>Ga0126342_10019020_pt1 | contig 11722 bp, 10 predicted proteins | sample Cyp1metagenome_FD_92528 | JGI IMG/M metagenome (GOLD analysis project Ga0126342, IMG submission 92528) | Coral microbial communities from Lord Howe Island, Old Settlement Bay, Australia - Cyphastrea 1 metagenome | ecosystem: Host-associated > Invertebrates > Cnidaria > Coral ... | reverse complement strand
TCTTTGTTTCATCACTCAACCCAAAGCATCCCAAAGCACCCACAAGTCCCACCCACTGTAATGCTTTCCCACAGTGACACTGGTTCCAACACTCCATTCTCGCCCCGATCTCCGAGGTCAGATGCCTCCGCTGCGAGGCAACAAATGGGCAGTTAAACGAGGGCTGCTGAAAGATCCTACAAGTACGCTGGGCATGTTTGATCTAAGATATCAGTTGGTGTTGTGCGAATATTGCATTCTAAAACAGTCAAATAGAACAATCTCACAATTACGTATGTGGTTGTTGAAAGGTGTTGAGAACATCCTTGAACTTGGTTTGCAGTAGGACACTCTCGCACACCTGTCCATGTATGCGGCACTTAGGTGCCTCAAAGAGGGTTGAGATCAACAGATCAACCAATAAATTCATCAGAAATTATCAGGGTGGTATCTTTAAAATTGAAAAACATCTTGACAGCAAGATGACCTTCCGATAAGTATTCTGTGTGCTGTCCAGTTGCTTGACAACCATTTCTGCTGGCCGTGAGTAGCTGCCACATTACCTCGAGCGAAGGGTATACGTGCATGCAATTTCTATAGCAAATTTAAAACATAATAATTGTGTGACCCCAACATACAGAGTTTATCGGATGGGGTGACTTCCAACAAATACATAATACATAACAGTAAAAAACAAATGTGTTCTGACAACATCAGATTATAAGACACGAATTTCAGCTGTATCTTGACACCATGGCTTTCTCTGCTCGATTCGTGGATGAGCTCTGCTGGAGACTGAAAGAACTCTCAGCACCAAAGGCAGCCTGATTTAATTTAGGTTGAAAACAAACAACAGAAAATCATAAGGCTAATGGTTATCGATGATTGAATCCCAATGGAAAAATACATACACTAGTTTGGTTGTCTACAGGGATTTCCCGGCTGCTTCGATCCTTAGGTGCTGCTCTTTGCAGTGCTCCTTGTGATATGGACGGACCTGAAGATTGCTCCATCGCTAGAGGACTGATTTCAAAGCCTACTCTGTATTGACGTAAATCCAAATATCTATGGAATAATGAAATGGCTTTCTTCAGGATTTTCAGCAAACCCTCAAAAGAATAGCGTTTTTTATCGCCCAAAGGAAACAGCCAACTTCTCTTGGGTGGAGTTCTATGCTGGTCAAGCTGAAGCTACAAGGATGTTCAATTATGGGGGATTTCGAACGGCTAAGCTTGACCTGGTGTACATGAAATCACGTGATGCAGCACATCAGAATCCGATGGATTTGACATCAGATGCTGGGATGGGGTGACTAGATCGCAATCCTTAGTTCTAACGTTTTGGAATTTAGTCGAAACAACAAACACAGTTCAAACATATGGTTGCAAGTTATGAGAGGAACACATGTTGTGGGTACATATGTCCAAAATGTTATTGTATCATATTTGGGGTACATTTGATGGTTCATATCTGTTTTAATTCAACTAGCCTTCATGTCAAGAAAAATCCCATTGTGTTTCCTCTGCTCGAGCTTAGGACGGCCATAGCTACAGTGCTACGAGGCAATTTCGAGGAAGGGTGGCTGTGTCACTTTGGGCTGAAGTGCTCGTCATTTACAACAGTGAATGTTGGAACTTCCAATCGGTCACCATGCTCGGGATTTGGTAACACTTCCTACCGTTCAGTGAGGGAAGCTAATTTGTTGGCTTCACGGATTCTTGGACTAAACAAAATCAGCTGATTATGAATAGGCTGCAGGTTCAAAGGAAAAACAACATAGCTTTGACCACAATTAACCACAATGGGGTTACTTGGTAATGTTTTTTCCCTTGTGGATTTATTTGCTGATAGCTTCCATTGCTGCATTTCAAAGACCAAGGACTATACTACTGATGATGCTTGTGGTATGTCTTAATGGTTGCTTCCTGGTAGAGCAGCCCTTTGGGTCGTTGTTCGAATATTATCCAAGATGGAGAGATTTCATGCTGGTTCTGCGTCACTTTGGTGGACCCCATACCGTTGCTTATCTCAACCTCTTCCTGCTCTATCCCCTCCAGAGAAAGCAATGCTGACAAGTTGCATCATCAAAGCATAGCCCAAAAGAAGTAGAAATCATAGTAGGTTCCAACCTGGGAGATGTCCAAGGTCTTGAGGTAATTGTGGACACCAACCAAAAATCGAAGAACTATAAACTATGAAACCTTAACCATGAAAGTGTTCAGATCTTATCCTTTAGTTGTGCTATCAAATTATGTTTTAATATTGTATATGCTATACATTCTGTTTGAAGAAAACAAATACTATCTCCAGGGGCCCTGCTATTGCTGAGGTTCACCGTGGTACTTGGTATATGTTGCATTACGGTGGACCTACACCGAAGCGGCACATAGCTTTTGCAAACAGCATTCATGTCGCCTCTCTATGGGCTGGGAAGTTGAAGAATTGGGCAAAGACAAAGGCTAAGCTCAAGACACAGGGGAAGGCAGTGGAACTCGTAGACAAATACACGGATGGGGCAGGTAAAAGAAGGTGGAAAGGCAACAAGGCTCTACGTGGCAGTGAGTCAGGTACTTAGTTGTATGGAAACATTGCTCATCATTGCATTTTTTGTTCTCTAACCTAAATATCAACTTACATATCTTAGATTCACACTTGCACTCTTATTGTACAAGTTCTGTATCAAATAACCTCCATATTATTATCACAGAAAAGGTCATTGCCCTGTGGAATCACAAATGCAGCGGTAGACGACTATTGAATACTTTGGTTGTATTCTTATCAATGGATTACCTTCCCATTATGGATTTTACTTTTCTTTTTGTTCAACAATTGGTTTGACAGTGAGCAGGTAAAGGTTGAAGTTTGGGTCTGCATGGTCCATATCCCATTATATCCCTACTGCTCAGGAATTATCCACCAAAATTTGGATTGCGGCTGGTCGGCTTGTGGAAACGCATGGCCACTGAGAAGCGGGGAATGCCGCCTCTTCCGAACCAATTGCCTTCAGCTGAGGCTACTTTCAGTAGTCTTACGTTTGACGACTTGTGGACTGAAGCCAGAATGGATTCAGTCTGTCATTGGCTGAGGGGGGGAACATCCCTAAAGATACCTGCTTCATTTTATGACCTTTTGCCCAGGAAGTTATGATCCCTGACCACAAGTCTATAGGTTGCCAATACGAAGTTAGCACTTCAAGATATAAGTTTTTATCATCTGTGTTCATTTATGTTCAAAATAACCCGTAATTCACCGTAATTATGAAAAAAACATGGTTTTTCCCGTAAAATACCCATAATGAGGGAAAAAAACATATGTTTTTTTCCAGTTTTACCCCGTAATTTTTACCCATAATTTGGCACCCGTAATTTTCCGTAAAATACCCATAAAATTCCGTAATTTACCCATAAAATATTATGGTTATTTTCAAAAAAAACATGTTTTTTTTAAGCTTTTTTATGTTCACTTTATGTTGATTCATGTTCGTTTTTTTTCGAATCTGGCAACCACTTTGGATATGTGGATGGCATTTGCAGCCAAATTTCAGGGATTGCTTTACACAATTAGAATTTGGTTCGTATCAATATATGCGAATCGCAATTGAACAACAATTAGCGATGATTTGCAGCATGAAATGGGAGAAAAAGAACAACACAAACCATACACTGAGGTGTCTTTATGCTCATTGAATTGGTGTCACAAATGTTTCCAACAACAATTTCTTATTTTCAGTGTTGCATACCATAGGATTTTGGGCTCCAAACGACGCTTTCTTGAGAGACAACATGTCGCTTGAGCGGGCTGGGTCGGGGGCGACCATGCTATCCAGAGCTTGGTCTACTTCGGATTTGGGAAGAGGTCTTACACACATCCTAACCGATGGAAAGAATGAACTTCCTGACGATTTGGCTCAACTGGAGGCCTTTTGGGCGGGTTGGCTATAGGTGAGCTGTCATCCTCACACCTTGTTTTGCTGGTGTTGCTTCTATTTGGACTTGGAAACTATGCTAGTAGATGTCAAAAGTTAAAGTAAAATCAAAACAGTACCTCTCCACATAGTTCCTGGCTATTGGTCGGCAGGAGCTGGAAAAGATGATTGCTGACATCGAAGCAGTAGCTCAAGGAGTCAGGGACTCAACGCATCCTACAGTTACGGGTTATATCTTATATCGTTGGCAAGTTTGAAAATTATATAATGTTCTATCAGGATCTATTTGATATCTTTTTACACATAATTTTCAACTATATTCCACTATATACATTCCAAAACTTACACCCTATTAGAAGTTGAAATCTTGAATCACCCCATTGTTCATTGCTAGTGAGCGACCAGTCCACATATCGATTTTGTTGGGATGCCACTGTATGCCACCTCCAACAGCTGCCAACATACGGAATTCACCAAGCAGCGCTGGGCCCACCCTGTGCTCAGGAAGTTGCCTTGGCTGAGCTCATGAACGTGAACACAGTGGTTTCTAGTTTGCAAGACCTGAACTGTATGTGGATGATTTAAGAATCAAACAGTGTGAGCATGCAAATAACATGGGGGTCTTTAATACAAATCAAGATCTACTTGCAGTACAAACCTTGAGGAGCGTTAAGTCACACATGCTCTAACTAATGCTCTCACAAGATGCACCGGTTGTTTTTGTTAACTTTAGGTTAGGAATATACATTATATCTTTCAACCAGAGTGTGTTGATAATTAACATTGTTTCCCGCTTAAGGCTACACCTCAGCGTCGTGAAGACCCTGGTCTACCAAATGTTGCAGAACCTGAGCGACATGATACTGTGCCTGCAAGTGATGAGGATGTCAAGGGTTCAGCGGCAGGTTCACCCTCAGGTGACTCTACACTTAGAGTTGCTTCGCCACCATCCCCTGCTTCCTCGTTGCCACCGTCGGCATCTAGAGTGGGTGAAAGTGATGTCCTTTGATTCAATCATATTTTTTTGGTTCAACCCCGTCAGGATTTAGACAATACATCGGCTTAAATCACCAGCGTTTCAGAAAACATATTTTGTCTTTCCATGTCTTTCCCAAAAATAAACGATGTGCAATTTCTCAACATAATTCACCATATACAACTGCCTTGACAACAGCTGTGTTTGTCAACCTGAGGTGATGAACCGCATCGTGACGATGTGGCAATCTGGCACTATCGATGCCAATGTTGCTATGCAGCTCTTGGGTCAGGGGTTATCACCCAATGAGTCGCCCCCGGTGGATGGGGGTAAGGGGGCCACCCCTGCAGGAGACAATGGTTTGCCCCAGAAGAGACCAGCTGATAGCATCACCCCGTCAGTTGCCCCCGCAGACTTGGATGATGTACTTGAACAGGCCAAAAAAGCCAAGATGGAATCTTGATTAGTATAAGTTCCACGTGTTTTCATTTGTCAAAACTGTTATTATGTTATTATTATATGCTAAGTTCCCAAAAGTTAGGTTATCTTACCATCACCTGAGATGCTCCCAAACACGGCTACTTAGGAAGAAAATGCACTGAAAGCGAAGCTTCGCAGGTTATGCGAAATCAAAGCCAATGGAAAATGTAATGTGCCAGATTGGCTTCACCAGCAGTGGAAACACGGGGATCACATGGCCATGGCGCTGCAATTTCAGCGGTGCAATTTCGACAAGGAGTGTGTTGTTTTTCTCTCCGTAAGCCAAGTTGCAATGACACCATGCTACCAGTTGTCGTAGCAAGATCCAGTCCAATCAGGATATTGATCAGCCAGTCAAAGTTGATCCTTGCAGGACGCTTTCATCAAATACACCGAGAAAACGACGACAAAGAAAGACACGACCACCAACGATTTGGAATTTGGGTGGTACTCCAAGGATGACATGGTGAAGGTTCTCAAATGGAATACGATTCTTCCATCAGAAATATTTTTTTTGTACTACACCTTCGGTAGCATATGTTTCGATATGTTGAACTAAAAAACAAGAACCCACGAACTAAGACATTGCCAAGAGTTCCCACTTACCACTTGTTTCCAATACCTATTTTTTTGGTCTGGAGCCTTCCAAATTCAAATCCCAGGAAGAAAATTGAAGGAGCAATCAAGTGTTGCGAGAGAGATCCCAAGAACCTGATCAGGAATGGGTGGGTTACCAAAATAGATCATATTATGTTTCAATGTAGTTGACCACAAACAATCTCACAGCCCGTTTGTTTACTTTTTGTTTTCTATTATATATACCCTGTAGGAGGTGCAAATATGGTGGCGAAGATGAATACCATGTTGATGTGCGTGAGACGGGAAAACACAAGCAATCCAATGAAAATGCTGAGTCCACAGTGGAGCGAACCCAGGACCGCCCCTGCTCCAGCCATGTAGCAGTAAGTATCCAAGAGTCTTGATGACATACCCCAAAAAAGTTCGTGAAATCAGCAGTCCACCATATCCGCATCTCACCTGCCAGGGCGACGACAAGAGCGAGCTGCAGAGCGTCACTCTTGAACGACTTGATCTTCAAGCAGCCCGCAATGCAGCTGCCACCAGTGCTCCAGTGGTGGAAGCTTCTGAGGCAAGACTCACCATATCTACTATAAAAAAAGATAATGGAACATGATATTGGTAAGATTTCACTTGTCAAAATAAATTATATTGATGTTACCTGGTATCAATCTATGTTGCGTATTTGGAGCCCAATGCCAGCTGTATTGCAAAACAATCCAAACATATTGATTCGAACATTTTAGATTGAAAGATCAAAATCATGATCAAGCATGTCAGGCATGCCGGGCCAAAGAAGTCTTTCGCAAGTTTGTGGATTCGGTTCTTCAAAAAAGTGCCCGAGTCAGATCCTGGACGGTGGACTTGAAAAAAAACTACTATGAAGACGAAGCAGCAATGAAGATACTTAGCTACCATCATAGTTCTGATTGCTTTGCATCTTTTTATTTTTTTTTGTAGGATGCCCGAACTCGATTCTCACCCAGCCTTGATGGCATGGACCATTCTGATCGACTAAGGGCTGTAGAGGCCTTGGAAGGCAACTTGAAGACTCTCGGTCAGGAGTACAATTCGCTCTCAGATCACATGGCAAAGGGTGAGCAAGAGGACTTTTCGCCCGAGTGGCTAGACGTCCAAGATATACATTGTATCATATAGTATATATGTTAAGATGAGTTCAACTATGTTTGCCATCAATCTTTCTGTTCGGGAGCATAGCGACACTTGTTGCTTAAATTTTGGTTGCTATGTTGATAATTTTGAAATGTAAACAATTTTCGCATTTGAATCCCAGGTGGTCCGTCCAGTCTGAGAAAGTCATGAAAGCTTCGACCTTCGTGTGCCTTTTCCTGATTTAGGGCGGTATATTCATTTCTTGGGTAAAAGGTTCTCTATTGGATAATCCCGAGGGCTGATGAAAGTTTATAAGCTCGGTATTCTTCTGATTTGACACCGCTTTTCCCAAGGTGCACCAGAGTGTCCCAGAACGAAGCCAAGGTTCGGCCTTTGACTTAGAGCTTCCGAAGTCAGCAGTCAGCGCAGATTAATGCAAATCCTTGGAAGCAGCACGTGTGTTAATGTAAAGAACCTTTGCTTGACCCTATGTCTCATTCTGTGTGCGTGTGTGTGCATAACACCTCGTTTGATGCCCTTACGAACTAAAAATCAACTGAAATCATGTTCAATCATGTGTGAATTGGTTTTGTTTATTGAAAACAGTGTCGACCCTTAGGAACGCAAAGCGCCATTTCAAGAAGGTTCAGAAAGAGCCGAAGCAAGAGGAAGCTTCCTGATTTGGCCATTCCAGATGAATGGCTGGGGGGTTGCCAACCTAAACTTGGGTTTCTCTAAGTAGGAGTTGGTGTACAATTTCTAATTTGAACATACTTGTCGTGTCAATTCTACACGACAGCAATTTGCGATCTAGGATGTCATTTCCTGAGCTTGGCATTATGCGGCCAATGGATGAATTCTAAGATGTAGCATTTTTTCTGTTGAACATTGTTGAACATAATTTGATTAGTGTTTGGTTTCGGTGCTGGGCATCAGGCTTCAAAACTTTGCCAACACGGCACCATTCATCTGCCTGATTCACATGGATTAAAAAGAAACATGCAGCTCTCAGATTGGCTGTGTTTTGCTGAAGCAGGAATCCAGCCGTAGAAAAAAAAATATGCTTACTTGCCAAATCTTCAACCTCTTTCTTAACCTCCCCATTGCCACTTTGCCAACACGGCCATGCAATGCCAGGTGTCACTGGCGCATCTGCAAAGAGATTTGCAGCGAATGTTGGCGAGGGCGCCATGCGCTCAATTCCAACTGAAAGGTATTGAGAACCTAGTGAAAAATATCGAGCTGTATGATATACACAATTCAGAATCATCATGAATCCATACTACATAAATCTACATAATAATATATTTGAATTTTCCAAAACCGGGTCAAGTTCATGCTTGCACGTTTCAAATTTGGGAAGATGCATCTTGCTTGAACCCTATGTGTTTGGATCAAGGTACATCCTTCAGAAACAACACATAGTTTGGTGAGCTACATGTATTTTTTTGGTAACCTAATGATGATCAATATTATATATTTACTCAGGTTTTTTATGGTTCGGAAGTTCGTGCCCTTGATCCCATGTCGACTCAAACTGCAAAAGTGCTTCTAGATCTACTCGCCTGGTACATGCCAGCCCCTTGTCAAAAAAAACACGCTGGTGATGGAATCCAAGAAGTATGTGGGCTACAGTAATTAGTCCAACTTCGATGGTGTGGTTAACTTTCTGAATCAAAAACATCTTGGACCATATGTTTGGCAACGGGCTTCTGACTTAGTCATGTGGACCCGGTGTCTCTGTAACTAAGGTAGTTCATTTTGGAGCTCCATGTTCAACATTTTCCAGACAGAAGCAAGGAGGAAAATATGTGGCCAACCGCGCCTTGGCCACATTATGAATTTAGGGCGGAAAACACCCTGATGCACATGTGCACAGTATATATAATATATATGTGAATATTTGTAATCTTGCACGCATAGTAATCCAAAATAAATTATCATACATGATCTATATTCCTGTGTGTGCTCTTTGTCTTCTTGGCTCCCCATTGGATGCTGCCATATGTAACCTTGGAACATGTTCACCCACATCAAGTTCAGAAATGATGGCCCATGTGGACTGATAAAAGAACTAACACTCTGGCAAATGCATCTTGAAGATACTGTTGACAGTCATTGGCAAGATCACGTCTGAAAGTCGGAGTGCTATGTTTTTCCTGCACCTGTTCAAGTTTCAAAATCATATGTTCCAAAGCTGCAGTCGGCCCTAGCTGTTGGTAAGTTAGCACTATGTAATTTTGCGCACAGGTGTGTGTCTGCGTGTGTGTGTGGGGGTGGGAATAGGCACTTAGTAGGCGGCGCTAGTTTTGTGCTGCTGAGGTTGTGCTGGGTGCGAGAACGTCCTGAGAGAAGATCCTACAGGAAATGAGTGGGACGGTGACGGTGAGCGTATTTTTGGCATTTAAGTGGTCGACAAAATTCAGCGGCATCCTTGGAAATGAAGAGTCGCAATGATTAGTCAGTGGTATGATGCTGTGCACATGGCTCATCAGAGCGCTGCGACAACATGAGGATCATAGCCTCATGTCTTATTTGCGGCAAGTACAGGATAGGTAAGAAATTCATTGCCATTTACGTAAGCTCGATGGGAATTGAAACAAAGCGCGCGCGGTCGCATCCATTTGATCACAGCAGGGTGGAATTGAGAATGAATATTGCCTTCAAATGCCAGCCCTTTTATTGTCAAATGTATACACTCAAAGGCTCATTTTTTTCAATCGCTTGCGCGTTCTGAGGCCACCTGCAAGAGCCAGATTTTGACAGCACAAGCTGTCAAAGACGACGTCGGAGATGTTGTGGCGACCCAAAAGGGAATCAATTTGTGGTCCAGGTGTTCGCTGTCAAATTCGGAAAGAGATGTTCACCGGGTTACCAAAAAACAAAAGACTACATTAGATGTTCCAATCAGTCACGTGACAATAGAGGATGTCAAAGTCCCATGGATTTCACCACGTGACTGGTTGATCTGGATCATTAGAAAAGGATTGTGGCCCCGATTGGCAGGTGCCCCCCTCCACCAGCATGCAGTGGCTGGTGAAATTTGGTCCAACTTTTGGACTGAATACGAAAAAATTTGTCCAGACTTTGAGTTGTTCAGCCTGCCAGACATCGACCGTTCCAAGACCGCTGCATTTATGATCCATGGTGACGAAGGCAGGACACTGAAGCGCCACGGGCTCATGGTTACAAGCATACAGTCATGCTTGGGGCTTGGGTTTGATACCAAGCACCTTCGTCGACGGGATGATGGAAGGTGGCACATGAAAGTCAACTATAAGGGTCATTCCTTCACCCATCGCTTTGTGACTTCAACTATGCCAAAAACTGTGTATGAGAGCAACCCGGCTTTCTTCCACAAGATGATGGATAAGTTGGCATTGTCATTGAGAAGCCTTTTGTTGGAGGGTGTTGTGGATCCGTTGACTGGTGACACACTTAGGGTAGCAATCATAGCAGTGAAGGGCGATGCCCCATACTTGGCAAAAATGGGCAAGTTTTACCGCAGCTACAACACCACCGTGAAGAGAGGATCTGCGCAAAGTGTCCCTAAGGGGGTCTGCCACCGATGCTTAGCAGGAACACCAGGCTTCCCTGCAGAGGAGATTGCAACAAATCTACCAAAGTGGTTGCAGACTCAAGGGATCCGTGTGCCATGGTTGTCTACACCAAGTGTAATCCAACATCTGGTCCACAGCAGAGCTGACCCTTCTACGTTTTTTCAAACTGACATTTGGCATGTGGTTCATCTTGGGTTTGGTCGATCCTGGGTAGCATCTGTGGTACACTTGCTGCTACATGTCATCAATCAACCCAATCTGGATGCAAAATGGTCTTTTTTGACAGAAGATTACCGAACTTGGTGCAGGAGAAACAAAAAGCAAATGCACATCAGTGCCATCACTCCATATCTCATGAGCTATGGAGACAAAACGGGAACCATGGGCCAATTTCACAAAGGCGCACTTACAACAAATTTGATGCTATGGCTTGCGGAAATCATTGGCAAATTGCCATGTGACACCAGAAGATTGTTGCCAGAATGCCAGGAGGCGACATGTTGCATGAACAATTTGTTTGAATGCTTGTTCAGAGCGGACGCTTTTTTGAGCAAAGAAGAGTGCATTTATGTATCTGCAAAAGGCCTTCGGTTTCTTCAAGTTTATTCAAAGATGGCGAGAGCACAATTCCAGGAAGGTTGTCCTTGGAATTTTCCTTTGTACCCTAAGCTTCATGCTTACCATGAGACAATCCTTCAGGTTCAACATGATGGACAACGTGTTGGTATGGCAATCAATCCTTTAATGTTCTCGTGCCAGGTCGACGAGGACACAGTGGGAAGAACTTCGCGCTTAAGTCGCCGCGTAAATATACGCTTGGTGATGACGAGAACGCTGCAACGGTACTTAATTTCAGCTCATAGTGCTTTTGTTCGTGCGGGCCTCTTGTTGTGATGGAAGCTGAAGGGCAATGCTGGGAAAAGAAAGGATTGTGTGACAGTGGGTGCATTGGGGTGATGTGTGCGAGAGATTATGTATGCAGCAATCCTGATTCATCAACTACCATGTGTATGGTCATGAATTCCAAGGCATCCAAAAACCTTCAAGTAAGGGGAAATATAGATTAATAACAAACCCTCTAAATTACAATATTCAAAAACCAGGTTTTTT
>Ga0126342_10019019_pt1 | contig 11723 bp, 10 predicted proteins | sample Cyp1metagenome_FD_92528 | JGI IMG/M metagenome (GOLD analysis project Ga0126342, IMG submission 92528) | Coral microbial communities from Lord Howe Island, Old Settlement Bay, Australia - Cyphastrea 1 metagenome | ecosystem: Host-associated > Invertebrates > Cnidaria > Coral ... | reverse complement strand
TGGGTACGGTGGGTACGGTACGGTGGGTGCAGGTACGCACCCACCGTCCCCACCGTACCGTACCCACCGTACCCACCGTACCCACCGTACCGTACCCACCGTACCATCTTACCGTACCCACCGTACCTCCCGTACCGTACCAGCGTACCCACCGTACCATACCCAGCGTACCCACCGTACCGTACCCACCGTACCCACCGTACCGTACCCACTGTACCCACCGTACCGTACCCACCGTACCCACCGTACCGTACCCACTGTACCCACCCCACCGTACCACCGTAGCCAACGTACCGCACCCTTCACCGTACCATCATTTTTGAGGACCGTACCCCCCCACAGAGCATTACTCTTGAAATTTGATAACATAGACATATCATGGAACTGCCATAGGAATCTCACAGAAATCCCATAAGAATCTCATAGAATTCCTTCAGGAATCCCATAGTAATCCCATAGAGATATCATAGAAAGATCATGGAACTCCCATAGGAATGCCATAGGAATCCCATAGGAATCCCAAAGAACCCCCATAGAAACATAATAGAAATACCATAGAAATCTCATAGGAACCCAATGGGAATCCCATAAGAATACCATTGAATTCCCATAGCATCCCTTCAGAAATCCCATAGAAATCTTCTAGAAATATCATAGAAACACCATGGAACCCCCATAGGAATCCAATGGAAATCCCATAGGCATCCTTTTGAAACCCTATAGGAACACCATAGAAATACCATTGACACCCCATAGAAAATCTCATAGTAGTCCCAGAGAAAAAACATAAAAATACCATGGAAACCTTCAGGAACCCAATAGAAATCCCATAGAAGTATCATAGAACCACCATAGAAATTCCAAAGAAACTTCATAGACACCCCATAGAATTCCCAAAGAAACCCTCTAGACATATCATAGACATCTTTTTAAATCCCATAGTAATCTCATAGAACTATCATAGAAATCCAAAAGAAAATCATGTACATCCTAAAGAAATCCCATAGAAACACCACAGAAACACCATAGGAATCCAAAGGAAACCCCATAGACATCCTTTTGAAACCCCATAGGAATCCCACAGAACTACCATAGACACACCTTTAGAAACATCATAGAATATCATAGAGACACCATAGAAATTACATAGAATTTCCATAGAAATCTGGTCAAGATCCCATAGAAACGCCATAGAAACCAAGGAGAGGATGCCAGGAGAATTGAACTAAGTAAGAGACAAACAACTATAGCAAAGGAAAGGAAAAGGAAAGGAGAGAATGATTTTGGAAAATGTTTACTTCCAAAAAAAACTGGACACACTAGAGGACCACCACAACAAACACACTATTGAGGATCAGGGCTGCTCATGGACTACTCCCTTGAAAAATTGTTTGGGTGTTTTTTTTTAAATTGGGTTTTAATAAGGCATCTTATATTTTGGGAAATTAATCATTTTGAGAATTCCAAAAGAATGGAGCTAAGAAAAAAAGAGAACAGTATTAGCAAAGGAAAGGGCAAGGAAAGGAGAGAATGATTTTGGAAAAAAATGCTTCCAAAAAACACTGGATACAATAGAGGACCACCACAACAAACACACTATTGAAGCTCAGGGTTGCTCATGGACTACCCCCTTGAAAAATTGTTTGGATGCTGTTTTTTAATTGGGTTTTAATAAGGCATCCTATATTTTGGGAAATTAATCATTTTGAGAATTCCAAAAGAATGGAGCTAAGAAAGTAAAAAAGAGAACAGTATTAGCAAACGAAAAAAAAGGAGAGGAGAATGATTTTGGACAAAAAATACTTTCAAAAAAAAACTGGACACAATAGAGGACCACCACAACAAACATATTATTTAGGATCATATTGCTCATGAAAAAAATGAAACAATTGAAACAAACAAATCTTCAGACAACAGTTGGACACAATAGAGGACCACCACAACAAACATATTAATTATTTAGGATCAATATTGCCCATGAAAAACTGAGAAATATTAAACAAAAAACTGAAACAATGAATTAAAAAAAATAAAGAAAAACAACAGAAAAACATGAAATAAATTAAACAACAAATTAAAAACATAAAACAATCTAAAAATAAAAGAAAAATAAAAAACAAACTGAAAAAATACACATTTTTTTCCACAAAACCGACCCACCCAATCAATTTCCCTGGGTCTGAATAATTTCAAAAAAAAATCCACAAAAACGACCCACCACACTAATCAGGATACCACATTAGAGAGATTGTGATAACATGTTATAAACATTATACGGTTATAAACACTATGCGTTCTTGTTTTCAGAAATTCAGAAACATGTTTTTGGGGCACTGATGCGGGTTGTACAGGTTTGGCGTGTTCGGGTGGTGCAGTTGTGCCTATTCAGTGGCATTTGGGTCGTCCTGGCTGGTTGCGGCATTCGTTGCACACGAGGCTATGCAACTTCTTTGCCCGCGGCCATTGCAAAAAAGGCCTGGAGCTGCTGTGCCATGCTGTGCCATTCTGTGCCATGCTGTGCCATGCTGTGCCATGCTGTGCAATGCTAAAAAAAACTAGCAGCTAGCAGCTAGCACACACACACACATTGAACGCATCATGAAGACATGATAAAATTACACGCCATGAGGAGAGGTCAAGAGGTCAGGAGGTCAAGATCAAGTCTGGTGCCACTGGTGGCATGCGGCTGCACTTTTCCGTGGAACTCATTGTAATCGAAAGTTTCTGAAAGGAGAAAGAGCGTTGCAGTCAGCTGATTGACGGGTCAAACAATTGGGAATATATAGAGGGGATGATGATGATGCTGCAGTCATTGGCTTGGATTTCTCTTTCAAATTAAAAATGGCGAGACACTCAGACTCAGATAGGTGAATCTGAGGTGCACGCTCAGCGGTCGTAGAAATTGTGAAACCATTGGCAAAGCGTCACTTGACAATTTTGTTTTGTTTCTTTCGTTCCTTTTTCATTCTTTTCCATTTGCAGATTCAGGTGACCGTTGCCGCCATGCCCACGGATGGAAAGAGCTACGAAATCAGGACCCGCCATGCATCGGAGTGGGGGCAGGGCCTTAGGGCACTGGGATGCAGAAGAACAATGCTGAAAGGAGTCTGAGAAATCTCCCACATCATCTTTTTTTCAGGCTGGGGGCAATTTGTGTATATGCGTGATGCATGTCCGATGTCAGCTTATAGTCCCACTGTTATCCACTGATCGGTGTTAAAAGACCCTTGGTTTTTTCTGCGATTCGAGGCACCTCCAGGTCTGCCTCCGAGTGACCCGAGTCCGAGCGTCGCGAGCTGGGGGGCCCAGGGGGGCCCAGGGGGGTGAGCCAAGGGGGCCTTGTGTTACGATGTCGTTATGTCGTTATCCACCGTTTTTTTTTCCACCCCATTCTTTACTGCAAAACGTAAACATTTTACTTTTTGTTTTCATTTTTTCCATCTGAGCCGTTTTATCCAACATTTCGTTGAGCTGTCATTTCGTTATTCATTTCGTTGGGCCGTTGAGGCCTGGACGCGGTGCTGGATGCGGACGCCCAGATGGGGACGGTACCGCTACCACTGTTGCCGGTGACGCCGAAGAAGGCGGGACGTTTGACAGAAACGACAGGACGTCTAAACGTAGAGTGATGACGGACACACACACACACACGGACACGTAACCGTGTTTAATGACATGACACGTGTTAACGTAAATCAAAATCCGTCACGTAAAACGGAACATTGAAGACACCTAACATGTGTAACACGTTGTAACATGTCGTAACATGTGCTACGAAACCTGTGTAGCACACGATGAAAACATAAGAAGATGACAAAGTGTTGCATGTGAATCTTGACTCTTTTCAATTAAATGAACAATCTCGCATACAATTATCTGGCATTTATTTGGCATATTTCTCGCATATCAGTCAGATTCCATGAGATTTACAGATTTAACAGATTATATAACATGTCATGTTGTTTCGCATTTGTTTCTTTCACATTCCAGTCATTGCAAATCATTGCGGTCATCACGATCATTGTGCATATGTGATATGTGTGTTCGACCACAAAAACAGCCTCCAGCACAAACAACTGCAAAGCTGCAACTAGGCGAAAACCACATGGATGTGCAAACGTTGATTTGTTATTTTTTGCCCGTTCTTCATTTAGCCGTTCTTGAATATTAAACGTCGCACATGTCAGACAAGGTATTGCAACATGTGCAATAACTCTGTGTGAGTCACATTCTGTGAGTTGCAAATATCAGACAACGCGTCATACCTAAACATCACACACACACAATATGAACGATGTGTAGGATTGTGCAGGCATGTTGATGTGTCCCCCTGCAGTTCAAATCGTATTGTTGTGATTTGTTGTGTTGATCTTAAGCGATTTGAGCCTCGATTGGTTCATGGCGGAGACAGACTGCGACCCTGAGACCTGCTTTGCCGTCAGTTATAGTCGTGTCTCCCCTGACGGCAATGGCGACGGTGAGGTTGTAAGGGCCAGATCAACGCAATCAACTCCTTTGCCTTTGTCACCACCAAGTTCGCCAATGAAGGCACGCTAAATTGCAAAATTGCTGCAGACCAAGATGGCAAAAAAAACACGCAAAAAGCATCAAAAAGCCATGGTAATGGTTATAGTTTTTTTCCCAAAAGCATCTCCGATGCTTGCATTCTCGTTTAGTTTGCTTTGCCGCGAGGGGACGATACGGAAGCGACGACAGGGTGAACGGACGGGAAACCGTGGGAAATAGCTTGGGGAGAGCTCCGTTGGGAGGGAGCAAGACGGAAGCGTGGACATCGTGAACCGTCAGAGAGCTCCGTTGCCAGGGAGCAAGACGGAAGCGTGGACATCATCGTGGACGGACGGGAAACCGTCGAAAATAGCTCGGGGAGAGCTCCGTTGGGAGGGAGCAAGACGGAAGCGTGGACATCGTGAACCGTCAGAAAGCTCCGTTGCCAGGGAGCAAGACGGAAGCGTGGACATCATCGTGGACGGACGGGAACCGTCGAAAATAGCTCGGGGAGAGCTCCGTTGGGAGGGAGCAAGACGGAAGCGTGGACATCGTGAACCGTCAGAGAGCTCAGAAGACGGAAGCGTGGACATCATCGTGGATCGGAAATAGCTCGGGGAGAGCTCCGTTGGGAGGGAGCGAGATGGAAGCGCAGACATCGTGAACCGTCAGAGAGCTCCGTTGGGAGGGAGCAAGACGGAAGCGTGACATCATCATGGACGGATGGGGGAAACCGTCGGAAATAGCTGGGGGAGAGCTCCGTTGGGAGGGAGCGAGATGGAAGCGTGGACACCGTGTACGGATGGGAAGCCGTGGGAAATAGGTTGGGGAGAGTTCCATTGGGAAGGAGCGAGACGAGCGTGGACACCGGACGGATAGCGTGGGAAATAGCTTGGGGTGAGCTCCGTTGGGAGGAAGTGACATACTGAGAAGCGGAGCTGTTGGCACGGGTTTTCAGGACAAATTCCATCAATGCGATTGTCTCGAAAAACTGTGCGCCCAAGACTTTTCAAGTGGTTTGCAAACGTTGGGCGATGGGACATGCAGAGCTTCGTTGGCAGGAAGCGACACTAAAAATGCACAGCTGTTGGCACGGATTTTTCAGAACAAATCTCATCAATACGATTGTTCCGAAAAATTGTGCGCCCTACTGTGTGTCAACACGTTTGTGCGTACAAGTTTCTTTGTGTAAAAGTTCCTCTGTGTAACGTTGTTTTTATGAACAAACTTCTGTGTGTAAAAGCTTCTGTGTCTAAAAGTTTCTGTGTAAATTTCTGTGTGTAAAGTTTAAAGGTTTGTAAATGCTTCTGTGGGTAAAAACTTCTCTGTGTAAAGGTTTTTTTTGTAAAAGCTTCTGTGTGTAAAAACTTCTGTTAAAACGTCCTCTGTGTAAAGTTTCTTTTTGTGAAAGTTTCTTTGCGTACCAGCTTTGTGTGTAAAAGCTCCTCTGTGTTAAGGTTTCTTTTGTGTAAAATGTAAAAGCTTCTGTGTGTAAAAGCTTCTCTGTGTAAAAGACTTCTGTGTGTCAAAGCCTCTGAGTGTACAAGCTTCTCTGTGTAAAAGTTCCTCTGTGTAAAAGCCTCTGTGTAAAAGGCTTCTCTGTGTAAAAGCCTCTGTGTGTAAAAGCTTCCCTGTGTAAACGATTCCGTGTGTAAAGGCTCCTCTGTGTAAACCCGTCTGTGCGTAAAAGCTCCTCTGTGTAAAGGCTTTTTTTTTGTGTAAAAGCTTCCGAATATCTCTTGCAAGTACCTCTTGCAAGTACGAGTACCTCATCAATAAAGCGCCGCTAACTTGTGTGTGTAAACACTTCCGTGTGTAAAAGCTTCTGTGTGTAAAAGTTTCTGTGTGTAAAAGCTTCTGTGTATAAAAAAAACTTCGTGTAAAAGCTTCTGTGTATAAAAACTTCCCTGTGTGTACAAGCTTTACTGCGTAAAAGCAGCTGTATGTAAAAGTTCTGTGCGCCGTAAAGCTGCCTGTTTGTAAAACCTTCTGTGTGTGAACGCGTCTGTGCGTACAAGATTCTGCGTGCAAAAGTTCCTCTGTGTAAAGACTTCTCCGTGTAAATGCGTCTGTGCGTAAAAGCTCCTTTGTGCAAGACTTCTCTGTGTAAAAGCTGCTCTGTGCAAAAGGTTCTGTGCGTAAAAGGCTTCTATGTGCAAAAGTCCCTCTGTGTAAAGGCTTCTCTGTGTAAACGCGTCTGTGCGTAAAAGCTCCTCTGTGTAAGACTTCTCGGTGTAAAAACCTTCTGTGTGTAAACGTGTCTGTGTGTAAAAGCTTCTTTGTTTAGTGCAAATCATGTAAATCTCCTTTGTGTAAGGACCTCTCTGTGTAAAAACTCCTCTGTGTCAAGACTTCTCTGTGTAAAAGACTTCTCTCTGTAAAAGCCTCTCTCTGTAAAATCCTCTGTGTGTACAGGCTTTTCTGTGTAAAGACTTCTCTGTGTAAAAGCTACTCTGCGTAAAAACTTCTGTGCGTAAAGGCTTCTGTGTGTAAACACATCCGTGTGTAAACACTCCTGTGTAAACGCGTCTGTGTGTAAAAGCTTCTGTGCGTAAAAAGTTTATGTGTAAACGTTTTTTTATGTAAAAACTTCTGTGTGTAAGTGTAAGAGCTTCTCTGTGTAAAGGCTTTCCCGTGTAAAAGCGTCTGTGCGTAAAAGCTTCTGTGTAAAGCTCCTTTGTGTGCAAACGTTTCTGTGTAAACACTGCTCTGTTTAAAAGTTTCTTAATCGATAAACTATAAACTATTATTTTTTTTGCTAAAAACTTCTCTGTGCAAAAACTCCTCTGTGAAAAGACTTCTCTGTGTCAAAGCCGCTGCGTGTACAAACTTTTCCGTGTAAAAACTACTCTGTGTAAAAGCTGCTCTGTGTAAAAGGTTTCTCTGTGTAAAAACCCCTGTGTGTGCAAGCTTCTCTGTGTCAAGGCTACTGCGGCTACTCTGTATAAAGACTTCTCTGTGTAAAAACTTTTGTGTGTAGAACCTTTCCTGTGTAAAAGTTTCTGTGTAAAAAACTCTGTGTGTAAAAGACCCTGTGTGTAAAGTCCTCCCTGTGTACAAACTTCTCTGTGTAAAAGATCCTCCGTGTAAAGCTCCTCTGTGTAAAGCTCCTCTGTGTAAAAGCAGAGCACAGCTGCCCCACTGCAAGGTTTTTTAAAAAAAACATGCTGTGTGTGTGACTGTGTGGCGTCTTGCTTTTGGGTTCTCTGGCCCACCTTGTTTTTTTTCCTCAAATAAATGGTATACAAATGGTTTTTCAATGTTTTTCTCATTGGTTTTCTAGGTGCGCTGAAGACAGATGGCTGCACCATTGACAGCACAGACACTCTAGACACATGAGGAACATTTGCAGACAATTTCTGCCCATAGTGATTGGCCCGTTATCTCCTCCACTGCGCGTTTGTTGACTTTGTTGTCTGGTCTAGTGTTCTGTGGATCTGTTTGAAGGTTTGATATGGTTTGATGGGTTTTGGATTGGTTTAGTTTAAACTTAAGTGCAAGTTTCTCCACATGTTCAATCAAAGATGCAATTTTTCGATAGGTTCCAATTTTGCTAGGAGATGTATACTTGAGATGTATTCGAAAAAGGTAAACCCCGCGCGCCAGCCCATGCCAGCCCCCACTGTCTAGGTGAGCATGTCAGGAGACGTGGCTGGCTCGCTGTGTGCCTTTGGAGAAACATGAGAAACAGAAGCGCCCTGAATTTTTTTTGAAACAAAAAACAATGCCGCAATGCAATTCCGAACAATTTTTATCATGTTTTGTTGCATGATCCTCCCGCATGATTCCATTGTTTCCTGGCGTTGCGCTGCTGCATTTTCTCATCATTTTCCTGGCGCTGCTTTGTGAGACGCAATGATATCAAGGGCATTTCGTCGGATGCTAGTGCCGTGTTTGCTCATGTTTTTAGCATTTTTACACCCACTCTAAAGACTTTACCCGGACTCTATCCAGACAGACCCTATAAAGACGATACAATATGATTTGGAGTACTTGGTACAACTACAAATGTTGCCGAATTATCAAAGGTGAAACTGATTTGCTTCAAAAGGTTTTCAGCAGGAATTGTTTTTTACAAGAGTGGGAGAATGTGCGTGATGTAATTTTAGGATATTTTAGGGTAAAGACGGTAGAGTTTCGTTGGCAGCGACTGGCTAGCCCTTCAATGAGCCATTCGTAGCGCATTGCGCGTTCATAAGTATGTTGTGTTGAAGTCTTTTATGTACATTCCTACGGGCCTGCCATACATATCCAGACATCACTTTCCCTATCACTACACCTTGTGCAAGGTTCTCAACCATATGCATTGCATCTACCCATATTTCTTCGCAGCATTCCTTGCGCTGCGTTAGACAGTATACAAAATATACTGTATATATATATATAAATCTATATAACATGGGTAATTCTACATTGGTAGCGTGTAAGCTTGTCACATAACATTTCCAGTGTGGAAGAGCATTGAACAGCAAAAAGTGGCCATCAAAGTCAAGAAGAACTTTGTTGACAGCAAATGCAGGGACGTCCCTATCCCCCTCAAAAAAATGGACATAGTGACCATGAATTGGTAAGTGTTTCAGCGCATATTCATCATGAGTTTTACGTCGAAGAGTTTTCATCACACCTTTCCCTCAACGAGCTACAGGCTTCGGCAACGCACTGGGTAAAACCACCAAAACATGTTGGAGCAAGTTCATCAAGCAAGTTCCTTGTTACTCGCCCTACCATGCTTTACCATGTGTTACCATGTGTTCCCACGAATCATGACATAGTGACGTGTGACACAGTGTGTCAAACTGCAGCCGTCCGGCGTTTTGCGTTCTCGAGGTCCAGGTCTTTCCAAAGGGCGAAAGACGTCCGAGTCGTCTCGGCTCGATCTACACCCGACATATTCGACATTCCAAGCTACTCTGGCAGCCTCACAACAGGCCCACAACAACTCCTGGCCTCGTTCCATCTTGATCTGCCATATTTTGCCTCAGTGACGCATGATGTTGTTTTTTGTTTTTCATATTAATGATCCCTGATATTCATGAGAAATCTGTGATGTATACTTATACTCTTGATTGTACAATATCAATACATGGGATGCGTGTACGTGTAAATATATTTATTTATATGTGTATGTGTGTGTCCATGCGTGCGCAATTTATATGGACCTGAACTGATTTGAATTATCATGATAGTCTATCCTGGTACCATGATATATCACATTTTGCAATCACAATGGATAGAACATAGCATTATAGCATGGCAGTGAGGGACGCTGAATGCCACTTTCTCAAAGGGGGGAACTCTTCAGTCAATGATGCAGTGTTGTTTTGGCAATGCCTATAACACCTATGACAAACATTGTCAAACTATGTTGTCATCTCTTTAAGCTGTCTTTTCTGCGACACTATCGGGCAAACCGCGGTGAATGTGTACTTTCGGCTCCGATTGACAGTAAGCTTCAAGTCCTTTCCCTGTCCTCTTCAGGTCCTGGTCAAGTTAGGTCAAGTCAAGTTGTCTCACAGTTTCTTTATTGAATTTCCATGTTGATTCTTCTGGTACACTTGTAGTTTTCCCTTGGCATGCACGATCTAGACGCTTGCCTTGTTTTAATTGTTGTACTCCAAGATTCAGACACTGTGCCTGTCACATGTTGTTATCACAACTCAACAACACTTCAGTGGATTACAATGCATGCAGCTTCGGCCACTTGTTATATATATATATATAATATCGTTTGATCGTTTTTTTGTCGCTCGTTTTCGCAGGCGCTGGTTAAAGAGTTGATGCGAAGGAGACACAGATGACATTTATTTTACAGCCCGATGTGTCTGTTTTGAAATCGTGACTGAGAAAAAACATGTTATATAAGATTGCCAATTTTGAATCGTTTTGATTCATTTTGACTCTGCATCAGCCCTTGAGTTGGCAGGAGAGATTTCGGCACAGGACTGAGCACGAAACACCAACACCGCAGTGGAACGCCTTGGAACACTGGAATTACACGGGAGGTTCAGACAGTGGGTGCAGCCAAACCTCAGAGTTATTCTTAGAAACATATTTCCCAACAGCAAGTTCCTTGGGATCGGGATCTGTTGATGTCAAGTTGATGTCACCCGAAATTGAACGCTTCTATGGGAATTGATGCGAAGGGTCAGAGATGGTCAGAGTAGAAACATAAAGCAGCTTGAAGCAGCTTGCAACAGCCAAGAGAAGCACCTTGTCCGACCATGGGACCATCTAGTGGCGGACCATGCCGGGGATTTCGTTCTTGGATCGAACCAGCCATGTCTCAGCGTCTCAGGCGTGTTTGGCACGTGCACGTCGACAAAGACGTGGATCTTGTAACGAGCTGAAAGTGCTGTGCTATCAACATCTGTCCAGATGAGAATTGTTTTGACAAACTTGTAGCAGTCTTTGGGCTAAAAAAATCACAAAGCAAGCTAAGTCACAAAATCACCGTGATGACGGAATGATTTTGTCGAAATTCTCATTAATTTTCATAAATATCATGGAGGAAAACCATCCAGGTGATCATTATGGTTGGTCCGCAGCGTGTGGCGTCCTTCTCGTTTCCTCTCAGGTAGGGGAGGACAAGATGGTGATGCTCCGAGTTCAGCTTTCTGACACAAGCAGTGGAATTATTTCTTACACACAGCAACATTTTCTGATGTGTCCTGATCCCCGACAAACAGCGTGAGGCAAACAATGAATGGGGTGCGAGTTCTTGCGGTGAGTTCGCTAGTTTTTTGACGTGGACAATGTGCACACGTGAAATCTGCGTGTTCGAGTTTGGATAGATGTAGAACTGTAGAATGATGATGAATGATGTAGATGATGTAGATGTGTTCAGATTTTTGTCACGTGAAATTGGTGGAAATTGGATTTGTGCACTATCTACGCCGGGGTTGCCCAGCCGGGCCCAGCCTGGGCACTGTGGGAACATGGCCATGGCTCCACGACACAGAAATGCGAGTGCCACCTTTGTGTCATTCGCCCTTCGCCATGCCATTTCTGTCATAAAGGGTGCGTGCGTACCGGGGAGATGGAGTGGGACGTAGTAATGTCGTCGTCATGTAATCATGGATTGTGACCTGGCAAGATGGAATTTATGTGGAATTTATGTGGAATTTATGTGGAATTTATGTGGAATTTATGTGGAATTTATGTGGAATTTATGTGGAATTTATGTGGAATTTATGTGGAATTTATGTGGAATTTATGTG
>Ga0126342_10019018_pt1 | contig 11723 bp, 12 predicted proteins | sample Cyp1metagenome_FD_92528 | JGI IMG/M metagenome (GOLD analysis project Ga0126342, IMG submission 92528) | Coral microbial communities from Lord Howe Island, Old Settlement Bay, Australia - Cyphastrea 1 metagenome | ecosystem: Host-associated > Invertebrates > Cnidaria > Coral ... | reverse complement strand
TTACGGACATATATTTTATGTCCGTAAGACCTTATTTACGTAAAACAAGATCTTGAAGCTTAAATGAAAGATATGTAATACATAAATGTAATGTATATGTAATGCAAATGCAACTGCAAATGTCACTAGTTTGAAAATACGGTGTCTCTAAAGCCACTGGTTCAGAATCTTCCCTATTGAAAATCTCATTTTATGGGTATGCCCCAGTTCAGACATACATACATTTTGAATCTCGGCTGTTAACGCCAGTTGCAATTGCGAGCGATTTGTTGGGCCATATCATGTTCTGAGCGCAGTTGCTCATTTGGGCAAGGGCCTGTTGGGCAAGGCACTCCCACAATTTGTATGTAGTTCCAGGAACAACTGGAACAAACAAGCCCCAGTTTTATGTAAAGGTGAAACCCAGGAATAAATGGGTACCAAGGTTTAACTTGGTCACTGATCCCTTTAAACCTACAGGCGCTATCAACGCTTTATAGTGACAATACGACGATGTTAAAAGACATGCTCCCTATGAACCAGGGAGTGCCCATCAAACCTACCCGTCAAATCTATAGTTTTTTGGCATATCCCATTCATATCGCCATAATATCCCTATTCCTCAATTGATGGGAATGTAATGGAAATGTTCTTTGGGATCTAACTTACACATCCTCATGATACCCTCTGGTAAATTAACATAGACCCTGGCAAATAGGACTTGGAAGATTAGTTTCCATTGAAAATTGGTTATTTTCAGGGTCTATGTTTATTTACCAGAGGGTAAGTGCCCATGATGCTTGGTGTAATCCATGAAAATCCAACGGATGCAGAGCGACATGACACCGCCGCTGGGCCATCCCGACTGAGGCAACGCCACGACCCCAGCATAGAGGTGAGAACAGCAGGTCAGACCTATCGGGAATGTCATGTAGATTAAGTAACAGTACTGGCCCTGCCAGTTGAAAAAAAAACAGTTTGCTATGGGCTATGGTATAGGTTATCTAAATCCATTTAGCTCAATGATTTACTTATGAAACATGGCGATTTTCCGTAGCAAACTGTTAAATTACCAGAGCGTATTCATTTTTGGGGCCCAAATCAGGGGTGCTTAGCATTATAACATTATAACAGGGACGGGACTATATTCATTTACATCCTGCTTCTTTTGTATCCCCGTTGTATCCCCTTGTTTGGTCATCATATCCCCCCCACTATCATTCCATAGCCCAATTATTTTTTGGGTTGGCTATGTTGGTTTTACACGACCTAATCATGTATTTATCGTTCTCCAACGTGGGTTTTGTCTGAAATTGGGGTAACCCCCCAAAAAAATCCGCTGGCCAATCATCGTTTTCCCTCTTCAATTTGACGTCCTATTGATATCCTCTATGGCTTGTAGTTTATCATAATTGTCCCAGATTGAAGTTGAAAAAATTGGGAGTCAAAACCCTGGTACCCTTCTGTTCACACCCAAACTAGCTGGTAAAGGTGGATGTTTATCCCCCGACACTATGCGCGGGGTAATTTAACGTTGCTATGGTATAGATGGCCCATTTAGCTCGATGTTTTACTTATGAGGAATTGCATTGTTCGATAGCAAACGGTTAAATTACCAGAGGGTAAATCATTTAAATCCCATTTCTTCATCACAAAATCCCCCATTGTTCATTGGTAAATCACCATCATTTTGGGCTATTTTACATGGCTTGAGACCCATGGCATCAAGGATCACCAAGGTCTCCGGCTGTTGGGACAGTTGCACTCGAAGAGCGCCATGTCCACACGTCGACCTGTTTCAAGCGGAATCAGTTGAAGAGAAAGTCACTTTTTTGAGGAGAAAAACATGGGTTAGTCTGAAAATCATGGGAATACCCCTGAAAAAAGATAGATTAGTACGATTAGTCATTTTCCCATACTTTCCCCAATTAAATGGCCATGGGGGAGTAATTATAGCAAATCTTTAGACACACCCAAATGAGTGATAAGCTTGTGTCATGATGTGTGGTGGTATGATTTGTTCAGAAACCAAATGCGAGGGTTTCCTACGGATTTCTTGCCTGTGCTCTCTTCAACAAATCATTTCCGGGACGGCAACAATTTCCATTGTTGAAGGTGCTTGCAGTATACCAATGTTTAGCAACCACAAAAAGATAGAAAAACAACATCCTACTAAGGTATTGTTGTTCTATCTCTTTGATGCTTGATGGTTACTAATTATTAATATTTGTTAATATTTGTTAATATCATAAATAATGTTTGGCTGGTGGCATCCACACCTGAAATCCGCTACAAATCAGCTGCAAGATTGAGGTGCTGACAATTCTCTGTATAGGAATGGGAGACGAACACATCCTCAGTGCGCTGAAATTTAAGGCGACTCAGCTGACTGAGCGAGATTGGGAAGCGACTCGGGACTTTATGAATTTGATGTTTTGATCTCAAAAGAACAAATTCATAAATTCACTTTTATTTGATAATCTGGTGAATTTGATGTTTAGATCTCAATTCACTTTTAGATCTCAAATCATACAGTAATATCATCAGGTGAATCTGGTGCTTGTGCGCACATATAACAACCAAATGTCGTCAACATATTGGAAGAACATGGAACAACTATACTGGCTGATTCAAAAAGTGTACGGTCAAAGCAACCAACAACACGTAGCTGGTGGGATGTTCGCGAGGCAGTCTGAAAATGGCACCAACTAAAATTGGTTGATGGTCTGGTGGATTGAGTTCCAAAATTCATTTGTATTCAACATACATTTGGGATGAAAGCATCAATGCTCCTTTAACCACCAAAATGGATGTACAACTGTACAACCCATAATAAAGTTCGTGCGTTCCCAACAATCATCAGACCACTGACATGAGTATCAAGTGAAACTGCTGCATGAAAACTGCCCTAACCCAAGCCACCCATGAACCATCGGCCGAACTCCGTTTGGAGGGAACAAGCAAAGTCATTGGATTCACAAGTATGGATTCCTGATCTTTTACCTCCAACTGTGAATTTTGAATTGTTCTTTTTCAGAAACATCCAAACATCGCTGGCCACATTCCCATACCCTAGCTTTTGCATACACTTTCCGTTGTGTACATATTTATACATACATATACACATGTCCACATTGTTGCTTGGTTGCATGCTCCACTTTCATCCATCGACCATACTTACTTCTATTTACATCCAGTTCTTAAACAAAAGAAAACATATAGCTCATACACATTGTGCATTCCCAGCGTCTCGTATGTATCATTGACGGTTCTTTGATGTACGTCGGGCGGACCCAAATGGCAGTCATGAATGCAGCCCAGATTAATGACCAGGGTATATCTCACAAACCTAATCTAGTTGGGTTATTATACACTTAGTACCTAAATGCAAATTTAAGATAGTTTAAGCGTCATTTACAGGCTTTTAATCATCAAAAGTGCATGGGTAAAACTGTATGATTGATCATGATTCACTCCACTACACTACCAAGTTGGTTCATGATACGATAAATCACAAAATGTGCAATTGATCATCTTTGCTATTAATCAATGACACATATATTCTGGTAGATTGGTTCAAAGCTAATGAACATCTACTATCATTGCCACTATCAGTACCACAATGCCATTGTATCATACTAAAACATTATAGCTCATTACCAGTCTCAAATTATCATTATCCAAACTATCACTACCAAATTGCTAATTCTTGGTATATTACATACCATGCCTTGATATCCTATGTTCCGCATCACCAATTCTTATATACTAAATACCTAATTGCTGAACAACCTGTTGGTATTATATATTGGTATATTACCATGATTGGTATACTATCCAAATTATGAAAAAAAACATAATTAATTATATAGATATTTAAATAAATTTAAGTGTGTTATTCCATAGTTATTCCCCCATATAACTACCAAATAATCATTCCCCAGCCGCAGCCTCTCTTCCCCAGGTCTTCCCCACTGGCTCGCCGTCCTCAGAGGGACGCACGCCGTCCTGGCATGACGACCGACGCCAGTCGTCCATGGGAAGATCCTGAAAATCTTCCCGGGTTTTCATGCGACCAAAAGGTGAGGTTTTATGGTGGTGAATATGTATGAAACCAACAAAAATATAGAAACATGCTGGTTTTATGAATGTTTGATGGTGGTGAAATGTGGTGAATATGTATTTGAATTTATTCAACCAACAAGAATCGAATGGTGATATTAATAGGTTCTACCCTCTGGGTAATCTGTTACATAGCTATGGAAAATGATCCATGATCCATGATTCACCTATTATGATTTTACACAGCAAACTGTTATATATATAATATACCTATACTAGAGGGTATAGGGTTTTACGGTGAATCCTTTTCGGTGCCCATCCCATAGATTCTTGGCTGATTAATCATGAGATTCTGTTTTTTTGGGGGATCTGGAGACATGGAATCTATTGCCGAGACATCAGCCGCAAAGTTCTGCAGCTGTTCTTTTCAAATCAAGCTATATACATTAGTCAGTGGGTCAACACGCACATCTGGTTCAATAATGTCAAAACTGGATCAAAAAACAGTGATTGAATAACTAGTACATCAGTAGGTTGCCCCACAAAAAACAATATATAATAACATAACATAATGTTTACCAAAGAGGACTCCCCAGCAAAACAATTAAGGGCTTCATATATCTGGGGTTGAAGAGATCCGCTGACAGCAGCTGCCCTTTTTATCGTTGGTGGCACCTCCATTTGACCAATCTCCCAGCCCTGGCTGAAGCTGGCGAAAATGGCAGATGGCTTTAAATGTAGGGATGTCAAAATAGGGGTCTTCAGAACCAGGCAAGCATGACAAGATCACCAAGTTGCCGGAGATCTTCTGTCTTTTGAATGTTATTTTAATCACTAGACTCTGGGTGTACGCGGTTTTGATACGTTTCCATTTTGGGGGGTCATAATCAAACAAATCAGCAAAGATTCCCGTCTGCAATGAATGCTCAATGTGTAGTAACAGTGTAGTATGTTTCCCGATGCTTTCAAAAAAGGCTCAAATCTAGGGACATGTATATACAGTACATGGCCCACATATGGGCATGCAGAATGGTAGAAACGGCCCTGGTTTTTGGATGAGACTAATCCATGATTGCAACCCAGGCATAGCATAATTAATCCAAAAACCTGCCGGCTCGATATAAGGGAGTTGTCATGCTTTTGAATTCCGCTTGTAGATACAGTCCAGGACAAACAAGTCACCAAATGGTCCTCAATTACACGGATATGACAATGTTATGCAGTTATGCATATATAAATTCTCGGAAAACGCCAAAAAATGATTTTGTCAGGAGGAAACACATTACCACTTCAGTGTGTGCCCGGAAAACAGTGCCAGTTTATCTTGAACATTTAAAGGGTGATTGCGTTCTGCTCAAATTCTGGAAGCAAGAACTACACAACCAAAATTGCCATCTGGGGTTGTCCAAAGATAGGACAATTACTGACAACTCCCACGAAAAAAAAAACATGGTTTATCCATAAACAATTGCCATTTGATGGGTCCCCCTAATGGTCAATCACACGCATCTTTCATTTCAAGACAATTTTTTGAAAGTCACCGCGTCAGATAGGACTCCACGCCTTCCTCTGTCTAAACTGATTACTGGTTGGTGGTCGACCCCTTGAAAAATACAACATATTTATCATCCGGGATGAACATATTCTCAATGTTTAAATGAATTGACACATGTGTTGGGATGAGAATCTCGAAAACTCATTGAACAGGAACATATGAAACCACCAACCAGATTAGGACTGGATATCACAAACTGCTTCTGGCATCTCTGGCTTCCTTCTGTGGGAAGCAGCTCGCGAGCTGTGAAACGTCACGGAAATAGGCGGCCTATTTCCATCCCACAATGGATTTTCACAGGGCAGGTCCAAACCTTTGTAAATTCAAGTGAAATCCTAACAGGGGAGAAGACAATGTTCCCTTCTGGACTCAACTGGTTAGTCTCATCTGCCTTGGTTGTCCCAAGGGTTCGACCCACCCTGCGGCATGCCGGGGCGTCTTGAAAAACAGACCCTGGCAAGGCCATCAAAAAATTGTTCGGCGACTTTTTTCTGCAAGGGAAGACACTTTAAGACCAACACACAGTGCAGCCACGGAGGTGTCGTCTCTAGGCACTTAGTCAGTACCATGGAACCAAACACCGCACTGCTTCTTCAAACAAAATCACATGTCTAACTGTCTAATCACATGTTTAGGGTTCCACGTTTGGTTGCAATGGTGTATACCTGGTCAAAGGAACCTAACGTACAAATCACTTGCCTCCCTTTGCTTCTCCAAATTCACAAAACAATACAGGCAACACAGGCCTGGGAGAGGTGGACATCTTCATGCCAGGGAAACCAAATTTGATTGGTGGATTCAGACTGTTTAAAAACAAGTTATTAGATATATTTATATAGATATTATATGTTATTATATCTATAGCCATTGAAGATCATCATCCTAAATTATCCACGTGTCCGACACCACCAACCAGAAAAGTAATACTTTGAAAACCAAGGCACCATTGAAGAAATGAGCACCGTACTGCTCAAATTGTTGGAATTGTTGGCTCTGAAACTCAAAGGGAATCATATCACACTATCTATACATTATATATACGTTATATCTTGGGGGTCGTATCGATTTGACCTATTTGAACCGGAACATACCAAATCCCAAATCCCAATTTCTGAAAGTTTCTCGGGGAGAATCCAACAGGGGATGGTCCAAATAAAACGGTGCAACATCCATGAGCCAACACAAGGGAAATTGCTCCCCGGCAAGTGTGGGGATCATTTGTTTAAGAGTAAACACATGTCCTCTGGTAGTCAAACATAGCAATGGACCCACCCAATTTATGGATAATTGGTCATTACAACCTCCATTTAGTCCGGCATTTCCCAGCCAGCCATGTTTGATGCTCAGGACTGGGAAACGAATGGGTCAAAATGGCCCAGATTCACCTAAATAGTGTATTTAAAGATAAAAACAGCTGTATACATTTGTGCGTATAATGCCAAAATATATTTGGAGAATTTGTGTTCGACCCCCACACTTGATGCTTTTTGCAGTACTACTTATCACTTCTGGTGAGGTTTGCGATGATGCCGTTGAACATTTTGACCCATAGGGACCAGTCACAGGCGCAGCTGCGAATTTCCCAGGTTTGTTTCATTGGTGACTTCAACAAACCCCAAAACATGTTACAGAGTCAATTCGGGCCCCAATCATCAGCAACCATGGATGGGTAAAACCGTAAAACCATAATATATTGAATTCGGCATGTTTTGCTGTATGTATCCATAATTCATCTTGAGGCGTCTCCATTTTCTGTGGTAAAACATCCTCATTTAACGTTTGAAAGCACCAATCAGTTGTACTTGCATCGTTTCTCGCAACCTTTTGCTGTTGCGCAACGAATAATTGGTCAATCTGTGCTGGTGGAGTTTCTTCGAAGCAGTTCACATGACCCATGGCTTTGTTGATATGGCGCGTATTTGCTGACCCTAATCATTCTCACATTTACCTATAGCATGGACTACCCTCTGGTAATTTAACATGGCTATAGAAAATTAACCATTTGTTGATGATTTACCAACTATCGACATGGTGATGTTCCATGGCTACGTTAAATTGCCACATGGTATTCCCATTAATATCACTGTTCCTGTTGGCTAAATACATATTCACCACCATAAAGCACCACTTAATCCCATTAAATCCAACCACAATTATCATTTGGGTACCAACCATTTGCAGTTCCCGTTGTACTGACTGGAACATCTCAAGAAACCCAAAGCGTTCTCGCTCTCAGGGCAACCATGAGTGTCCCCCCCAAAAAAATCCAACACACACACACAAAATACGCAAACTGCAGGGTTTATTTCGTCCTTCACCGAAATACAAGTGAAACAAAAAAGTGCAACCACATACCTAAGGTATCGTGTTGCTCTATAAGGGGCTATCACGCTATCTTGTTGCTCAGGTATATCGCCACAACAAGCTACACGTATAGGCCACCCAGCAAATTTGCCGTGGAACCCGAACAATGGCCACATGTAATAGAAAACATTAGAAAACTAATCTTCCAGCATTTTTGGGGGTTGTTGACTTTAGGGTTCCTATTGGCCAATATCTGCCACAAATGTAAAAGGCCATTCAATTCTGGTGGTGTTAAGATTCAAGCCATAGTTATTTAAAATTTAGAATCAGCAACCAAGAAATCGAGTTGCATTTGTTATGATTTATTATGTATATTTATGTATTCAATTAATCATTTAGTCATATTTACTGCCGTTGTTTGCAATTGTCTTCATCCTCAAACATAGTTACAGGACATGTTTATAACTAGTTAGTTTTACTCTATAGAATCATCTATTCATCAGTTACTCAGCAGTTATTCATCCGTTATTCATCAGTTATTCATCAGTTATTCTACACTTGTTCCATTCTTTTCCATTCTTGTCCCTTCCGCAGTAAACTCCACCGCAGTTCGTCGACCGAAAAAACCTCTTGCACCGCCTCAAAGGCCTTCCAGGAGTGCCTCCAATTTTTCCCCGGCCACGAGGGTTGACGAGCCAACCAAAACTGGGGGATTTTAGATGATTTTATGGGATTTTATGGGATTAAGCAACAAAACTCTACAAAACTTGGGAGTTAACCGCAGAACATTTTTCAATCAACATACAGAGGATATATAACCAATTAGTGGATTGATTTCAGGGAATCATCTAAAGAGAGCAGCGTTTTTGTTCCTTTCACAATGCGGGGTTACGAGGTTTCCAGAAACCAATCTCTTAAACCAATCTGATGATGGCATTGCCAACTTCGGCAAGATTTTCAGCATCTTTAGCAAGGTTGGGACATTATATTTCTTCATCCGAATATATCAGGAAGCTAGGCAACCACATCTACCACTTACTGCACCAGTAATTTTACCAAGTTTTCATTACATCCCTGACCATCTCCTTATCTTGTTGGATGTAAGTTGGATGACCCATCAAAGCATACCATTCACATCCATTCACATAAATAAATGTGTATAGTTTTGTCGGGTATAGCCCCACATTTCGATCCCATAATTTGGCATCGCTGATTGTCTTTACCGCATTAGCCACCATCACGGTCTACCACTCACCAGTCTAGTTTTCAATTGTCTCCATGATAGTGAGTCCTGGGCGGTATCAAATCGTTAGTTAAATCCAAATTTTGATGCGCACAAGCAAACTAAACCCACCGTTTTGATATTGAACACATCCTTTTCACCAGTGAAATCACCCAACGTGGTTGAACTTTGATATCCTGGAATCAAAGTTGTATCTTTCGTTGGGTAGTAAATTGCCCTAGTATTTAACTACTCTGTGTCAAGGTCTACCCAGCTCTGGCTACCTTTGGTTTTTTTGGATGTTTAATTTCCATACTATTTCTCACTTTCAGTTGGTTGGTTTAAGGGAAACTCTCTACAGGAAACCTGGGTTTTGACTGTTAAATATCGGGTTTTCCTGCAGACTTTACCTAAATCCTTAACCAACAAGTGCGATAACATGTTGCAAGACCACATTTTTCTAATTATTTGTTTGATAGTTTACTGGGAACAGTTGATGATGACTTCCATGATAGTTTTCCCAGTTCTGGATGTAAAACATGGGATGATCATGAACTATGGGAATTTGATCTTCTACTGGGAACTTTTACCTAATGAAACTCCCATAGTTTTCCCCATTTTGGATGGTCGCCGCCAACGTCCGTGCCTTGGCTCTCAGCTCCGCCTCGGTGTCCGATGGCACCTCCGTCTGGCCTTGACGAGTGACGTCGAGTTGATGGGATTTGGTGAGATGATCATTGGAGGTGTGGGGAGCATGTAAATAATACAATAAATGGGATTATATTATGTAATCATGTCATATTACATTATCATTCGTTTCAGGGCTACCCCCAAAAAAATATATAATGTAATTTTGACAATGGTGACCATCTATGTAGTAATGATTCAGCAATGATCCCATCGATCGAAAAGATCATCATGATCGTAATGAAGATGCTGATCATACCATATTTTCAGTATCACAATGATGATTTCTAAAAAAAATGATTTAAAGGGGGCCCGATCAATATATTTCACCATCATCTACAGTAAGGTCGGCCAGTGAAGTCGCAAAATATTTCACAAGAACGGCTCGTGACCAACATTTGTTGTCCCCTGCGTCTTGAATTTTGATCCATCCCCGTATGTTTCACACACATTGTTTTTCCGAGAGCGTCTGAGCAAAAGGTTCTTCTAATAGTGGAGGTCTGCTATACATTTTCATATGTTCACATGTTCATCACATCTTCTCATCTTCTCATCTTCACATCTTCACTCTCTCTCCTTCTCTCTCTCTCTCTCTTCATATCTTTTCATCTTCTTCACATCTTCGCATCTTCACATCTTCACATCTTCACTCTCTCTCTCTCTCTCTCCCCCTTTCCCTGCCATCTGTCACGGTTTCTCTCCTTCTTTTTCTCTTCTCTCTTTAGGCTGCGAGGTGCCACGAAATGGCCACCCCTTCGCACGAAACGAGGTTCCATCGTCAAAAACTGCAGTGAAATTGCGATTTTATATACATCCTCCGCGGCAACCTTTTCGCACGAAATGACGTTCGAGTTTCAAAAAGTGGAGTTTTTGGCGACTTTGGTTGGTCCGGCGAAGCTTCTGTGTGTAAAAGTATCTGTGTAAAAGTTTCTGTGTGTAAAAGCTTATGTGTTTGAAAACGTCTGTGTGTAAAAGCGTCTGTGCATAAAAGCGTCTGTGTGTAAAAGCTTCTGTGTGCAAAAGGTTCTGTATGTAAAAGCTTCTGTGTGCAAAAGTTTCTCTGTATAAAAGCTTCTGTATGTAAAAGCTTCTGTGTGTAAAAGCGTCTGTGTGTAAAAGCTTTTGTGTGTAAAGTGTCTGTGTCTAAACGCTTCTGCGTGTAAAAACTTTCGTGTGTACAGGCTTCCGTGTGTAAAAGCTTCTGTGTGTGTGTGTGGGTTTGTGTGTGTCTGTGTGTATATATGTGTAAACATGTTTCTCTGCGTGTGTCGGTGTTGGATAGTCTATCAGGGTATCTGAATGTTTTTGTATTTTTCACATCTTCTATACAGCATACCTTGTTTGTCTCTTGCAACTAAAACCCGGACATCTTCACATCTTCTTATCTTGACATCTACACATAATGAGCATATTCGCATGATCTCAAGCAACATTCTCATGAACATATTCATATAAATCTTTGGTGTCTGCAAATCATACAACTACATGACACATCTGAGTACCTATACACCTACTCGCTCTCGGGCCAGCGGTCGTCTAGTTTTTAAACAACGTGCATGTATAGGAATATAAATATATATATATACATATGTGTGTGTATAGAAATTAAAAACACATGTATATATATATAGTAAATTATATATAGTAATATATATAGATATAGTAAAACACAATATGTAGTGATATATATATATATATATAGTAAATAATATATAGTAATATATACGGTAATTCATATAGTAATATATAGAACATATATGTATATATAGTAATATATATATATATAGAGAAATATATATATATACAGTAATAAAATATACACAGCAACATATATTTATATATAAATATAGAAATAAACATATATAAATACAATAATGCATATATATATATATAAGTACATATATAGTAATATAT
>Ga0126342_10019017_pt1 | contig 11723 bp, 7 predicted proteins | sample Cyp1metagenome_FD_92528 | JGI IMG/M metagenome (GOLD analysis project Ga0126342, IMG submission 92528) | Coral microbial communities from Lord Howe Island, Old Settlement Bay, Australia - Cyphastrea 1 metagenome | ecosystem: Host-associated > Invertebrates > Cnidaria > Coral ... | reverse complement strand
GGTGGGTACAAACAGGTCTCTTTCTACAAAATGGAGTGCCCCGACGGCACCCAAAATTCCATAAAAACTGATCTATAGGGAGCCCAGGGCCTACCATTCTATAGGGGAAATGTAAAGGGGGATATATAGAGAGATTATATAATGGGATAGATGATAAAACCAATCAACAATGTATCTGGATAAACCATGTCATAATTGACCAAACTGAAGAGCAGGCCCATTTCACCCCAATCCTAACCATCATTCTAGTGACGTCGCGCAGTGAAGTCCTTCTAAGGACTTCCAGATTTTTGATTTTTGATGAGGCAAATTGGTCACCTGGAAACAACCCCTTTTGTCTATTTGCCAGTCACTATAACAACAAAGACGCACATTCGGACACCTAGAAAACAACATGCAAGCATACAAAGGCTTGGAAATCATATGCATCCCCTGATTTGCTCAGCAAGTCCCGCAATGGATGTTCATTCTCTGGAGAAATCCCCAGGTTTTTGACCGCCAGACCATCCACCTACACTCCCTTGGTGAACCATGGAACACTTTACTGCCGAAACAACCTCTGAACCGGAGAAACACGGCCGTGCAAACCGAACATGACTTTCATAGTCAAATATGGCAACCAAGTTCTTCAAGGAGAATGAGTTTCTGCGCTATACAGTATACCTCAATTGGTGGCCCTTGAACACTGGTGAGAATGATAACAGGTTTTGTTTCAACCGCCGTGGGTAGGCATTTTTGTTGGCATCCCTGTTCTATTCTTGAACATTAGAAATGTTTGAAACCAACATAAATCAACCAGATCATCATTATTTAACCGTCATGTGATTTATGGTTATATAATATGATGATGCTCCCAGCAAAAATACTATAGTTAACCATCATAGGTGAAGTATGGTTAAATAATATCATGATGATCCCAGCAAAAAATACTATAGTTAACCGTCAAAGGTGATTTATGGTTATATAACATGATGATGGTCCCAACAAAAATACTAGTTAACCGTCATAGGTGATTTATGGTTATAAAATATGATGACCAACAAAATACTATAGTTAACTGTCATAGGCTAATAGGTGATATAGGGTTTGATCAATGATGATGATCCCAACAAAAAATACTATGGTTAACCGTCATAGGCTAATAGGTGATATAGGGTTTGATCAATGATGATGATCCCAACAAAAATACTATGGTTAACCGTCATAGGCTAATAGGTGATATAGGGTTTGATCAATGATGATGATCCCAACAAAAATGCTATGGTTAACCGTCATAGGCTAATAGGTGATATAGGGTTTGATCAATGATTATGATCCCAACAAAAATACTATGGTTAACCGTCATAGGCTAATAGGTGATATAGGGTTTGATCAATGATGATGATCCCAACAAAAATACTATGGTTAACCGTCATAGGCTAATAGGTGTAATCAATGATGATGATCCCAACAAAAATACTATGGTTAACCGTCATAGGCTAATAGGTGATATAGGGTTTGATCAATGATGATGATCCCAACAAAAATACTATGGTTAACCGTCATAGGCTAATAGGTGATATATGGTTATATAAAACACTATGTCTCACCAACCACGCCATGAACCATCTGGAATGATCCAAGGGGCATTCCAGCCTCGACGGTGGCGAGGTTTTACTCGCACCGTTTTTGCGCATGGCGCAGGAAGGCACTGTGAGGCATGGTGAAATGCTTCGGGTCTTGGTGGCTCAACTAGTAAAACAACAGAACCATCAGCGGTTGGTGGTCAGGTACCTTCAACATGTTCAATGAAAAAAATACTGTGGATATATATATATATAATATACATATGTGTATATATATAACTATATAATACTATATAGTTCAATATATCGTTCAATATTATAATTCAAGCATCACTTTCCAAGAATCGAGTTTCGCAGTTGTCTCATCCCATTTTGTTTCGCATAGAAACCCAAACTCTGCCAGCATTGAGCCCAAGCACAGGACCCTTGGCATCCCAGCAACCCCCATGGATTGGGCCAGTTGTGTATGGCTCTGAGGACCAAAAATTCATGTTGTTTTCGGTTGTATATAACTTATAACCAAATCACAAATCATTCATGATTTTTCATCAACACCAATGAATAGCACCAAACCAAACCACAAATCATTCACCAATGAGTTTTTTTCAGCTCGGTTTTACAACATGTTGACCGCAGAGACCACAGGGCCCCGGCCTTTTTTGCCAAGCCCACTGCCTTCAGAGAAACGTGGGCAACATGATAAGGAAATGAGGGGAACCAACATATTTTCTCGTTTTTTTTTCTGAGATTTCTGAGGAATCAAACTCGTGTTGAAACAACATGAACCAACAACCGACCGGCTTTTGTATGATATTGTATATGTATATAATAACATACGTATCATGAATCATGTATCCCTTAGTAGAAGAGGAACAGCCACAAAATGCTGGCGCCGGAAGCTGAACCAAGTCCACTTCCCTGGTGGTTTAAACTCATCGCGGGGCCTTATCCAGGGTAATGAGCAACATTCGAAAACCATAAAAACACAGTGTCATAAATCAGTCCTCAAAAACATCATAAGCTGAACTGTACCCTCTGGTAAACTAACGTAACTATGGAAAATCACCATTTTTAATGGGTAAATCCACTATAAACAGCCACTTTCAATAGCTACGTTAAATTGCCAGAGGGTAATTTTCCTCAATCAAAACCACTCTAAGTCGATGTAGTTCCCATGCTGTTCGCGTAGCACCCCAAGAGGATCATCCTGAGAACAATCAATGGATTTTACAGAAGGAAAACTATTGGTTACAGGAAACTGAACCCTTGGTTTTCACATCTTCATTTAAGGAAAACTATGGTGGACTAGTACATGTGTTGACCCACATTTGTTGAACATGTTTTGAGGTTTGTGATTTTCCTTCAGATTCCACAAAACACGCAACGACTAAGTCACTGGGTTTCCCCGACCCATTTGCATATGAAGGGCACAGCGACTTCGCGCGTTTCAGTCCCTGGACACAGCATGCGACTCCAGATAGAATGAGTGATGTTTTCCTGGGAACAATGGATTGGTTAAGCGAAAACCTAAACGGGAAACATCAGGAAACACAGTTTTTTACCGGAAAGTATATGGGGTTCCTGCAATTATCTGCAAGTCTCCCCTTCAACCAATTACGAGATGGGAATGCTAAAGCAAGAAAACATATCTCAGATTTACCATCTCGCCATGGAAAGATCCACCATTTTTACTAGGTAAACCATCTATTTCTATGGGCCATCTATACCATGGCTATGTTAAATAACCAGAGGGTACCATATTTCTATTGGACCATGAATAATTTGTTGGATTTGCATCACACCCCAGAACCTGCCACCACAGAATTTTCATGCCTGGACAAATCATGGTGAAATGCCAACCATATTCCACTCACGCCACTAAACTGCGGATAGAATATCATATCACAACAAAAACATATTAGATAGATATATATATATATACACACGACATATAAACATATAAATTTCCATATCCCAAAATGTTCCATATTATATTTATATATATATACAACATATGTATATCCATTATATATATATACCCAAAATATCCCATATGATATGTTTATCATATATTGTTTGTCTCATCCATGTCACCTCCGCCACAAATCCCCAACGTTTTTTTTTTTCCGCACCTTCAGCATCCACAAAGGTGACCTGAAACGGCGAGGCCGGTGTTTGTTCTTCTTCAATCAATAGAAGTTCTATATTTCTAATGTACATTTAATGGAATCATCATGATAATATCACTATAGGAATAATTAATGGAACTTACTGTATATTATAATGGACAATTAGGAATAGAAGTTCAATTTTAATTCCGTATAATGCTTCTATGAACGGACATTTTTTTTTTTTATATAGACATAAATATAATATATATATATGGGTAAATGAGAACATTCCACTAACCTGAAATGTTCGGCTATTTGGGGATGATTCTCCTTATTAACCATATTCCAGTGAGGTCGCAGTGAGGTCCTTATAATTCACCCATATATATATATGTACATAGAGAGCTAATCAGTGGCTGGTAGAATAGTTGCATCCTTTACGGATTTGAAATGTATAACAAGTGATATCAGGAATTCTTCTATGAATGGGAATCTATATATATACATGGGAGGTCTATTACTCGCTAGTGCCTAATATATCACTAAAGAATATATTATATATATATGATCATATGTATATATGGGTAAATTGTAGGAATTCAAAGGAATTCACAAATTCTGAAATAAGGCTAATATTGAAGATATATATAACCATTATTAAATATTATTCCAGTGAGGTCGCAGTGACGTCGTGAAAATTATATTACATATATATATATATGGAAAATGCAATCAATTTTTGTCCATTAGGGAGTCGTAGTAATTATAAATTATATCCATTCACTATTTTCCAGTCATTAGTACTTCTATGATCGTATATGCATTTGTCCGCTAGTCATTTTCCATGAAACTTGGTATACCTTTCCATTAGTTTTCCGTTAATTGGTAATTATGAACTAATGGATCATCTAATATAGGTAATTCTTCGATAAGTCTCCATCAGTGATTAGTAATTATACCGATAATGAAATCATTTCGAATTTAGCCGTAGTTACCCTCTGGTAAACTAACATAGCTATTGAAAATCACCATTTTAATACGTAAAATATCTATAAATGGTCGATTTTCCACAGCAAACTGTTAAATTACCAGAGGATATCTATTTCTTCTTTTCCACAAATTGATCTACTCTCCACTAGTTGGGTGATGCACATGAGAAAAAACATGTTTTATAAGGACCGACTATACTCTTAAGTCGGTAAAAACATCACTATTCCTGTACCCCCTGGTGATTTGGCACATATGCTATGGTATAGATGGCCCATTTATGTGATAAACTATGTATATATAGATATACAAACATGATGATTTCAACTAGCTATAAACTGGTGACGTTACCAACATTCATCCCAAACGGCCCCTTTAGGGTTTGGAGCAACTCTGGGTTCCACCGGGATTGCCATCAAAATGACTGTGATATGGCACGGTGGCACACATGGGAAATGTTTCTGATACCCATACGCCCTGATATGACAGTTTTTTTACTGGGAATTTACCAATTTCATGGGTGTTTAAATGGGATATATTAATTGGAATAGAAAATGGCGGAAGACTGGCATGGGGAAATCATGAGGCTTTAATCGGATCGAGATATGCATATAAATAAAACCAATATGATATGTGGGTGTGTCTGTAAATTGGGAAAATGGTGTGCTCTACTGTATTTGGTACACTATTTTCAAACAATCCCATTTACCATCCATGGAATTAAGCTAGATCTGGCCTTTTTGGAAAACCCACGATTTCCCTAAAAAACGCTCGTCTATACACAATGAATTTCCCTGTGAATTAGCTGGAGGGAAATATCACAGAAAATTATTGCCAATCATCAAGTAAAGTTTTTTTTCCGGAGTAACAAAGTCAAAATATCCAAGCTGTTGAAGATTTTCGCAACAAAAAACATAGTTCATCACCTATAAATCTGGCTGCAGAAAAATACATCACCAAACTAAAATATTTGACGATGTTCAATCTTTGGGGTGCTTACCCACATAAACAATATATAATATATATATATGCCTATAATATTTGGTAACGCCAGCTACGTTGTCACAAGTCATTCACGATCAAAAGGAATATGAAGAAACATAATATAAACCACCCATAAAAGCCTATATACAACCTTGTGTATATATATATATACATAATAAATACACATAAATTCAGAAACGGAGATAGAACCACACTATGATCATGGCCAATGGCCAGTTGGTTTGCCCATAAATTGCTCATGAAATTCCCAAGCTTTGTTGGTTCAACAGCTTAAGCCAACCATTGTTTTTTGATCAAAACACACTATGTATTATGTAATTGAAATTAACCATGGTTTTGACATAACAATGATGTGTTAAACCAAAAGAACTTGTCTTTGGTGGTTCATTCTTCTTTGTCCAACATGTGTTTCATTGTTGAACCACCAAACTTTCGTTAAACACGAGTTACCCTCTGGTGAACTAACAGTTTGCTATGGAAAATGGCCCAGTATATAGTGGATTTTCCCATGAACAATGGTGGATCTTTCCATTGCTATGTTAGTTCACCAGAGGGTAAACCGCCATTTCACCGCCATTTCACCGCCATTTCGACCAACGCGTTGATTTCAAACGCCTCCTGGGGAACGGCACGTAGCTGAAAATCCAAGGCCGCAATGCCTTGACTCGTGGGATTGGAATTTCTTACGTCCAGTAATGGTTAGCCTCTTTAATCTATGGGATAAACATCCATTAATGGTGATTTAACATCCAAAATCGTGATTTTATGGGATAAACATCCATTAATGGTGATTTAACATCCATTATACCCTCTGGTAAACGTTTACATAACTATGGAAAATCACCATCTTCAATAGGTAAATCAACTATAGACGGGCAATTTTCAATAGCTATGTTTGTTTACCAGAGGGTACATCCATTAATGGTTAATGGTGGTTCATATGGGCCACGGTCAATCTTTGGTATATAGCTCCAGGTCATCAATTTTTGAAGTGTATTATCGTTTTTCAGGTCATATCCATTAATAATGGTTGACAATGGGATGAATATGGATTACCCCCTGGCAATTTCACGTAGCTATGGAAAATCACCATTGTTCATAGGTAAATCAAAACTCTTATCATCTAAAAATGGGCCATTGTCCACAGCTAGGTTAAATAACCAGGGGGAAAATTATTGGAGAAGACACATACTATCTGGAAAGCCAAGTGATGCAAATAAGAGGTCACTGGGTGAAAGTGATGTTTTTTGGCTTGTTCTTGGTTTTAGTAAAAATCACAATGGAAATTCGACAGTTAGTAATAAATCGTACTATAAACGGAGTTACAGAGGGAAACAACTAATTAGCATAATATGATCAAATACGTATATAGATAATATGGTAGAATTGTAGTTTTATATTCATGACTTGGTATAATATTACAAACATACCAATAGAATCCAATAGAGTGATTGTAAATTGGCAATCATCTGTAAATCGATCAAAGATTCTCCATGAATCTGTTCCGTATTTGCTACTGTAGTTGTAATTATAGTTTGGACTAGGCATCTATAAGTAGGTCCGAGATTCTCAATGCATATCTGCCAACATGCACACCCTCGAAATGGCCCAGTTTGGTCGGTAATGGATAGTGGAGCATATGGGATGGGTTGTCATGTGACTTTAACACGCAACAAACATTGGAATCTTGGCTTGAGGATTTCCATGGATTTCCTCACCAGGCTATGATTGTTTCCTCGCAGAGATTACCCCATGAAATCATCCATGGTGAGGTGTGACCCCTGAACGTGGGATTAGTATAATGGAAACATGCGGCAGCCTCCACATAGAATTAACCTGGAAAACCGGAACGTATAGGTATACGGTTATATGATACCTGTGAACACATTTCATTCTTTCTATCTTTGTTGGGGCCTGATGTTGACATTGACCAAAGCTTACGGTTTCCAAACAAGTCTCGCATTTTCGACCTGAAGTCTTTCGGAGCCCAATGTCTTTGCTGGAGACCACTACTACTTTGAATTGGAACACACAAGATGCCCTGGGTTTGCCAGCCAGATTCATCACCCATCTTCAGATCTGCCACACGGCGATTGTCGATTGGGGCACTGTTCAGGTCGGGTACCAGTGGAACCCCCCAAAAAAATGGTGAGGCTACGAGAGCCTTGAGTTGGGCAGTTCGCCATGACTTGGGGATCCACAAACCCATCCCTGACCAGGTGCAACCTCGGACAAGGGATGCTACAAGTGATTTCCCAGCCATGTGAATGATGACACCGGAGGGCTTTTTTTCCATTCATCACCATTCATCACCATTATTAATCATTATTCTCCACTATTAAGTTATTGACAATTCTGAAAATCATTAATGCGGTTAAAACAATGCCATAAACCACCCATGACTGGGAATGGTAAACATACCACCTATAAAGATGGTGATGACTGGGGGATGGTGCCAATGGCATTGTTTGACACACATTACTAAGGATTATCCATTACTAAGATGTGGTTTGATGATGTTTGATGTGGTATATATATAATAGGATCAATAATTACTAATTACCATATATTACTATTAATTACCAGTTATTAACCATTCTTAATCATGGTTGACATTTATCAACCATGCATCAGCCAGCCATGTCCATCCCTTTCCACCTTTGGGGCGAGAAATCTCGGTGAAACGACAACGGGCTCGTCGAGGCAACGTTGACACCTGCAGCTGCATAGGGGTTCATGATTTGATGCTGGTAGCCTCTGGTTATGTCAAAATAGCTATTGAAAATCACCATTTTTAATGGGTAAATCAACTATAAATGGGCCATTTTCAATAGCTTTTTGTATGTTTACCAGAGGGTGGCCCTTTTTCGGCCCTCATTGTTGAAATTGGTGACCCGGTAGAAAGTAGTAAAACGCAGCAGAAAGTGCTGAAACGCATAGGAACTCTCGGATGACATGCACCCCTTGGAATCATTTGGAATCCCCAAGCAATGTGAGGTTCAGTCGTCGGTTCAACATGATCCCTGTGCGCGGAAAAAAGGCCATGATCCATAATACAATACTTCACAAAGCGAAGAACATAAGGTGATTATGGGCTGGTTGCCATTGTTAACAATTATTGGTTGGGCTTGGTCTGATTGGTCTATTGCTGATTGTGCCAACTGTTTGGCGGCTTGTATCATATGCTTTCATATAATATTGTATATGACACACACCAAGCTGTTAGTGAAATTCCAATTTCTTTGCTCAACGCCACTGTTTTTGCCTTGGGTAGATTCTAAGTTTCCTGCCGAAACCTGGTTTGTCTTTTTTCTCGTTACATACCTTTAAAACATATCAAAGAATTGTTCAACTTACAATACTGAACTGTGTTTCCATCTGTTTTTGCAGGTTCCATCCCCAAATTACATCAAATTACGCTACTCTGCAGGATTGCTCCCAACACCCGAGGTATGTTTGGAGGGCTATATTGGATAAATAGAGGGCTGTAAAACTGGACATTTCCCAGCCTCCTGGCTATCATGTATAGCAGTATAGCACTCCCCCAGATAGAAGAGTGCTTCCAGATGTTTCCAGGATGCTAGTTCGATATTTTCTGACATGTTACCATCCATTTTCAGGTGTCCAAGGTATTTTCAGCATCTTCAAAAGGCCCTTTCCGAACGGCTCGGCGCGCGCCGCCGTCACCAGCGCGGTCAGCGCTGTCAGCACTGGCGCCGCGGCCACCTTAGTTTTTTTTTTTTCTCCAGGGCCATTGGATATTTATGGATTACCCTCTGGTTATGTCAAAATAGCTATTGAACATGGCCATTTATAGTGAGTTTTCCCATTAAAAATGGTGATTAATGGTCATTAATAGGATATTGTTTATGGATTAATGGATTTTTGTGGGTAATGGTTATATGGATTAATCCATTTATGGATTCACACCTCCAGGACCATTTATGGATTAATGTGAGTAAAAGTGTGATATTGAGAGGACAACCATATCCATTGGATATCTATTGTTTATGGATTAATTATCCAGGATATTGTTATTGTTAATGGGTTCATCAAGATATCCAGGTTAATAACAACCTGATAATCATTAATGTGGGTAAAGCAATGTCATAAACCATCCCCCAGTCATCAGATTTTTGATGTGGTATAAACATGTATATAAGCTATTGACAAATGGATGGTCTATGATTGTTTTACCCATATTAATTGGAGATCTATGGATAACCCAGGCTATGGAGATTTCTTTGGACCAATGGAGATAGTAAACCAACCCATTTTATGGGAGATTTAAAACTGGCTTTGTTTAGAAGTGATACTGTTGGTGGTTAATATACTGTTAATAATGGTCAATACATTGTTATTATATGGTTAGTGATGTTAGTGATGGTTAATAATAACCTGGTTGGTGGTGCAATAACCATCTTGAAAAATGATGGAGTTCGTCAATGGGAAGGATGACATCCCATATATGAAATGGAAAATAAATTTCATGTTTGAAACCACCAACCAGCAATTGTGTTTGATATACATCTACAGTTGGATGGGATTGTAACTTACAACCGCGGCGCCCATCTGGCAGGATATATATATATATATAACTGGAGTTTCTTAACGATACGCCAGAGATTTAGGATCATCAGAATCAACAAATTTCTGAAAATCCACAAGTTTCTGACACATATCATTCTATGTTTTTTCCCCTTCAAACATCACTTGAGTTGAGGCAAAAATCTCAACCAACACATGAAAAAGGTGGTGGTAAACTCCACCAAACTTGGAAAAATCCGACCACCAGAGACCCAGTTCCCCCCTGCTGTGCTAACCAAACTGTTGAGACTTTGCAGTGACAAGCCTGGACCGAGACTTGTGGATCAGTGGATGTTTTCCAACATCAAACAACTAGACCTCTATACATGTCTATGCTAAAAACGACTTTCTCATTCAACCACAACTCTCCAAATAATCTCGTGATGCTGCTTGGATCATCTGCCAAATTATTTTTTGTGAAAACCCACCAAAGATCAAATGAGAACCGATTATAGCTGGTTTTACCAGATTACGTGTTTGATTTGTCGCAAATTGCCACTTCTGAAGAATCATGATTTTTGATGATTTTGAACAGGTACATCTGTTCCTTTCCTCTGCCATGCCCCATGGCATTCTAGATTCTAGTCTGACAATCCAAAGATTTATAATTATTTGTCCCAAAAAATGTTTGCATTGTCCATTCGCCACAGCTCCAAAAACCTTCCGAGGTTGGTTAGTTTCATTTTTTTGGTGTCTGAACACCTTCTCAGATGGCATTTGGAGCGCATCTCATATCTTAAAGTTTGATTCAGTTGGTAAACCCAATAATTTCCTACCCCAAATTTCACCAGAAAACAAACAGTATGAACCGTGACATGTCTAGAACTGGTGAATTATTTTTGGGTTTGCTATGATGAAACGTCATACCCTCTGGTAAACTAACATAACTATGGAAAATCACCATTTTTCATGGGAAAACTCACTATAAATGGCCATTTTCAATAGCTATTTTGACATAACCAGAGGGTACCAAAGGGAAGGTCGTTGAGTCACAAAACCATGTTGTTCCGCCTTGGTCTGTGCTGTCAGCGCAGGCCTGCACGAGTGGTGAGTCGTCGTGGCTGTTCGTCGTGGCTGTTCGTCGTGGCTGTTCGCCCCAGGGTTCATGGGATACATGGCAAGGTTGGGTATTTAATGGACCAATCATCATACATATATATGTATACATATACACATATCTAGTTTGCAATAAAATATAATACAATAGAATATGAAAAACATATAATAAGACATATATATTTGTATATAATTTAAAATATAATATAATACAATATAAGACAATATTATTGAATTTCACGAGGTCTTGGGTTTTTGGGATTTTTAGGGTATATTGGGTTTCAAAGTCAAATGCATCATTTCGAGCAACCTGCGCGCAGAAGGGTCGTGAGGAAAAGTGTTGAATGTTGTGATTTTTGTTGAATCAGTGGTCCACAGGTCCAACTGGCGTTCCAGAGAAACTGAAACAGTC
>Ga0126342_10019016_pt1 | contig 11724 bp, 13 predicted proteins | sample Cyp1metagenome_FD_92528 | JGI IMG/M metagenome (GOLD analysis project Ga0126342, IMG submission 92528) | Coral microbial communities from Lord Howe Island, Old Settlement Bay, Australia - Cyphastrea 1 metagenome | ecosystem: Host-associated > Invertebrates > Cnidaria > Coral ... | reverse complement strand
TTTCTATGGCTGCACCTCACGCACACCACAGTCACACGGGGCACCCTAGCCCTACACAGAAGGAGTCTCGGGCCGCAACCTCTTGCAGCAGTCATATATGTTCACCCGCTGGAAGTTCCATGTAGACACAACTCATTGTGATCATCCAGAAAACAATATACCAACATGCAAAATTGGCTGCAAAATCACAATATATACATACATATATATATATAGATACATACATATATAGATACATATATATATATACATACATATATATACATATATATATATATCGTGAAATTATGTATTTCAGTGGCTTCAATTCCACTGGAAGCCCATTAGCACCTGCTCCAGCTGTTTCTCCAGTTGCAAAACCCGCTCGCGCAGCTCTTGGAGCTCATCCTCCGTTGAACTGGCCACCGGGAATGAGCGAATCCTGAGTGTTTCGCATGGCAGCTGAAGCCTGGTTTTGATAGAGTTTAAGGGGATTTATGGGGATTTAATTGAATTTACCTGTTTAAAGGGGATTTAATTGAATGTACCTGTTTAAACAACAACAAGTAATTGAATTTACCCTCTGGCAATCAAACGTGGCAATGGAAAATCCCCCAAGTGAAGGTTTTTATGGGAAAATCCTCTATAAATGGTGGATTTTCCATTGCCACGTTTGATTACCGGATGGTAATTGCAATTTAATGGGGATAAATGGGGATTAATGGGGATTAATTGGGATTAAGTCAATTAACAGGGATAAATATACAATTAGAAGGAATTTCATGGAAATTGAATGGGATACCTTCTGGTTATTCTAGAAAACGGTGGACTAAAAATACAAAATGTTGGTTTAACAATATTTAACCAATGAAAAACAATACATAGTGGATTTGGGTATGTCTGAAAAAATACAAATACCTCCAAAAAAATGGCTTTAGTGTGGATTTCATGTGGATTTTCTGGGATATATATATATATATATCCCCAACAATTGGGTTTGCCCTCTGGTAATTTAGCATGGCTGGGAAATCCCGAACTAAATGGATGTTTCTACAGTAGTGGGCAAAAGATTGGAAAATAATCCATAGCTATTGAAAATCACCATTTTTAATGGGAAAATCCACTATTAATGGCCATTTTCAATAGCTACGTTAAATTACCAGAGGGTATTTCTTCTTGTAATCTAACAGTTTGCCATGGAGGAGGCGATGTTTGTTGGTAAAGCATCTACAGATTGATATTTATTTGTCCAGGCTATCAAAAAAAATACCAGAGGATAAGTTGCAGTTGTTCGGTGGCTAATAACGTTTCCCAACTTGTTGATTTCCCCAGCTATTGAATCCTGAGTTACTCTCCAAATATTGGAAGGTTGGGATCATTCAATAGCTGGACAAAAATCCTGCTTAGATCCTATCACCCGTTGTAGGATTTTTTCCGGAGAATGGATGGTGATGGTATCATGTGGGGTTCAAACAATGAATGCTATGACTTGGCTAAAAAACCACCAGCCTGGCGCAGCATCCCCAAGCGTTGTAACCCCAGGAGGTGGAGTTTTCACCCATTGACACCACTGTACCCAAAATCTCTATCGAAATGTCGTATGTCGTATGTCCCTTCAAAACTGGATTTTTTTTCATCCAGAATCCAGAGTGATAAGTTCCTTTTGAAAGGGCCATATTACTCAACAAACCATCAGAACATTGGCAAAGTGCAAGCATTGCAGTTGTCGCTTCAACCGAGAGACGTCTCGTGGATCTCCAACATCTTAACGAAGACAACAGTCAGCTCTTTACCTTGACAGGGTCCAGCGTTCCCCACCCTAAAAACTTCAAGAGTGTGGCTGATGGGTTTTGTTGATAAAATCATGGGAATCTAGCCAACAAAACTGGGGCGTCAGCAACGGGCATATTGTGAACATATACATACATGGGATATGTGGCTGGCCACTTGACAATGAGTCTTCCATAATCCAATGACCATGGTAACGCTTCAAAAATTACCCTGGGATGGGCGACCAAGTGACGTTTCCCCGGTTCTGGTTCAGAAAACGCATCTCCCTCTGCATCACCACGATACACTGAAAATGCAGAGAAGTTGCCATCAAGATCATCAAAAGTCCCGAGCTGCTTCTCGATCTCTTGTCGTTCAGCATCTGGAAGCTGGCGCAAAGTCATGTCAAACCTGCGTTCGCGACACAAATCCCGGATCCATCCAGATCAACTTCCCCAACTTCAAATGAGACCGGAATCTCCCAAGTCCACAAGACATTTACCCTCTGGTAATGACTAACATAGCTATTGAAAATGGCCATTTATAGTGAGTTTTCCCAATAAAAATGGTGATTTTCCATAGCCATGTAAACGTTTACCAGAGGGTAGGACATGACCCAATGTTACAATATGTTCCAATATCCCAACCTCTGAAAACCCCAACCGCTCCGTGCCTGATGGATTTCAGTCTCCCTCGAAGATCTTCCTTGGAAAGGTCCTTGCTATCCAGGCCAAATCCAAAAATCAAGGCAGGAAAAATCTGAACGAATCTCAGTGACTGTGGGATTTGTTCATTTTGTTCTTTGACTATCTCAGAAAATACCACTAAATCCTACAAAATCATACAAAACCTCTCAAATTTTGATCCATTGCCAGGGTTTTAAAACCTGGCGACGCATCACTGAAGTGACCAGTCCTGCAGTTGCAGCTGGAACATGGTCTGCGCGCCGGCAGCTCCTAAGCTCCAACAATATCATATTGGATCGCTTGAAAACAGCTTCAAAACTGAGCCAAAAGTGAAATTTTCTGTAGTTCTGTGGAATATAGTTTAGATTTCCATCCGAAAAAGGTGAAGAAGCAGATTTGAGGCCATGCTTGGATGATTTCCGGCTTTCCGGGAGGTTGCTGTGCAGTATCCAGCTGAAGAAACAGGATCTTCGCCACTTTTCGGTTTCGAACCACAGCTACCCCAAATCTGCCCACAACCTGAATCTCTTTTTAAGGTGAGGAGCAAGAATTGCAAATCAAACCAATAATGTGGTAAACCCAATGCCATAAACCATGCCCAAATTTCATCATAAATGGGTGGTATAAACCATCTCAAATGGTATATACGTAGGTTTATGCCATTGGGTTGCCCATATTATCCAGTTTCCATCGGAAGACGGAGATAGAACATCTAGGATAAAATTGAAACCATCCACTTTGCGCAGTTGATATTTTTGAGCCCTACCAACCCAAGGTTTGACCTTTTCCCTAAACTGATTCTTTTGGAGGTCTAAGGCAAAAATGGCTGGTCAATACTGGTCGTCTCAAAAACCTATACAATCTGACAGATACGGAATCTTCACCCATGGTCGATGGTGAAACAACAAGATTTGTGGCCTATCGCCTCAGTGGCCCCCCTCTCCAGCTGAGCATCTCTGACTGCCTTCCAGGAAGTCGCACAACTTCAGCGTCGCGGGGTGCGATGCTACCATCCCCAAGATGCAGCCACCAACGCCTCGGCCGGGACCCCGATTTCTGTTGAGAAACAAACTTTTGGAGGGTCGCTTGCTAGCCCCCGGTCAGCATATGTCAGCACCTTGGTGATGACTGGCAGATTTTGGCCCAAAATATATTTATTTCCCAGCTAGTACATGACCAAGTACCACTGGCAAGTGGGGTTCATAATCATGACCAGTTACACTACGTTACAATGTTACACTGGTAGACTCCCTGTTGCAGAATGTGCTGACCCCACTTTCCACAGTACACGGCTTTGTCATCTGATTTATCACTCCAATAAATAACAGTTTACTTCCCAAAAATCCAATGGTTTCCGGCAAAATCCCATAGTTTTCCCTTATTTCCATGGTATTTCATCATATTTCCCGGCAAATCTCTCCATCTTTGCCAAAAGAAATCGCAACCTCCGAGGCACACAGCTCAATCGCCAGGCACAAACATTCGAAGAAGGCGCCCAGGGCCGTCTCCGGCACTGCGTCCCCCACAGGGTTGGCGAGTGAAGCCATTGAGGCCGCCATGAAATAATAACCTCATTCGCGACTCAGCAGGCGATCAACGAACTGCAGGAAGGTAAAAAAATATGGATCAGCTTACCCTGGATGTCTAGCAGTGGCTGATCTTGCACGACTTCCCAAGAAACTGCCTGGGAAAATATGGCAACATCTCGAATCTGGGCATGAAGAAAAGAGTGTTCAATCAAAGTTGTCCAAAATGCCTCTCGCAGAATCTTTGAGAATCCTTGAATTGAATCCTTAAATCGATGCTTGGAGGATCTACCTGCATAGGAAAACACCTGTGAGCCCTTTTTTTCCAATGACAGATTGCAGTTTTTATTGGGGAATGCTCCGATAAACCAACTTCCATTTGACGGTCGTGATGGTCATCCTTACGGTCCCATGGCTTCTGAAAAACTTATGGTCCCCGTGATGTTCATGAAACAATATGGCCCCCAGCTAATTGCCAATGGTTCCATGGCATAAATGACATATTCAATGCTTTTCAGCCCTTTGCAAATTGACAGTTTAACCACAACAACTGTCAAACGCTACCATGTTTGCTTTCTGCTGCACATGAGCCCTGAGGGGCAATGGTTTTTTTGGTTCGAATCATTGGTGAACCCCCTCTGTGCGACTCAAAAAGGGTAGGGACACTTTCGTACCATACCAGGGATTATGCAAAGGAATATAGTGTCCAGGCTTTTTTCACGGCGTCAAAGTATATATATAGCCAATCCAAAAAACCATGTGAGGGCCATATGCATGTAGCAGGAGCAGCCGCAGTAGCAGTAGCAGTAGGTGTAGTGGTAGTAGTGGTGTGAGTGGTAGTGTTGGTAGTGGTGGTAGTGGTAGTAGTGGTAGTAGTGGTAGTAGTGGTAGCAGTGGTAGTAGTGGTAGTAGCAATAACAGGAATATCAGCAATATCAGCTTGCTATCAGAGATATTGGCAATGTTGACAATATTGGCAATGTCAGCAATGTTGGTCAAATTAGCAACATTAAAAAAAAAAAACTGAACTACGCTGCTCTGGCTGACGCTGATGGTCAGCATGCAACCAGGCCAGAGCTCTTCGAAGGGCTAGGCCGGAGCATCCAAAGGATGCGAACTGTGCCAGCAACATTGGCCATATGTAGCAATACGCACTAATATGCAGTAAGAATGTTTATCTATTTAAAGACAACAACCACCAGAAACCGCAACCGATAACACCAATAGTCATCATGACCATTTAAAAAGATAGGATCCAAAAAAATATAATCATCATCGTCGTCGTCGTCGTCATCATCATCATCATCAATCATAATAATAGTGAGCATCACCATCGATAATACTGTAATCAATAATAAACATTAATAATCAATAATCATCAACAACAATCAATAATAGGCAATAATAATCCATCATCATCCATGTAAATCGATGATAAATGACAATAATCAATAATCATCACTGATAATCACTAATAATCGATAATAATCAATAAGAACAACCATCATCAATAATACAACATGCGAATTTCATGAGACTAGAAATTCAGATGTTCCAGACTTCCAACAAAAATTGCTAATGATCACGTCATCATCATCCCCTCCCTTTTTAAAACCGGTTTTTAGTCGTCCAGTGACCATCCAGAAGGCTCCAGCCCTCGATCCCGGCCATCAGCGCACCGATGATCCAGGTGAGGACGACCATCGTCACCGGGGTCTGTCGGTCACGGCATCACCGGGGAGACCCTTCTGGGTTTTTTGGAGAAATTCCGATGGGAAAAACGTAGAAAAACGTAGTGAATACTGTACTGACTGATGAATGAGTGTGAATTTCTGGTGTGAAAATTCTGAAGAGTGATGAATTTTTGTGTGAATTTCTGGTGTTTTGCTCGTAGCTGGAGAATGATTGGAACTGATTCATAGGAAAACGTGGAGGATATAGTTGGAAAGTGTGGGGAAAATGTGGAATACTTACTAACAATATAATATAACTTACAACACGTACCCAATAGTAGTGTTTTATGAAATGTGGATACCCTGATTCTCAGGATGATTCCTTTTAGACCCCTATTGTGGTTGATATTTGGAGATTTATGTGTGGCATTGTGGATCCAACATTGCATCATAGCGGCATTCAACTTATAGTCCCACTGGGTAGCTGTATACCGTATACATCCGTATACATCCGTATACATCTGGTAGGGCTCCATCAATATCATCAATGAGATGTACTTAAAAGATCTTAAAAGGATGAACTGATCCACAGCTGCTACAGCTCTCATTCTGCAGGGTCCATTTCTCGAGTTCCGTGTTGGCTTTCTGTGATCCCACCTGTAGACAGACATCGAAAAAAACATCGAGATCTGGGGGGATCATTTCACGTACCGGTCATATGAGTCATATGCCAGGAGTCTGGCCAGAATTTGTGTTTCCACTTTGGACTTAAAAAAAAAATCAAGCCTCACTGGGGCGTTTTGGGGCACTTTTTTTTGGCCTTTTGTGGCCATCCTGAGGCCCCCCACAATGATGAAAAGGAAAGCCAGAAAGCCACAGGTCGACTCCGGGACTTTGCCAGCCAAGGCAGTCATCAAGGACATGTTGGCCACGAGACCCATGGCGGTGGTCACCAGAATCACCGCATACCTTGGCCCCGCAGCCGCATGATCCTGGGTATCCGAAAAAAATCTACCGAAAAGCCTTTGGACAAAGATGTGGCTTCACGGGAAAGATCTAGGGAAACTACGTAGAAGATATTACAATCTTGTTCCCAAATCTGAAATCAGGAGGGTGGTCTGTGGTCTCGCTTGCCCTTTGGTATTTAACCTAAGCTAGCAATGGAAGATCGTCCATGAGACTGTCCGTTTGATGATTATCCCATGAAAAATGCGGATTTGCCAGCCAGCCAGACCAAGTTACTGGAGAATAACCATCATTGATGATGGGGCTCCAGTGTTATCCCAGTTATCCCCAAGATTCACAAGAAGAATACCCTGTCAACGTGTGGTTCCCGCCATCCAACCACTACGAGGCACATATTGACAATGATAGCAAAGTGGATGCCGGCATCATTGGTGGGCACGATATCCGTCAGAGGCTGGGTCATGCCCAAGACGTTGGAAAGGAGGTACTCCACCCTGAGATTGGTCGGGCTGTCGTGTTTCGATCTGGAAGATCAAAAAGCTACATCATGCCATATTAATTTGAGTGGTTTACGTTTACATGAAATCAACAACATCGTTCGTTTCGTCATGATGTCATGCCCATCAGGCAGAAAAGAAGAAAGAATATCTGAATAGCTTGCTCGGGATCTGTTTATGAGACCCATTCAGAGTCTGAAGAATCTCTTGGATCCCGCATCAGTCAATGGAATTGTAGAGGAAATCAAATCACCCACTCTCTCATGAGCAGTGAAAACTATCTCGATCCGAGGGTTCTCAAAAGACACAAGGTAAACATGTCCTTTTTTTGCAATTTGGCCATGTCTTTTTCACGTCAAAAAGCCAATCAGATCCTCAAAAAATCACCAGCTGCAGTTCCACTGTGTTCCACTTTGTCAGACAGGAGATCTTCACCCAAAAAGTTCTAGGGCTTTAAAAATCCCAACTTCTGGAGGTTATCATCATAGGTAATCATAATCATAAGATATCATAAGTATATGTACCACAGTATAACTGTATAACCATATATAACCATCTTTCTTCGAACCCCAACCACCCAACCCCCACCCAACCGCCACATCGTTTGATCGCGGCACCCGATGGCGGCGGGCCAATCTTCAAAGGCGGCCACCGAGAGTCCCAGGAGCACTGAGCAACAGACCAGGAATAAAGGCAGAACTCCCAGCCTTGGCGCAGTGCCCTGGGGAGAAGCGAAGAAGGTGAGGTCCCACGAAATTTCAAAGTTCACAGAAGGTGAAGTCGATTGGGTTGATTAGGGGGAGCTATAATGGCTTCATAAACCAACTAACATTTCACTGCAAAACTCCACCTTGTAGGTGATTCATCGTGGATTTATGTGGATTTAATGGGGAGTAATGCGGATATACAGGGAATTGATATAACGAACGAATGAGAGGATAATGAAACACGGCTAGCTGCGAAATCCTCGTAATGTCATCTTCACCAGGGCACAAACGTTTTGACCCACACCCGTACGTTGTTTTTCAAGGTACACCTGGAATTGCAGGAAAGCCGCATGAAGAATATGGAAGCTACAGAACCTCTCAGGACCTTGGCTCAAAACGACTGACCCAAAAAATTGGATGCGTTTACCCTCCGGTGTCGTCAAACATAGCAATGGAAATCCCCTTGAAATGGAGGTTTCGAGCTGGGAAAATGAATAAAATGCTGGATGTTCCATGCCATTTTTGATGAGGATGATTGGGATAGCTTCCTGGGTCCGGTTTTTCTGCTACCGAAAAACACCATCCAGCAGAATCTCATCTGATTTGGTCAACATCAGAATCTTATCATCTTATCTTTAAAGGCTTATGATGGTTCACAAAACCCAGTATTGATCCATAGCCAATTTGAGCATGTCTTTTGTTTTGAACCAACCCTGTGTTTTTCAAAAAACTGCCACAAAGGATTGCCGCAACTCGCGGCTTTTTGCGCTAACCGCGGGAAGGGACAAAGGGATAGCCCCCATACGCCAGCAACCCCGGCGAGGCGTGCACAGCGTGTTCGATGCCATCCGCCGTCTTCCTACCAGGTGGATCTTCCCAAGGCTGGACAGGAGGAGATTTCTTGTTGGATCAGTAAATCTATAGGGGGTTCAATAATTTCTCGGGTTTTATTATGTTTTATTGTTGATAAACCTGAAACCAGCAAATTTAGGGGGGTTCATGGTTGGGAAACAACACAGAACAAATGTGCGAAAGGTTTTCCTCTGGCAGTTTGACACTAGCTGGCTGGGAAATTCCAATTTCTAGAGGCAACATCATTTCAAGAGATTTAAATAAATGGTACCCTCTGGTAATTTAACGTAGCTATTGAAAATGGCCATTTATAGTGGATTTACCCATTAAAGATGGTAATTGTCCATAGCTATGTTAGTTTACCAGAGGGTATTTTGTTCATTGCCATGTTTGATTTCCAAACCAAATTAAATTCTGAGTGATTTCCAGTTGCTCCCGGAATTGGTTGCAAGGACTAGCCGGAAACCTGAAATCCTCTTGGGATTATCTGAGAAGAGAAATTTTACAAGAAGTAGAAGAGCAAGGGGAGTCCTCTTTGTGTTCTCTTGGATCAATTTTTCGAGACAGGGTGAAGCCCTTTCCAAGGTGATTCACTTGGTCCGATTTTTTCAAGGTTTGACCCCAAATTGAAACCGAGAAAAAATTCACTAGCAGCATCCCCATGAAATGGGATGCTTTGCGATGAACTTCCAACACCAATTTAAGGGATGAATCTGGGTAAATTATAATATTTCACTAACCTGAATTAAGGCCATCTGGGGATGATTCCCCTTATTAACCATGATTTCCAGTGAGGTCGCAGTGAGGTCGTTATAATTTACCCAGATGAATAGAAATCATGGTCGCTGGGGCAGAGCCAAGGTGATCATTGAAGTTCTCATGCTGGGACGGAGAGACGGCCTGGATGTCATCGGCGTGTCGATGAAACCACTTCTGCTTGCTGGGTGCAACACATCTTTGAAAAATAAATGGCGATTGTGGATCAGAAAATGAGACCACTATCCCGAAAAAATCAGAAAACTAGACAGTTGAAGCTGCCAACCTATGATTGGAGTTGATTGGATATACTACTCCCCTTTTTGTTGGTTAAGAGCCCATGGGGGTTCATGATCCAATTCACCATTTTGGTTGGTCCAATCCCCATGTCGTTGGGTAAATGTCACCATGTTTGTTGCATACTGTTCGCATGTCTGCTTTTCCTCTCAATACTTTGGATCTGACCCATTGTCCAGGGGAACTCTGTTGGCCATTTTCTGCAGACAAACCATCCAATCTTGTTTTTTGGGGACAACTTGCCAGTCCCCCCAAAAAAAATCGTCCTTCGGAAGGGACGTCGATGTCTCCGATGGGCACAGAACGAAGTGAGAGCCAATAGAAGGATCACTAATAACATCATCCAACCTGACGACAATCGAAGATCTTGGTGTGAACTCACCATTGATCCACCACACCGGAATTGGAAGAATTTGGCCTAAAATGCGTGGTGCAAAATCAACGCGAGTGGGGATTGAACCCCACCAAAATGGGGGGTATAAGCTATATTGTTGCTGCAGAATAGGGTACCCCCTACCTAAGCATTGCTGGGATCCTCATCTATGCTGCTGCTGCCACTCCTGCAGTCCCTCAGCTACCCGGGCATCCAGCATTTTAAGAGACAAGCCCCAGTAAAAATGGTGTCCCAGCAAAGAAGAGGTGGGTTTTTATTTCATATGGGACACCATATATAATCATATTCATATGGGGTATTTCCATAAAATAATCCCATAGGCTATGTATTTCCCAGCCCAGCCCAGTAAATCAAGCCTAGCCATAAAAAACATCCCGATGAACTTGGATCAACCCGATCGGTCGCCATCTCCCAGCATCGTCCAGCAACTGTAGTGCACCAAGATCATCAGAAATTCCTCACCGCTGGGATGCTGCACCACTTGCAGCCCACGCACTTCGGCCGCTTCGGCCGCTTCGGCCTCAGCCATGGACCTGAGAGGTGCTTCTCCACCATCCGAAGCCATGGCTCCCCGTGTGTCATCAAACGTGGCTAGCTGAAAAATCCCGAAAAACGAAATGCAGGTTTTAATATGTTTATAGTATAAATAGCCTTATAGCTGGGAAAATCATCGAACCAAAAAAAAAGATGTTTCCAGCAAGCGAACTGTTTGACGACATCGGTCAAGATTTGTGGCAGCGCTTTGTTGCTCTGGGTGCTCCTTTTTTTGGGGACTTGGAATGAACCGATGCTTTGAATCACAGCACAAAATGGGCCTGGAATGGCCTTTTTTGTACCTCAATAAGCTTAACCGCCCCCTTGGGATGTCGTACAGCGACCTCAAAAACCTCCAAACAGCTCATGAGCCAAAAGAAGCTGCCGGGGACGCACCCAGGGTCCAGTTGACCTTAGGAAAATGGTCTACGGTCTCTACGGTACGGTCTACGTCCATTCTATGTTGATGGTTTTCCATGGTTTTCCAGTGATCTATTGGTGAAGGCAACTTGATGTAACTTGCAGGATGCTTTCGATGAAATGACTCATTCCAGTGTCAAGCAAAACAAGTTGAGGCCTGTCCAGCTGGGTGTAACACTCCCGGAGTGTCTCCACCGTTGCAACACCCCCTTGCAGCTCCTTCTTCCACTGTGGCTTATGCTCAGCTTCCCAATCTTCGTCGTCCTCAGGATCCATCGGAACAAGAGGACTAAAAGTTCAGGATCCAGCCCCCTATTTGGGTGTCCCGAGTTTGACCGTCTATTTGTATGAGAACTGTACCGAAGAGATCAAGTCCGACGCTTGGACCACTTTGGACATTGGCAGTGTGATTGGTCCTATTGGAAATGTCCAAGGCTTCATCAAACTTTATCGATGATCCGACTAAATGATGGCACGACATAATCTTGAATCTTGCAATAGGATGAAATAGGTATGTTTTTGGGGGTGGCTCTCCGTAGCTCCCTATTCATTTATGGTGAGGTCATTTTGAGGTCAGAAAAAAAAAAAAAAAAAAATTTCACCAAGAAACAGACCGCTCCGGCCCGCGCGTTGCCTTCCGTGCCGGTCAGACGCGCGAACGACGACG
>Ga0126342_10019015_pt1 | contig 11724 bp, 10 predicted proteins | sample Cyp1metagenome_FD_92528 | JGI IMG/M metagenome (GOLD analysis project Ga0126342, IMG submission 92528) | Coral microbial communities from Lord Howe Island, Old Settlement Bay, Australia - Cyphastrea 1 metagenome | ecosystem: Host-associated > Invertebrates > Cnidaria > Coral ... | reverse complement strand
AGGCGGAGACCCAAGGGACGCCAGGGCGTACATCCGAGCCCTTGGCAGTGCACATTGTGCCACGCCTGCCACGCAAAAGAGGCGGAGACCCAAGGGACGCCAGGGCGTACATCCGAGCCCTTGAGGCGGAGACCCAAGGGAGTGCACATTGTGCCACGCCTGCCAGGCCAAAGAGGCGGAGAGCCAAGGGACGCCAAAATCCATGCATAGCCCCCAGAAGAGATAGAAAAGCAAACTTTCACCCAGACAGCTTAATGTTCATCTTTTGCAGGCCTCCTAATACCAGATCCCAACTGAAAGCACCTCAAATATCTCTGGCTCAGCTTCCCTCAAAATCCCTGCCTGGGTGGCTGTAGCACATCATCGGAGAAAGGCCCACATTTGCCATGGTGGGAAAGGTCAATTGGCAAAACTTCCCCATGAGACAAGCTGTGCCAAACCAGGTCCAGGCGTATGCCCTTTTCATTACCACGTTGGCCACGGCTGCTCTTACTGGCAATCTTGAGGGAGTCACCCACCAACATACAGCCAGCGTGCTGGAAACAGTAGGTTGGCGAGGCACTCTTCAAATCAGACCCGTGCACCAGGGGAAGAAGCCGTTCTAAACCTTGCCCCAACATGTTTTCTTTGGTTTTCCTTTCCTATTGTTCCTCTTGGCCAAATTCCGGAAACCAAAGAAACCGAGCAAGTCTTGCTCCCCTTGAGGAAAACTATGCTAGCCATGACCTTCAAATTCTGGCCCCTACAGTGCGGGAGTTGGTGAGTGCTTTCTCAATTAGCATCGATGCTGCCTGGCTGGCAGATATTTATCATCGGTAGATTTTTGTTTTGTTGGACTATGTGGCGCCAGGCCCGGTAGGGAAACCAGCAATGTGAAAACCTGCCAGTGAGAGTCTGGAGTCGGATTGCGGTGTGACCTAGATTGAGTCAGGTTGTGAATCAGCTCCTGGCGATGAAGGCCCAGGACAGTTCCAGTCAGAGTCTTTTGTAGTTTTGATATACAGATTGATAATTTTCCACAGGCTTTTGCAATCGGTTAGACGCATAGACGCGAGCAAAGACCCAGGCCATGGACAATCGATTAACACATCTGTAATCTGTCACTGAATAGCACTATCCCGTAATGACATGGCATCGTTCGGACCCCTGTTCGTGGCAACATGTCCCAATTCCTGACACTAAAAGCTCGAACCGACTGAAAATATCTGTTCGTGGAGGGACTGGAACTATCTGTCTATGGAGGGACGACCAACCGCCATCATCAGCCATACATGTGGCTATGCCTCCAAATTGGGATGGCCATGAACCCACGAAATGTGTTTTTCCATCATCTAACCTTCCATTGTGGGGTATCAAAAGCCCTGAACTATTTCCGGCTGTAACAACCTGCCGTGGACTACCAAGTTTCAAGACGCACACCTTCAATGGCCGTGCTGGCAACTCCTTGTTCCCAGGCGCTCCGGTTGTATCGAGGGTACACAATCATCTTGGCTCCAAGCCCTAGGAAGGTCGGGTCTGGTTCCCATGCATAGAAAAGGCACGAGATCTGTGTAGGCACAATAATGTATCTGTTCCGGTGCTTGACGTTTGCAGGTACAACTGGCATGTTGCAGATCGCTGCTCTCTGCATCATCATCCAAATTTCGTATCCGAAGCTGGTCAGGAACAGCAAACATTTGGATGTCTCAATGCGACATGCCGGCGGAAACCAGAAGTAGGTTGAGAAGCACTTGCCGCGCAGTTCCGTTCACCTCTTCCACGCCATCGTGGTCTCCAGTAGCTTGCGCATAATTTTGCATGGTTTCTTGGTCGGACAGCCATGGGATTTCATTGCAGGGAGTGAGGTCCGATGTATCTAGAGGCCCTCACCTGTCAGGTGAGGAAACATGGTTCAATGCACCTTTGAAAATGGACCTTCCGGTCACTGAAACAACATGCTGCTCTGGTTAGATGCTAGCAGGTTCTGGCAAGAAAACCGCGTTAGTGATCTTTCATGTTTCTCATGGGGTGTCCCGGGACATCCCGGGACACCCATGACCTGGTACCGAATGGTACCGTATGGTACCGTGTGATTGTGAGGTGGACATCAGCAGAGCGCCTTCCGCATTCGTCAAATTCTGTCGCTCGGACGGCGGAATAGCGTCATCCAGGCAGGTAGTACTGCCAAGCGCAGCCCTATGTCTCAACAGAAGAGGCACCAGAGGCACTGCCAAGCGCAGCGCCATGAGAGAGGGCTCTTCCAAGCAGCAACTCAGGTTGACCAGTGCATTCACTGTTGCATGGTTTCAACACACCACAAGTTGTCTATTGCAGTTGGTCAACATATGATATGTCAAACGTTCCGCGCTCACAGGAGTTGGATCCAGCATTCTCCTCAATTTCATGGCATGCATGGAACACCTAGCAAAGGATTGCAGAATGAGCAACGACGTCCTGTTTCAGCACATGTTGGCACCACATCTGGTCTTGAAGCAAAATAAATATCCACCACCCACACAAACTGTCCGTGTGCTCCTTATAGTCGGAGCAGCCATGGAGTGGACAGCACAGTTGAAGATGCCACTAGGAAACCATTGGCCATGAAATTTCCAAAACACCCGTTTGAACCATGATCTCAACAGTCGTGAACTTCATAGTTGGTTTGACGTGCATGTCGTGATGCACACAAACACCCTTTGCGTTGCATGAATTCACTTGCCAACTCACCACTGCCCACTTCTTGACCATTGCTTTCTCCCTCAGATCTGGCAATCGTTTCATGCTCTTGCTGGTATTCGATTGTGCTTCCAATGAATTCCACCCAGGACGTTGATTTGGAAAGAGCAAAATCAGACATGTCTGGTGACATTCTGAGATGCCGACTCACACAATCTGACAAATATTCTGGCTTATTGTGTTGTCCTGACATGATCTGACAAATATGCTGAGTCACATCTTCATGTGACATATATTCTGAGGTGTGTGCCGGCAAACATTCTAGGACTCATATTGCCACATTATTGCATATGTTCACCCCTATAGATATTACATAGGTCTGGGCGTAGGTCCTGATTTTGTACTAGAGCCTAAATTATATTAAAATGAGTTTTGGCCAGGGTTTTCAATACAGAATCCCCGTTGCTCCTCATATATCTGAAAATGCTGTACCGAATCCCTCGCATGCACCCTGTGATGGAAGGCAAATTCCAAGGCGCCCAGGATCGTAAGTCCAAAAAGTCCAAAATGTGTTGTCAACATTTGTCAACTACTGCTGCTCGGTGGGTTCTGTAGCGAATTGAAGCCATTGTGTAAAGCCCGGAATTTTGTAGAGATCCAAACATGTGGCCCCAACGCCTCACATGGGCCCAACGCTTCCCCAACCTATAGGCTACAGGCCCAACCAGGCCAAATAGATGACCCGGCGGCATGGCCCTGGCCGAACCTGCTCCCAATCAAAAACGCACTTCCGAGCGATTTTAACCATTTTTGACACGGCTGGACAGCTAGGCTAGATCATCGTAGCTTACGGTTTTTTCGGTTTTTTATTTGTTGCCGCCTCTGAAAATCCGAACAGCAACAACACATGCTCAAAACTACGTAAATGATGAGATATGATGAGGGTGCTTTTCGCTGGTGATTGCCGAAAAAAGTACAAATACACTGAGTTTAAGCCAAGTGGGAACAAAAAGTCACGAATGGCAATATCATGTTTTTAGTTTCTGGGGTGCCACAAACATCAGTATTCGCAATGTTGTTTGCTCCAATGCTCTTCAAACAGGAGCAAAATAGGACCTACATGTTGATTTTGCGGTGCCAAAAAATGGAAACAATCGTACATACGCTTGGCGTGATTGTAAGGCAGAGCTTGCACCAAAGCCCATTAAAATTAGATTATTAGACACATGACACCCAACCTATACAGCATCGGTGTGCGAAGCTCTTCCCATGTCCTTGACGTTGACGCCATCAGTCTCCATCAACCAGTTGCCACCACTGGCCTTGTTACCCGTGAGATCCGTGGATGCTGCCAGGTTGATGCCACTCTCAGCCTCCAATTCCTTGAAGACCTGGTAACAAAGCAGATGGCTTATTAAATTGGGGGTGACACCTTTAATATTAAGATCTGAAACTACCTGAACTCTATGCAAAAGGGCTCAAACCTAGATAATCCACTAACCATCCAAGGTTTATCCATGATATGTCTCTTCGGGTTATGCGTTCTTTTCGAATTTGTGATGGAACAAATGGTGTCGAATGGTGCCAAGTGGCCAAGTCCCTTTTGCCAGACAACGACTTCTTGAGTTCTTAGTCTTCAGGTGTGTAACCATCCGGTGAGAACTGATACTGTAATCTCCAGATTGTACTGGCCACTGCATCCACATATCAAATCATCCAACAGCGGTCATTTTTGAAGCTACTGTGGTTAGGTGGATATGGAATGTTCACACCTTTCATCCTTTTATCTTTGGTTTTGTGCCAATAAAAAGGACTTGACTTGACTCTAAGAGACTCTATGTGGTTGTGTTGAAAATCATCCGAATCTTGAATATCCCTTGAATCTTGAATCTATCAGTGCCTTCATGCCGGTCTCGCCCGCGACCAATTCACAGGCCAAAATGTCCACGCGAGCATCGGCCGTCAGGGCTTCAACGCAGGAACTTCTTCGCCTCCTGGGATCTGAGACATTGACGCCGCATTGACGACACCGAACAGTTGTTAAAACGTGTTAAAAAGTTCTAAAAGATTCTAACAATTCTACCTCTGATGTTGTCGGTTTCTGTGGTTCGCCATGCGCTGGTACAATTTTTTGAAAGATTCTGATTGATTTTGTCGCGACAGGTCCAAATGTTGTGGGACATTGTCGAAATTCGAAAACTTTCCACATTTTCCACCTCCTTTCTTCGTTCGCAAATAGGACCCAGATTCCCAGGCGATCTCGTTTTGAAGAATCTCTCCTTGTGTTCCCCCGTCATCTCGGTGCCGTGGAACATCCATCTTTAGCGTCGTAGTACAGGGCCATCACGTCCTCATGTCAGTGCTGAATGGACGGGATGCGATCACAAAAAAAAACGCTAATCTCCTGGTCAACTCTTTCAAGGAAAGAAAAACTCTAATTAATCATATTTAATCATCATGTTCAAATTGTTCAATAATCAATATGTTCATAGATTCATATTATCTTCATTGATCATTTTCTTTGGTTACTTCCCAATCTTCATCCCTCAACCCATCCATGAACTCATCATCACATTGGCTCCTCCTTTACCGCACTGGCCGCTACAGGCCAACTGAGGATGCCATCGCTAATGAACAGCACTGTCTTCTCGGGTTTTTCGGTGGAAAACTTCCGGGCCTTCCACCGATTTGGATGGGGTTTATAGACCAACAAAAAAAACATCACCCAAGCATCACAAAATACATAGTATGGGGATAGCATCTCCAAAAACTATTATGTGATGTTGAAAATGTTCAAAGTCAATGGGATTTAGGATATTTCAAGCATTCAACATGTAATTTTAAGAACCCTTGCCTTCAACTTGGGCTTTAACTCTTCAGCAGCTGCCTTCCACTTGCGCTCCTTGTGGATCTGGTCCAAGGTTTCCTCATGACCGAGGGTGATGGGTGGTGGTTTGACGGCTTCCGGACAGAAGATGAGATATCGGGAAAATGTCCAAAAGTAGTTTGAGTCGGTCCAAAAATGGCTGCAACTTCCCGTGTCCTTGTTCCATGGAGCAGCAAAGCCTTTTGTGAACTTTTGTGTTTCCGTGATTGTCACAGATTTCTATACTTGAACGATATTGTGATCGTCCAAACGGTTGTTCTTGGGAGATCCATAACAACAAATATTCCCAACAAAAAGAAAGTGTCGGATACGAGAATCGGATTTATCCAATCTGACCAATTTATGTGCCAAAATGGTGATCAGATCCGGAAAAAGTTTCATCTGAGTCGCATTGGTCACCTGCTTCACCGCTTCATCCAGCCGTTTCTTCTCTTCCTCCGACAAGTCTGTGATTTGGATCTCAGGTTCCGGTTCTTCCGGTTCTTTCTCTGCAGACGGTCCAGACGCACCCGAACCCATGGCGGGTTGGTGGAGTGGGGAGCTCCAGGTTGTGAGCCGAAAATGACTGCAGGATCTGCAGGTGAGATCAGGTGTTGAAACATGTTGAAACTTTACAACCGAATCTCCAAAAAATGACACGAAACATGAGGACAAATGAGGACAATCTGTCTGGTTCGCTGGGCAAACCGAATAAAATGGTGTCAACGGGTATGGTCATGGAAACAGCGCATCTTGAGATCTTCTGCACCCGAAACAGCGCCTGGGAAAAGATCTTTGATCAGACGCTGGAAGATCGGCATGTCCTGACCCCACAGAATCATCAGAGATTTATTCATAAATGGAGGATTTCAATCGAATAATTGCTATTAAATGATATTATAGGCTGTTAAATAATGGGTTATACCAGTACCATGTTCTACCCCGTTGTTGGGCCAACCCAATACGTTGATGATCCATGGGATCCTGAGTGGTGATCTTAGGCAGGTTGAAATCGCGAAGGGCTCGGCACAGCACGATGTTTTCGTCCGTGTCGCGTTCTTTGTTCTTCAGTGACCCAGCCTAGTGAAGCTTGTGGATGTGAAAACTGCCATCACGTTGGACTAAAGGGAATAGTTTGTTGATTTTCGCACATATAAAATGTATCTTATGAACAGATGCACAGTATAAATGGAGAGAAAATGGAAGATGCCGTACATAAAAAGAAAATGTATTGTGTAAACTGTGTAAATGGAATGTATAAATCACATGTCTAGATGTCGAAACACCTGTCTCAGCAGAGACTTCACGGCTCGAAGACCCCAATCGTAGTGCATCTGCTTGCTGAGCAGCTCCTGGAGAAATCATGAGAAATCCGGGGATCTCATCGGAACTTCTTTAAATCGCAGAAATCATCTATATAAATCTACTTATTATATATAAGTAATATATAAGTAATATATAAGTAATATATAAGTAATATATAAGTAATATATAAGTAATATATAAGTAATATATAAGTAATATATAAGTAATATATAAGTAATATACAAGTACTTGGTGATACTTGGTGGGATCGAAGTTGATAGCTTTGCACTCTACCCTGGAGTTCCAACTGCCCCAGCTCGTCTTTGCCTTGGACAAGGAGTAGAGCGTTACAAACTTGTGGGCCAACAGCCGGGCGATCATAAAGCCCTCCGACATCAACATGTTTTCGCCTCAACACCACGAGGGAAATTTGAAGATTTGAACCAACCATCAATGAATTAATTCGTCTAAAACTTTCGACAGCCTTGAATCACTTGAATGGGACTGGATCTCAGATGACATTTCTTGGATCTTGCAGACAGTCTGATCAAAACTCTCGGCAAAGCATCCAAACCATCCGCATTTGATAGCTCTAAAAGATTTTAAATGGCATATCGCAAACACCTTTAAAGCATAATTAATTTAAAATATGTAAAGCTCTATGAGAAAGTTCTTTTCACGCTGTAACTGTCCTTGAGCATCTTGAGCCCCGAGCAAATGAACTTCAGGTTCGGAACGATCATGGCCACGGAGCGAAACAGCGCCTGAGTTGCAACTTTTGGAAACCTCAACCGGAGCCTCGGAGCATCTCCGAGCCTGGGCCCCCCCAATGGCCCAATCCACCTAGCAATCCACCCACCAAATCCCACCTATCAACCCCTAACCCACCCAGCCACAGATCTTGCTCGCCTTCAGATTTTCGGGCAGCTCGGTTCTACCAGCATAGCCAGGGTTCCTCGGAACGGAAACTCAGGTGACCTTGGTTTGGCTCCTGAATGGCCCTGCAGTTAATGCAGTTAGTATCGAGTCCAATATTTTTGTGCGAAAAAAATTGGGGAATCAAAAATAGGTACCAATCTTTTCGGAAAGAAAAAAGGATGGAAACGTCTCACAGCTGAGTTCACATCATCTTACCACATGGCGATGGCAGCCATGGCACATGGTGATAAATGCACCACATGTCTTCACCAACCGCAACTCCTGCAAAGATCAGATCAGGCGCGGTTGCTGGTAGTTTGATATTAAAATGGATGGACAGGATACGAGAAGATGTCATTTGGGAACATTGCCTTTTGCATCTCTTCAGAAGCGAACCGAAAATACAAGTTCATCGCACGTTTGCTGCACCCAAGCATAAGATCAATAAGGGCCTTCATCCACAAACATGGTCTTTACACTTTACTTAACACAATAGGCTAGGATTTCCACACGTTTGTCGCTCCACCCCTCTGGCACCTCATCCACGAAGAGAAAAGTTTTGCTGTTGATGCGAATGGCATCCAAGACCGACTTGTACTGGGTGCTCACCACGGACAAGACCTCCAAAGTTGCGTTCGAATGAGGAAAATGGTGCTCGAAAATGCTCGAAAATGCTCGAAGACTCGAAATCATGGAGATTTTGGCATCTGAGATTTTGGAGTGCCCATCTCCAGGTCTCAGGAGGTCTCTCCAGGTCTCAGGTCCAGAAGCCACAGCTGAAGCAGTGAAGCAGCTGGGACCACGGTCAGAAGGGAGAATGACGTTGCAGTGCTGAAGCCACAGTGAGATCATCCAATGGATCATCATCATCGACAATGAATCATCAACCGACAAATCATGGACTGTATTACTGTATCACTAAAGTAAATCAGTGAATCCTTATGTCATACTATTAGATCTACTAGTAAATGATTTCACTAACCATCTAAATTAGTATGACTGTTGGTATGTCATTTCACTCCTCATCTTGCTGTTGATTTTGCTGTTACCGGCCTCGATGGAGATACGGTTGAACTCATCGAAACATCCCCAGGCACCGACCTCACGGATATCTAGCGATATCGGGCTGATATCTGGTGGTTTGTTAATTGAAGATCAGGGAAAACCCAAGGGAAAACCCAAGATATAATATGTTCATATATGTTCATATATGTTCAATGGGGCAAATTATGGTCAACAGGATGGAGTGGGGGTAGTCCACTTTCAAGCAACCGCAAATGGATTGACAACCAACACTACGATGGATGAATCGATTTTTTTGAAGATCCACCTGGTTAAGTCTTGGGTTTCCACAGCTATTCAGCCACAAATTGAAATGACCATCTGCACATCTCAATGGAGACTCAAAGAACAAGGAAGAACAAGGAATCACAGTCGTAGCCGTCGTAGCCTGTGCCAAGCCCATGAAGATCTGGGCTGTGGTTTGGTACGTCATCTGATCCGAGCAATTGAACCTGGGAACGACTGGGAACGATGCAGCAATTACCAACTGCGCGACGTTTCGATCAGCGAAAATCGCAAAAGCCTCGAAAATTTGAGGCGTTGATGATTGAGATCTATTGAGATCTAATATCTTCATCTTGCTGTTTCAAAATGTCTCATGTGGTTCCAAACTCATTGCTGGGCAAATTGTTTTCAAGTTGTTTCTTTCAGACTTTTAAGATCAAGATCGAAATGGAATTTGTGGCTGAATGCCTCATCATGTCTCATCACCTCACCGGGTTTCCAGACACCACGATGGGCAAACCCAGTGCCCTGGAGAGGTCCTTGGTGGTTTCCGTCTTCCCTGTGCCTGCCGGCCCGGCAGGAGCTCCTCCGCGATGGGATGGGGCATTTTTTTCTGGGATCTTTCTGCTTTTTAAGTCATGCATAGGGATACATAGGGAAACTACAAATGATCTATTCCGATTGTTATATGTCTGATCATCCATTAAAAAAAAAAGTTGGAGGATTCCTTTAAAGCAAAGAATCAATGATTATCAACTATTTAATGTATCACCATAAAAAGGCAGAATCCGGAATCCCCATATGGTTGATTGATATGCAAATTACGATCATGTAATGTGGTGGTGCCATGAAGAATGATAGACGTTTCCCAAAATGAGAGATGCCGTTTTTGGTGACATGACATGCAGCAACTGGAAGTACAAGGCAGATTGCCGGTCCACCAGTGCCACTGCCGTCCTCCAAGGCATAGATTCAATGCCTGGCAATGTGGGTTTTACGGAAAAAAGGCGACCACAAAAGCCCCAAGTGTCGGATTATTATGGGAGACAAGCCACACTGAGCTGTCTTAAGTTCAGGCTTTGAGTTGGTAGTTTCAAAGCTGTTCCATCCGCCTGCGTCAGAGTGATATAACCTCAACGAGCGGAAAACAACAGAGCATTTGACGCACTGCAACCACGCGGGTTTCCAATCACAAGAAACATGTTCATTTTGGAAAGAAAATGCTTGACACCAATGGTTAGAACCAGCTGAGCAACATCGGTCGGTGAGAGGAGTAATGACCAATCTGCCCACATTTCCAATGTATTCCTCGGTCGAAGGGATGCAGTGCAAATGTTGATCGCTAAGTGTCCGATCAAAGCCATCCCATTTGGTGCCGCATTTTGCAGCAAACTATCCAATATTTCCAATGTACATGCCGGTGGCCGCCACTCCTAAATCGCATCCTCCCATCTCCAATCTCTCCAATATCTCCAATCTCCAAGCTTCGTAGGCATAGCAGGTGGCCCAGTCGCAGATCTTGATGAGGCAAGTCTTCTGATGCGGAGGTGTGAACGACACCAAGCTGCTGCCTGGCCCGACTGGCGTGAAAGGATTGGATCTATGTTTGGTGAAGCCTGAATCAGGCTTGGTCTTTTCACCCCGTGAAAAGAATAGCCTCCAACAGTTCTCATCTTTTCGCCGGTGAATTCTAAATCGACAATATTTTTTGTGCAAACTTTTTCCAAACACCATGTCTCTTCTTGTGCATCAGGATGCAATGCTGGTGCCCAATGGGTCCAGAGAAAATGTACTTATTCTATGTAGATTAGAGATGATTAGAGACAGACTGTATAGGTTCGGGGTTGGGCAACATCTAATGCCGAAACTTTAACGGCTACAATAATAATTATCCTCATGCAAACACAACATCAAAAACAAAGTTTAGCACCAGGATATACCCCCAAACCCAAGAGGAACAAACAGCAGGAAGGGTGAAAGGATGAATCTCAACAACAAGTATGATATGCAACATACAATTTTCATAAAGTATCATTCAGCACCATTGAACAACATCATATATTTGGAGGAAATAGTCCACTTCCACCGAAACCATCAGAACCCCCAGTGATTCCTCAGGCCAAGCAGTTGCCTGGTGGATACATTGCCCAATAGAAGCGCAGTTGCGATCCCCACCTGGAGCAAGACGGGCATCGTGGAGGACACATGGTTTTCTTCTGAGATGTCCAATTCTGTTGGATTTCTGGTGGCTCTTGGAGTCTTGGAGTCTTGGAAACAATTGGGTTGTCTTCTCAATTGGAACGACATCTTAACTCCATTTGCTACCGGTATCCAGAATTTGATTGCAACCTTTCCACCAAATCTGGTGCTGCACCCCATCCATTCAATGCGGCGACTGCAACTGCTGCAACTGCGACCTGAAGTCGTTGGCTTCATTGACCTTTTGAAGCACGAAGGATTCGATGACGTCCCGGGAATGCACGTCGATGGTGATGATGGTGATCACCTGCAGTCTGATGACATGAATGACTATAAATCACATAAATCACATAAATCACTGGAAATGTGTGGATGGTGTGGATGGTGTGGATGGTGTGGATGGTGTGGATGGTGTGGATGGTGTGGATGGTGTGGATGGTGTGGATGGTGTGGGGTGTGGATGGTGTGGATGGTGTGGATGGTGTGGATGGTGT
>Ga0126342_10019014_pt1 | contig 11724 bp, 11 predicted proteins | sample Cyp1metagenome_FD_92528 | JGI IMG/M metagenome (GOLD analysis project Ga0126342, IMG submission 92528) | Coral microbial communities from Lord Howe Island, Old Settlement Bay, Australia - Cyphastrea 1 metagenome | ecosystem: Host-associated > Invertebrates > Cnidaria > Coral ... | reverse complement strand
GTGGTAGGCCGCCCGTGCAGAAAGCGATGGTTATTGTCGGACAAGTCACCATGGCGCAGTTGCTCACGCGCCACAGAAGATATGCCCAGGGGTCGGCGGCAGGGGGCGGAGCCCTTTAATATACCCCAGTCATGTTAGCATTTTTCTACACCAGCCGGATCCGTCATGGCTATTGGTTGATGTGACCCTGGTCCCTTCCCTGATTCCACTGCTTCGGAAGTGGGTCAGAAATGTCCGGCCCAACTGCCGAGCAGTTGGCCATTGAAGGCAGCAATTAATCTTCAGAATGGCGAGTGCTTGTAGGTGATTTACCTATTGAAATTGTTGATTTTCGAGCTAGGGCCAATTCATCACAGAGGTAAAGCATTTTGGAAAAAAAAATGTCTACCCATTGATAGAAGCTTTTCCCCAAGGGGATTTCTTCCCATGTTTGATGATTAGGTTCACGTTGAAATCATGATGGGCTCTCAAGGCCTAGTGAAATGGTGGGTGTACTCTCAGTTATACGACCAGTTACACAAATATCTTGAGGTATATCCCCTGGTTATCTAAGCTGAGAATGGAAAATCACATATTTATACCAACGCATAGGTGACTTCTCTATGAGCATGTTCCTAGCATTCGGATACTGTGATTTCAAATGGTCATCGGAAAGTCATTTATACCCATTGATATCCCTTCATAGCGTTTCCTGATTTTATTACCCATGTATGTTCATGTTAAACTGTTACACTCGTTCATTGGTATAGCTGCACCAATTCACATCAATCATGGGGGTTAACCCATCTTTGATTTGCTCAAATCTATGGGTTTGTCTGAGAATAGTGAATACCCTCTGGTAAACTAACATAGCTATGGAAAATCACTATTTTTTATGGGTAAATCAACTATAAATGGTCCATTTTCAATAGCTGTGTTAGTTTACCAGAGGGTACATCAGGGTTACTGACGGTTACTGTATACATCCCATTAAAAATATCCCCAGAAAGTTTCCGCTTTGGTGAAAAATCCTCAGTTCATCGACCCATGTTTCCTCCAAAAATGCCCATGAAATCCAGCTTTTTATCCCATAAAGTTGTGTTTCCAAACCTCCATTTCCAGGAAAAATTGGGATGGCTTAGGGTTTGGGGAGTTATCTGTCACATGAAATTGGTTTCAAAACCATAGAATAATCCCAACAAAAATTATGACATGTTGCCTGAAATCCAGTGAAATCTATTGAAATCCCCTGTGCTTTTCCCCATGTTTGAACCTGCAGCTTCTGCCGAAAGAGTTCCGGCCGCTCAGACGCGGGCTCGTCGCGGAGCTTCGGCCTTGGAGGCCGGGCCAGTGGTTTTTGGGGAGAAAACATGGAAAAAAAAGGCGGAAAATCTGTAAATTCTTTGGGAAGTGGATAGAAATGGATGGAATAGATGGGTTAAGCACGGTTAGGCAAAACATGGGAGTCCACCAACTAAAGAATGATGAGGTTAGGGGTTGAAGCAACCAAAGATTTATTCTTGTTCACTGGAAAATGGATTGAAAATGGGGATTGAAGGTGTCTTAAACCAAGATGTGAAAACCCACTAACGAAGATGGATAGAAAACACACACGCAAAACATTGAAGTTTCAAGAGTTCACCAATAGGCTCTGAGGCTCACCTGTGCATATTTTGATCCAGCCGACTGGAAGCAGCGGAAGCTGTTCAAAATAGAGAGCCATCGTGCCATCATGTGCCATCATCAATCCTATCCGATCTATCCATTTTTGTTCCAGCTACATCTGCGTAGGCCCTGCGTAGGCAGTACGGATCAGTACGGATTTCCAAGGTCTTTAAACGTCCATTTCCAACGGGTTTCCTGCCTCATAGCCTTGGATGTATCACAATATCTACCAAGGCTTGGTGCCAGGAGCAAGATCTTGAGAAACCACGGGATTCTTTGGATTCTATGCGCACTTGGGGAAGGATGGTGAGTATCAACCATGCTATAACCATTTTGTTTTTGGATCCACCATTGTGAATCCTAGCCATTTCCAGTGACTTGGAAGCGCATCCCAGCATTTGAGTGATAAACAGTGGTGTTTGTCACCATTCATGATTTGCCAATCCCAGTCATGTAAAAAAATCTTAAAAACCACCGATTTGAAGTGATTCCTGGGTCCAGGTTCGCCCACAGAGTTGGAAAGCCGGTCTCGGCCACTTTGGCTCGCCCTGGCAGCAAAGATTCCGAAAAATCATCCACGGATGACAAAATGAAGGAGATGCCAAATGATAGATCATGATAGATTACGCCTTTCTACACGTCTTGGAGATAGTCCCAATGATGATGTTTCTAATATCCAACGAATTTTCACTGAAACAGCTGCTTATTCATGTTCCCTCTTTGCCGATGATAACATCCGAATTGGACATCTGAAGTCTTGGGAAATCACCGGGGAGCATTGTAATTTCTATTCATCCAAATTGCATCCAAAAAAAATGGTGGGTTGAAGACCAGCAAAGAAAACTGTGGTTTCACCTCCATTCGCGTTTGTCTGAGACTAGGTATACCTCAAAAATATCAATTTTACCGTGGAGAATGAGGCTTTAAACCACTTGGATTCTAGGAGGCTTTTCTCAGATTCTTTCAAAGAAACCAGGATTTCTCTAAAGATTGTAGGATACTTAGGATGCATCCAGGATACATCCAGGATACCCACCAGTTACCCATGATCCTTTCCCATCATTTCAGCTGTCCTGGAGCTGCGGGACGTGGCTTCTCCTTGGCGAGGTTTCTCTAGAAATGAACTGGTTTTTTCATGGAGAAATGTCCGCATCATTTCAAACTGATACGAGTAGCAGTAGCAACTTCTGACCCAAAAAAAAGGTTCAAATCTCATCCTTTGAAGTGCATGTGAAGGATCGAAATGGCGCCACAAAGTTTCGACCCAAGTGTGACCATTTCACCCCGGAAAAAAGGACGGATTTGAGAAAACAAATGTATGAAACCTGTCGTTTCTTGTGATCAAGTGCATGGAGGCCACTAGCAATCTGAGAGAAGCTAACCAAGACAAAAGTGGAACAAAAATGCCGAACACGATAATTTTAAGCCCAGAAATGGAACAAATGGAAACCCTGAAATTGCCATTCCAGTGCATGAGAAGTATTTTCCAAACATTCCAACCAAATCCTGGCATAGTTCCGTGCAGATTTCTTTTTCTGAGGACTCACATAGATTGTTTTTACCTTCAAACAGGTGGCAGATCATCCACAGATCCATCACCTCATGCAAGCTCAATCAGAAATTCATTGATATTTTCTTACTTTCAACCACTCAAGCTGGCCATAGGACCATAGGATGCCTGGCAGGGCTGTATCTGAAAATGCCAGGTATACCCCGGGATACCCCTCCACCATTGAAAAAATGATGGGAGCCCCAGAAATCCCAGGTGCTTTCCTAGTCGGGGATGAAGACTTTCAACAGATTTCCGGATCCATTAAAAACAACATAAAAATCATGTTTGAAAGCGCCATGTCTGCGGTCATGTTCAACCAGCCTAGGATTCAAACCTTGTAGTTCCAAGTCATTTTGAGTATTCCCCACAGATTTCTAAGAGGTTTTCAAACCTGGGTCCCAATTGTATCCCAGTATGTATACCCTTCGGTAATCAAACGTGGCTTGCTGGAAAACCCACCATTTTGTTCGAGGATTTTCCAGCCATGTTTGATGACACTGGAGGATATATCCCCAGAATATGGGTTATATAGCAGCCAAAAAAAAAATAGAAAGTACTTAATCACGATTTTAGTTGGATTAACTTAGCTATATACATATACATATAGACTATGAATATATATATATATATATTAAACATATACATACACCATCATATCTTCGCAATATTTCCTGATCATATCCCCAGTATATCACCATTGTTGTTGGTGAAGCTGGCTCTTCACTGCGAGGAACTGCAGCATCCTCATCCTGAAAAGCCGCAAAAGAATGGGCCCTGGGCCCTGAGCGTTGATAATACAAATGGTTCATATACAATACATATACCATACATAGACAATACATAGACAATACATATACAATATAGTGAGCATATGTGTTTATCTATATATTCATATACATAGAGATAGAGTCATTACTGAATATAATGCGTGTAGTTCATATGCACTTGATAGAGACAAAGCCATATGTATAATATATTGTACCTGGATGGGTCTGAGAGAATTTAATCAACAAACACAAATCAGGGAGATCAAGCCACTAAAAAACAACCGTGACATCGGGTAGAATTGGATAGAGAAAACACGTATACATATGCATAAAACCAACTACGCAACTACATGAACTGGGTCTGCCCCAAAAAGGATATGACGTATAGTGTTAAACCACCAGGTGGAATTGGATAAGTCCTTCATAAGCTTTCTACAGAGCTTCTCTACGTTGGGCTACGTTGGCTAACTTACCCATGTTTGCACAAAGTGACATTGGGGAATGGTTATACTTACCCTTCCATCGGGGTTAACATGCCCATCTAAGCCATCCCAAAACCAGTATATAATCAATTGCGATCATCTTTCAAAATATGGTTAACAATTACCAAAAAAAATGTGCACATATATATATATATATTAATATTTGTATGTGTACATATATTCATGTGTACATATATTTATGTATATATATATTAAATTGTATTTATTATGTAACCACCAACCAGTAACATGCGTGTGTCTGAAACCAGTGTACAAAATGGATATTTCAATGGGGAACCAATGGGTTTAGGTAGGTTTCCTACAATCTTCAGACAAATCCATATGGTTTTGTCTGAAAATAGGCTATCCCAAAATCTACCTGTAGATCCTCATTGGCCTTTGAAGCTATACTGCTATACTCCATTTTCAGACCCAAATCATCTTATGTTGACTTTATATCACCCTAAATAATGACCCCAGTCTATTCCAACTTTTGGTGAAATCAGTTTCCCTCAAACAATCAAACATGGCTAGCTGGGAAATGTCCGAACATTTCATGGGCATGTAGGTGATCATTCATTTTCCAGCCAGCCATGTTTTGATGGTAAAAATGTCCCCATGGCAGTTTTATGGTTCCCATGCCATGAATGATTCATGGCTGGTTCAGTCCTCCCCGATCTTCTGTTTAATGCTCTGTATGAGCTTCATGGCTCATTGCCTGGCAGAATGTAACCCCCCGAAAAAAGGTCGAAATTTATAGAATCCGACAAAAAAAGGTGATTGATTGCTGTCCTAGCGGGGGGGTACTGGGAAATATTATAAATTTATGGTATAAATAGCCAACCAACAAATGTACCACTGCCAAGTCAAATGGTATACTGTCGATGATGTCGATGGTCATCCCACTGTAATGAATGGGACTCCCCAATTAATGGCAAATTTCACCCGTGCGAATGGGGGATGACCACCACCTTTCAGAAGGGAAAATGCCGAATGTTTTGACCGTGTCAACTTGGATGTGCATCCCGGCACGGGTATGGCACGCAAGGAACTGTCTCCCAGGATCCATCCATTTGAATGTATACTTGGTGGCTCATCCCACGGCTCGTAAGTGGAATATAACCCCAGTTATAAGTGGATTAACCCTACTTATCCCGTTTACAACTGGGGTTATAGCCCACTTACGAGCCGTGGGTAGTTCGCCACCAAGTATAATATTCCAAGCAAAAAATGATGGATCAGAGGTGATTAGAGTCTCCCAAAACTGTTTGCGACAGATCGAATCATGCTCCCAGCCACGGTCCATTTTTGTAGATGTTCCCAGTTTCAATTCTCCACAGATATCCACATCAATAGGCCCACTTTTTTTTGTGAGAGCTGATGGTGGTCAAACAGCCCAAAAAATCATACGGCAGTGTCCACTGCCGAAAAGTCCCCATCTCCAATGATTGCTGTCTCTGCTGCCTCCAAATGGTTTTCACGCCAAATGGAAGACGCCAAGAGCCAAAGCAGAGACGGCGCCAGGTGCTGGTGAAACTTGCGACAGCTATGCAACCAATAGGAGTCTCTTCATTTTTGTATGTGAAACTGTGTATCTGACTATATATATATATAATTATATATGATGAAGTCACTATTATGTGTACACATCTTTACTGTATATATCTGTACATGAAGAAAAATCACAGAACTGTTTTGTTCGCCGGAGTTTCTCTTTGATTCCTAGGGATGGGCACTCGACTGATCATCATTCCAGTCGAGTTGACAATGACATCACTAAACCACAGTTAGCTTCCATCGGTTCCCTTGGCACTTAAGTGCCCCCAAGTCCCAAGGCATCATTCTTCATGGTTTGACAACCCGACCAGTCGTGAAGCCTGGTCGTTGGTCAAAATTCAAAATCACCGAATTTCCCAATCAAAACATGATGATTGTGCAAAGATCACCTGACATTCCCAACTATTCCCAACCAAAATCTGGTGTCTCTTGCAGAAACATCATGATTTGGCAACTATTCCCAGCGATTCCCAACTATTCCCAAGATTTTACCCTGTTTTCCCAATTGCCTTGTCTTAGATCAAAATTAGGCACCCAAAAAACACCCCTTTTTTTAGGCCACACCCCAACAACGATCCCCTCTGCGGGTTTCTTTTTGCTTCGGTGTCGTCCAGTGGCTAAGCCTGGCCACAGTATCAAACCAGGGTCTCTAGATCTCTAGATGATTTTTTTTGAACTTCAAGGGATTCAAAGCAAAATATATGGGTGTAGAATCAAGTATACGTGTAGAAGGTCTGTGTTTCTTCAGTATACATGAAGATTGACTTGCAAATAACTTGCTCGAGAAATGCTTTGTCACATTGTCTTTTTGGCCTGGTCGTTCACCTTCAAGTCTCTAACAAAATGGGACAACCCCAGAAATCGCGGACATCCAAGCATAGCCAATGTGCTACTCACATATACTCATTGGATGCGTCATCCAAGTATACCCATCATGGAATGAATATACGAATATATAACTAAACCATCTCTGAGTCCAAAAAGGATCCAAACAGTGAATATTGCACAAAGATATTAACTCAAGCACTAATGTGGTGAGCGCAATACCCTAAATCATGCCTACCATTTGGCGTCTGTTCACCTTTTTCTTGACCGATGCGGATGGGAAAATAATGAGCCATACTTCATTTGCCCAAGTTTACGTTTCGAAAAGGGGCTAAAAACATCTAAATCTAAGCGGGGGTCGAAAATTTGGTGCCAACAAACCCACAAAAGTGGTTGTGTTTTGCGCCGTACCCACCGACCAAGGCTCAGCCATGTTGATCCCTTTTCAGGATGGTTAAAGCATCTTAAGCACGCGTATCTTTGATGGTGAAACCTCCGTTTTTCATGTTGGAAGCATCAAAAATTGGATGTTCAATTGAATTATATCAGAGTTATTCTTAATATCATCCATTATTCCATGATATTCAGCCATTTATTCAATGGATATCTATGGAATCATCTCACTTTTCCTTGGGAAAGTTATGTGAGTTTTCCTCTCGGCGCCTTCGGTGAGCGGCTGCGTCCTTGCACCCTGCGGTCTTCCTGGTTCAACCATCCAATTTTGCTGGAGAACATTGGACAAAATGCAGGAAAGGGATCAGTATGGCTGGAGAAAATTGAGATCAAACTCTCCAAAATTGCTGAAACTTGGATTCAAACAGCCCAGAAATATGGAAAAATGCAGATTTGAGCATACATCAGGATGCAAACCAACAACTTTTTTCGGATTGACCCAGCAAAAGCAGGGGAATCCAGAAAGAAAATTGAGAGTATCGCCAGCAAAAACGGGAAGATCACAAGACATCCTAGGAAGAACATCTGCTGATGCAAGCTTCAAGACATCTTCAGTGATGAACATCCACTTTCAGGTAACCTCATTTTGACCCATGCCTGTCAAAATCCAGCGTTTCTAGCGGCGTTCGTTGGTTCTGTCGTGTAACCAGCAATTATCTGTTCAACAACATATACAGTAGGAGATTGTATCCGATGTCGCGGGTCGAACACGTTTGGAACTTTGCAGATCATGTTCGGCAAATCATTATTGCTCATATACCGCCACTGCCGCTTATTATTGCTGAAATCCCATCAATCTTGCATAAAATCCATGAGTCCATTAAGTCCATTGGGGAAGCCATTGGGGAATGGGTACTGTGAAGAACTCAAAATACCCTGTTATTATCTATGCATGTGTGCTTAACAACTCCCAGCGAAGGGAAGCCTCAGAATTTTAGATGCTCCTATTCCAGGGATGTATAGCTGACGTAGTGAAACTCACCTAACACAACATTAGGGGTAAAATCGCTCGAGTTTGCGTCCGTCTCTGTGTGTGTATGTATGTATGTATGTATGTATGTATGTATGTATGTATGTATGTATGTATGTATACAATGTGGATGTGTGTGTGTGTTTGTGTGTATAGATAGATATATATACATGGAGGTTTCCTAAAACGGGGGTACCCCTAAATCATCTATTTTAACAGGCTTTTCCATTATAAACCATCCATTTGGGGATACCCACATTTATGGAAACCCCCATATATAATCTACAGCTATACTTGGCCAACTTGAGACACGGCGAACCTCTTACACATCCAACTCGAAAAATCGGATCCAATCGGAAAGTCAGCCCCACTTGCATCACCAAGCCTACTCCCCACATTTCGGATGGGATTCTCATTCTCAAACTTCCGCCCATGGCATACCAATCCCAGTACACTTTCCCCTCATTTTTCCTAGTGCTTTCAACCAATCCCAAAAAAACCCAAAAATACAGATGGGATCATCCTCCCAAGGGATGGGTGATGAGGGCTCCATATTTATGGCGACCACGGTCCTTCTTGGGGCTTCGCTGTGAACTGCCACTCTCGGGCCGCTTTTTCCTGAGAAAAACCAAAGGATTTGAAAAACATCCAGCCATCGGAGACAGTGAAACCTGGCAATTCGGAGGCAGGCGCGAAAATGCACATTTTTACCCAACACAAAAAAATTTGGATGGAGACTTGAAATCACCAACCACAGCGAAAAAAATCGTACTGTAATGACCCATAGGATCCATGTACGCTATATATGGTAACATGGATCCCATCAATATACCCCAGTCATGTTAGCATATATACCAGCACCATGGATCCGTCATGGGTGATGGTAACTATGGTTCCAACTCACTGTTATCTATCCACTGGGACCATCACTTCTCCATGGAAAAGTCCATGAATCATGTGGTCAACCCAGCGAAAACCCTGAAACGAGCGCTTAGCGACGGCCAACTTGATACTCCCCTAATGGTCAGTTTGGGTTTACCACACCATTGGTGACTGGTAGGTCACAAATCATGTCACACCTTGCGCAATTTCGCCGGAATCGAGTTGACCAAAAATTGCTGCAAACATAGCTGGGAACTCCCCGAAGTAAATGGCTGTCGGCTACATGTGAAAATCATCGACATAATTGGGGCTTCTCACTCCTTGAAGCCATATCTGATTGACGAGAAACCCATAGTAATCCCATTCTCCCAGGCAAAAAATCATATGATCCCATCATCATCCCATTCACCCATTGAAATCCAATACCATCTTGTTATGATAAACAGTTCGCCATGGAAAATCCCCAAAATAAATGGAAGTTTATATATAGCTGGGAAAATCATCGACATAAATGGGCCATCTATACCATGGCGAACTGTTAGTCATAACCAGAGGGTAATCCCCATTTGGGGTATATTGATGGGATCCATGTTACCATATAGAGCATACCATAATCCAATGAGGATTACATTAATATATCCCAATATACCCCATATAGAACATACCAATAATCCCAAGCATTGATGGAAATCTCATTAATTGGATCCGTCATGGGATTGAAATCCAAAAAAATCCCCATTCTTCTCATCCGCAGGACTCTCCGGCCGAGCGTCATCAATTTGTGCTCGGATTCCAAGTTCTTCACCTTGCGGCCCATTGGCAGTGTGAAAAAATCCTGGGGATTTCGGTGCTTTGGGGCTGGGGGTTGTCGGGCGGTGGTATCATATATGTATATATAAGATACGTAATATGTATATATATATAACCTTGTTCTTTTGTTTGACATTTGACAATGTTGTTCTCTAAATTATTTTTTCTTCCTAGTCAAACCCACCCAACCCCCCAAATTTCTCTTCCCCTTCAGCTTGAGTCGTACCTCGACTTTGTTGTCGAAGGAGACGGTACGCTTAGAGGAGCCTGGGTCAAAAATGACAAGGGCAGGGGTCTGACTCCACCGGACCCATGGCTCAGGTTGAAGTACCAATATCCATGGCTCAGAGTTGCCTTCCTGGCGAAACTTGATTTCACTCCCGGTTGGAGAAGAAGAGTTTTAAGCATCTAAATCCTCCCTGAACTCCCCAGAAGACTTAGAAAAAATTCAGAAAAACCTAATGTTTGGATCACAAAACCCTGGCTTCCTGTGAATCTTCCCTCAATTGGCGAAGGTTTACACCAACTAACCCTTTAAACATTGTTTCCACGTGCATCAGAGAATAGCTGCTCCCAAGCAACTGGACTTTGGCGTCTGCGGCTCATCCGGGGAGCGTCCTCTACGAGAGTCTCGCACAATCCTGGACGACTGATGGACGCAGCTGCAATTAGTCAGGTTGCGCAACGTTTACGGCAGCCCGCTGGGAATCCAATCGACATGTCCCTGTTTTTAACATATGGAAACATACCGGAAAACATTTGTAAATAAAGGAAATGCTATTACTGCTATTACTGGCTTAGGTTATCAGATTATCAGTTTTCCCAGCGTTCAGCCATTCAGAAGGGACTTGGAACTTGGTTCATCCGCTGAAGTCCATCCATTCCTGCAGTATCCTGCAGTTATGCCATTGATTTCTGAACCTTGCAGCCATACAGCCTGGAAGATACTGGCTCTCAAATGGAATACATACATGATTCCATGATCATACATGCAGTATCTCCAGGATAAAGTCTGCATTTTGATGTTGCAGTTGCTAAGTGGCTTTATCCAAAAATTGATTAGCGCATTAAATCACGGTTTTGACAGAGGCAATTCTGCCAAACAATACTTTTAACAAGAAGATGATCAACAAATGACACGTTGAACATGGAAAGCAAGGTTTTTAATCGTTCAATGGATTGGTGCAAGGGAACAAAATATCACCCGAAACCATGGGTTTTACATGCTTTTACTCCAAAAATAAGGTTTTCCGGTCGATTTTCCCATGGGAACCATCGATTTTAGGGCGAAAAACGTCAAATGACGCCCACCTGTGTAGCGAACTCGAGGATGTCGAATCTTCTGCAGCAGTTGTACCTAGTCTCAGCTGTTGAAGGACGGGACTCAACAATAGATATACAGTAGTATCGATGGATTGGTTTAAGGGAAAATCTACAGGAAACCATGGTTTTTACCATCAAATATAGGGGTTTCCTGTAAATTTTCCCATCATCCAATTCTATGATAGTATATTTGGAGGTTTCCATAAATGGTGGCATCCCTAAATTTCCTAAATCATCCAGAAAATAGAGATGGATTTTCCATTGTAAACCATCCAGCTTAATAGGATGTTCCATTGTAGGTACCCCCATTTCAGGAAACCTCCATTTTTATATTGTATATATGGCAGTGTGTCAAAACCATAGGTACCCCTTCTGTTCACATCAAAATAGCTGGCTTAAAATGGATGTGAATAACCCACTAAAAATGGTATTTTCAGAGGTATTGACCCATAGCCATAT
>Ga0126342_10019013_pt1 | contig 11724 bp, 10 predicted proteins | sample Cyp1metagenome_FD_92528 | JGI IMG/M metagenome (GOLD analysis project Ga0126342, IMG submission 92528) | Coral microbial communities from Lord Howe Island, Old Settlement Bay, Australia - Cyphastrea 1 metagenome | ecosystem: Host-associated > Invertebrates > Cnidaria > Coral ... | reverse complement strand
CGGGTGGCCGGGTGGCCGGGTGGCCGGGTGGCCGGGTGGCCGGGTGGCCGGGTGGCCGGGTGGCCGGGTGGCCGGGTGGCCGGGTGGCCGGGTGGCCGGGTGGCTGTGGCCGTGGCCGTGGCCGTGGCCGGGCCGTGGCCGTGGCCGGGATGGCCGGCAACTAAAAAAAGCTATTGTGATGACTAACAGCTCGCCATGGTATAGATGGCCCATAGAAATAGATGCTTTACCGTTCTTAAACATGGTGGATCTTTCCATGGCGAACTATGAGTCATAACCAGATGGTAATTAAAGTATCCTATTTCAGACCCATTTCTCAACCCCGGTCCGATAGGTCCAGAAAATCACCCAAATGTGAGTTGCATATTGAATTGTTACCTCTGGAAATTTGGAAGCAACTGGCATCTAACTGGCATCTACCTGGCATCTAACTGGCATCTAACCATTTCCATTCATCCACTACCGAGAGACTGAGGTGTTGGCGATTTCACGACCACTTCTTCAAAGAGCTTGGCGTACCTTGGATCAATGGATTCCTTCCTGGGAAAAATCATAGGAAACCCGAAACCCGAGCTTTTAACCCCAAATATAGGGGGTCCTGTGAATTTTCGGGGCGACTGCGGGGAATATCAAAAAATAAGCGTAAGCAAGCACAGGAAGTGCTCCACTTTGGGAAATCTACGACGCTATGCCGCTATGCCCTTCATCTGGACACATCTTTTCATGTCTGGTTCGCCCATGTCTTCGGTGCAGCTGGGCCCCCCAGCTCTTCTGATGCACCAGCCACATCCTGCAGGTGTGGCGAAAATTCTGGCCTGGGGTTCTGATCTTTTGAGCCCAAAAACCAACATGAGCCTGGCAAGGAATTTCTTACCGATCCCCAGTTATCAATTCAGAGAAACATCTATCATTTTGGGGTTGGAGCCAAACCTTATAAAGTTCAGAATCTATGTCCAACCACAATACCATAAGAGGGTGATATCAAACCTGTTGATCATAGACCATCATAGACCTATAGACGGTATAAGCCACAGTTAACTCTGTGAAACATATTCAATTGGCCCATTCAACTAGTCCCAGCCCAACTTGTTTTATGCCAGGATAAGTTTGACAGACCCCATTGGACATCGGCGACATCGCTGCACCTGAAGAATTTCATTCTCCTGCTCCAGCGGCACCATCAAGCGATAAAGTCGGGCCACCTCGCTGTCACCAATGCATCTGAGTCTAGAAATGAGGGATTTACTCTCAATTCATGGCAAGTGAAATGTAAACAACAATGGTCACACGATTTTCAGACAAGCATGTCTTTGGCAAGCAGAGTCATGAAACTTGGATGAAGTTCATGCATAAAGATCATAAAGATCGAAAAAACAGTGGGGGTGATGGGGGCAATGGCTACAATTCCAAGCCTCTTCAGCCACGGCGCTACGGAGTGCCAGAATCTGCCTCGGGTGGTTGCGCCAAACGCTGGAAGAGTCGCTAGTTTTGGCATCACGGATATTAAATGTGGCTTGCCGGCTAGCCTCCAGAAACCATCGATTCTTGGTCTTTCATATCAACCAAACCAGTCGATATAAAACTATGGGTATTTCCTGAACTATGAATATTGCCCCATCAAAAATCAGAATCTTCAATGACTTTGGGGGTCCACATATTTCTTGGAATTTTGGCCGTGTCTTTGATTGCGAGCCATACCGGCAATGCAGCATGGCCACCCAATCCTCCCGATACCCTGAGCGAAGTTACACGACCTGAGATCTTTGAAAGTTCACTTTGGTGACCTGCGACCGTGGCGGCTGGAATCCACTTTTTGGGGGGGTCAGGTCCATCTTCAGACCGACCAACAAGGTCAAACAAATCCCTATAAAGTGAATGGTTTCATTGTTTTGCAGTTTTCTCTTTGCTAGATGCTCTCTTTGCCTAATGTTGTCAAGGATTTAAACTGTCACCTGAACGTCTGCTGGAAGCACATAACATGCCTCCTGGGTCGCCACTTCGAACTGCAGCCGCAGCGTTTGATCCTGCTCCGATGAGCATTAGCAACTTTCATAGCAACCCACAAAGATTGCAGAAAAGCGTAGAACATGTGTCAAACTCATGAAGTAAAACACACAAATAGTTGTAAATCAGATGTGAATAGAACCTTTTCTTTTCATTTTATTGTGGGGCATATAGTACGAATAAACTCTGGCGCCCCAACATCGCAAACCTAAATTCAATATCCAACTGTGGCCTAAAAAGACCTGACATACACACACACACATATATATATACACAGAGTATGATACAGTATATATATATACAATTATATACATGCGTTTTTTTTTGTCACGAACCAACCAAGGATCTAATTCTGGAAAGCATTCGGCCGCAAAAGTTGCAACAACTGTTGCAGCATCTTCATTGGCCCATATCTTCACTGTTCATTGTCTATATAGTCAAAGACCCTCCAGTGCTGGAATGTGGCAACAATGGTTTCCAGTGAGCAATCGATCTGGACAAGTTAATAATCGGTCATTTGGGATAGTTCCCCCAATCCAATTCCCATCATTCACAGTGACATCGCGCTGAGGTCGCTCGTTATACAAATTATTAGATATTTACTCTATAGTGTTTTTTAATAAATTGATATGTAGGATTCATCACTATATTCCAAAATCATTTGCAGTAGGCAGTAATTATGTGTTTCGTATATCATATTTTATATTCCACCATTTCCCTATGTATAGTGCTTTTTATATGCTATTTCTGTGCATCTGTGAAATATATACATACATTGTATCCCGTGAATATTCGGCTCATTCTACTCACATCCCCATCTTCCACAGTTTTTCCATGTTAAAGTCTCCACTTTCCACTGATTTCCCGGGCCCCGACGGCCCCAAAAACGGTGCGTTGAAAACCACCAAGGCTGTGACGGATGGCACGTGCGACAACTTTAAGCGAACACTGCTGGGACCTGAGATGTGCAAAGTTCTGTGACTCTGTGGAGGTTTTAGAGGTCAGAGTTATATAAAGGATATTATTAATATTATGCACCAAATAATACCAAATATGTATCTTATATAGAAAAATATACAAATATAGTCATATATTATATAATCATATATATATATATATATTAAAGTATAAATGTGTGTGTGTGTTCTCATGTGTGTGTGCAAATCAAAGCAAAGAGATAACAACACATGTACATTTATGAATATTTATGATACGTATACATCTATATCGGCAAATCCACAAAATAAAACCAAGTTCCCATCTGCAAGTGAGCAAAGTACCCATGAGGCCCTCACTCAAAGCATATCCTGCCAGGTCACAGCACTTCGCGGTGGGGAAGTGGTACTATCAATAACTTGGGGATCAATGACCTGTCAAAAATGTATGTTGTTTGTTGTTTTCTGGCTGTTTTGCTGCAGCTCAGGTGGAGGGATTTCAGACGGAACATGATTTTTCTTCGGATAAGTGTCGAGGAACTTCACCCATTTTTCACAAGCCCATGTCTTAAAAATGCCTTCAGTTGGAGGCACAGAATCAATCCTATCAGGGGAACCAACATTGACCCGTCAACACGACCTGCGCCAAGCAATGAGGGCTGATCTGGCGATACCAGCAGAGCTAAACCTGCGGGCTCCGGCCCCCACCCAATCCATTGACCCAAACATCATGCCCCAAATGGATCCAAATAGGATGGGTTTCATGTGGTTTTATATGTTTTGAATCACCCAATAAATTGGGTGCTTCAAGGTGTGCCAAAACTCCGAGGCAGAGTCCGTGTACCACCGTTGTATCGCTTGGAACCACGGCACTTCGAAAATTATAGAGTTGGAGGGAAACCCCGCAGACCTACGAAACATGTGACGCGGAAAAAAAAAAAACAATGCAAAATATATTCTGAAGTAAACATAGTAACCTTTGACACATCCAACCAACCATTTTTAGAAGGAATGCGCTGGTTTTGGTTCCCATCATTCCTTGGGTGACTCCGCTCAATGTCAGAGGTCAACGGAAATTCCTGGTTTCAAAGCCACCACTACAACTTAATTTGGGTGGTTTAGTACAGTACACCCATGTCAACCCATGTCAGCTTACCCTGGTTGGTGGTTTCAACATGTTGCAACCATGTATCAATCTCGGAGGACCATAGCACATATCGTTAATACATAATCATAGCTTGCATGTATATAAAACATTATTACCGCAATACCGATATATACATAAAATGATCTCAAAGTTGGAAAAGGACGCCAACAAAAAGCAGGGACCACGACACCACTAAAACCAGCACTACTAATGGCACATTGCCTTTCAAGCACCGCACATACGTCCCAAACTGCCCGCCACAGGTGGGGGGAACAGGGAGAGAAATCTTGACGCGATGTTCACATGCTTCACTGGCCATAAGTTTGTGGACCCTTCTGGGATCCAGAAAAGGGTGCATGATGGGTATGAGTCATATGCGCCAAGCCAAACTCCTTTCTACAAACTCCTTTCTATGGGCGGTGACTATAGAACAATAGAATATGTAATGGCCATTTGAATGTGCACAAGTGTGCGCGTATGAATATGATACAAGGCCCAAAGTTCATTTTCATGTTGAAATTTTAGACTTGCACGACCTTTTGCAAATGCTCGGCTTCATGAACATCATTAACTGTAGTGGCTGTACTGTAGTGGCGATCATGGCTCAACATCACTGACTTCAAACATGGTTCTATCCAAAAATGATGCCCCAAGAAACACTTTTGTCTCATACTTGGCTCAAAATATCTCAACATCTTCGACCCCAACATTATAGTTCCTTGACGTTCCTAGTTTAAAATGATGCAATGGACAACAACCATTTCCAGATGAATTGTGTTTTGGACATGTCAGTGATGCCATGATTTCACCAAGTAAAATGGACAAAGCAACTCATTGAAATTTCACAGTGAAGCATGGGGGTTTGGCGCCCTCATCGCTGATCGAGGCAGTTTGCACTTTTTTTTATCTTTTTTTGGTGTCAACCATATTATCATATTGCTGAATCCCCTGCCAAAAAGGGACCAGTCAATTGTGAACTGGTTTCTGTTCAACCATCCAGCTGTGGATATATCCACCCCAAATCCATCCAAATCCTCGTTCGCCCGACATAGTTAGGGGAGTAGCAAGTGTCCCGATCTGCCACTGAGGTCTGCCGGGAGCACGTCAGCTAAAGCGCGCCTGATTTAAAGACAACAGGTGCGGCAAGTGGGCAGGGACTCATCTTCGGAGCAAGGCACTTGATTTCCTAAGCGTTCAACGACCGACGTGTTGGGATTTGTTGCTTTACTACTTCCAAAGATGGTATAGTAGGTTTTGACTATGTTTGACTCATACCAATGTACACACATGCCAACAGCATCGTTTTCGTCGGTCCTCATGGGCCTACATTGTATCTACATGCACTGCTGCCGAAACTGCATCTCTGCGACTAAACATGGAGCAAAGAGCCGGGCATGTGGCGTTTTCGGAGCTGGTGACTGGCTTCATCGCAATATGTACAACTGGTGGGTTTCATCCCCCTGGCCGGTCATTGGAAACCATCAACCCGACTACATAAGCATTTTGCTTGGAGATATTTGTAGCATATCACTATTGGGGGGAAAACCCCGATCAAAGAGGCTCCAGTAATCTAATCAGTGTTTGACAATGGTATATGCGGTATGCTATATGCATAAAGTACCTTTGACTATCTTTGGAGCATAGGTATGGGCGCTGAATTTCGTCAGTTTTCATATGAAATTGAAACCACGCATTTCGGCAAATCTAGGCGTCAAGAAAATGTTGAATATGTAGCTTTGTCTGAAAATGAGGTATCTCAAAATCCAATAGCTAGGCTTATTAGTTTATAAACTCACTTTCCAATTTAGAAGGACAAATTTTGGGTTATGCCCATTTTCAGACTATTTAGAAAGTATTATGCATCACCATTACCAATATATATATATATAACCATCCATTGCCTGCATATCTTTGTAGTTCTTGGACTCATCTTCTAAAAAAAATCAACGCACTTCACACCTGGCTACCCTGGCTACCAGCAACCATGCTTCTTTGGGGGCGCATTCAATAAGCATCTGAAAACTGCCGCGTTGCCCTGCACTTACGGCACAAGGCGCTCTGGGCCATCGAACTGCGACCGCGACCGCTTCGTTCAACGCATCGGCGAACGTGGTGTCACTCGGGGAGACATCGAAATTGTGTCGCTTCCACCGTTCCATGGATTGGTTTCAGGGAGAAAATGTGTGGGAAAGCCATGGACATGTTACATGTTTTACTACATCACACGGGTTAAACCGGCAGATTTTCACAAGGTCAAGCTGAAGCATCCATGAAACCTGTGTCTTTGCGAGAAATGCTTTACTATTAGGGGAACATGGGGGAACAGTATGAACATAATCCTCCAATTATCAGAGGAATTTTGACTGAACATGGATCATGGATATATATATATATGTATATATATATAGATATATATATATATATAGATTTTCTCAACCTCAATATACCTCAATTGATTACATATGGTTGTGACAATGGTTGTGTAATGTTGTATATCCATGTATATCCTGGATTGATGCAAGGTCATGAAAAGTGACGGATTTGAAAAATCCGTCCCGTTTCAGGTCAGCGATATGCCATGGTTCGAAACCCCCAGTAAAATGAAATAAAAACCTGCGGCATGATGGACTCCTCCTGAATCAGCATGAATACCCTCTGGTAAACGTTAACAAAAAGCTATTGAAAACATGGCCATTGAAATAGTGGAATTACATGGAATCACCGATTAAAAAATGTGATTTTCCATAGCTATGTCAGTTTACCAGAGGGTAAACAATAGATATCAATAAACTTAATACATCCATTGAGTTCCAAAGAATTGCGACACCTGGAGTACAGCGGCAGGGCAAATCCAACCAAGCACTGCAATGCACATTTCAGTGCCCAATATTGCAACTGGGATCTCGGTGGCAACTGTATTGACACCTCTCCCAGTCAGTTAAGGTTGGATGTTGAATGAAAAATCCTTATCTGGCCTGAGTTTTTAGTAGGAAAACATGGCCCAAACATGTCCTGAAAAAAATGTCCAAAACGAGCCGTGGGCTTAAAGAGCTAGGCATGGTGCCACAACGTAACCCCGGATGCAGGCGAATTTCCAGTCACAGACTCCAAACCAGTGGCAATGAACTCCAAACTCCCTGCTATCTGACAAATGCGTACAAATGCAGTTTTAGGAGGCAAAAAAAAACTGAAAAGAAAAATAACAACTATAAAACCATGTCGTTCCATTTTTTAATATCCACCAATTCCCTTACAACAAAAACATTTGACTTGACCCGACATCAAAAGAGTTTGTCTTAAATAATTATCCTCATGATGATATGTACATGTTAAATCACCTGAAAATTGGGGCACCCCCATATTTTGGAGAAATCCACTGTTCATGATTAGCATCCCTACATGAAAATGAACATATATGTGTACGTGTGTATACCCACAGACAGGGCGATTCTCCCCATAATGGTTGTGACTCAGCGATTTCATTAGCTGCGAGGCTGCGACTGGAGGGCCCAGGCACTGCGGACAGCCACCTCTTCAAGTAGCCGTAGGGATCCATCCCCCGGGAATGATTCATTCAAGGCCGGTCTCCACACGCGACCTCTTTTGTGTCGCCGGGAGCATCGACGCCTCAAATTTTGCAGATGCTCCTGCTACGCAGACCTTGAGCGTGCAAAGACCTGATGCTCGCAGCTGGTTGGATCCCAAGTGAGCAGGGAACTCCCGAACTAAATGGAGGCTTTACTGCGGAAAATCATGATCATGAAACATCTAGTCTGGCAGGTTTTCCATCATGGTTGAGTAATTACCCCTTTGGGCACTTGCAGATCCGAATAGATTTCGGACTCAGCTTGACGTATGATAACCCCAAAGGAGTAGACTGAGTAGACTGAAGATAGGGTTACCCCAAAATTTCATGGCTGATCATGTTTTTTTTTCTGGACTATGTAGCAATTTTGGGGCATCCTCCAGTTTCAGACAGACCCATATGCTCAGACAGACCCATATGCTTGTCATGGTCTCCCCCACAAGCAAAATGGGTGTGTCTGAAAATGTTGTGGCAGGCTACCCAGAATGGCATGCGAATCAAATTTTCACAGTTGGGAAATAATGATTATATATGGGTGGGTGATGAGGTAACTTATTTCCAAACAAACTCCATATTTTGACAAGGATTTCTCGGCAACGAGAACTGCTCCAAAGAAATGCCTAAAGTGGAACCCTCTTTCCACTAAAACACTTTGAGACCTTACTCCCCCACCGCGCTCTGTCTGCCCCAAAATGGCAGTTGTACAGTAATAGTTGTATGATCAATCATATAGCAACCCCCCCAAAAGTGCTTTCCAGGATGGTAAAGATGATATCTACCTATGCCTATTATGTCCAGGATGTTCCACTTTCCAACTTTTCTATGTTTGGTTTTCCACAAAGAAAAACGCGCGGCTTTCCTGCAATCCAAGTGACTTCTGCAATAACTTTTTGGTGTCCTCGCATGAGGTTCCAGCCCTCAACTTCCATCATGTTTCATCATGGTATAGGAAGGCAACATATGTGCATGTATAATATATATATATATATATATATATATATTAACATGTGTGTGTGTGTGCTAGTGACCTGCTGAGAAAAAATGTAGGCCCAGATTTTACGTGTACATATAGAATCATATATACATATCAACCTATATAGTAATACTGCAATGTAGTCCCTTCATATGAAGCACAAAGGGCAAACCACAAACTCCATCTGCACGGCAGCTGCCCAGTCCTTCATGTGTTGATCTACCTCACCAGTTGTAGATCCTTGGCTTCAGATGCTCCAAATGGGGTGATCATTTAGGGATTCCAATGTGAAATGCTCTGGTGATACAGTATATCCTAACCTGATGCTGATGCTGGTATGATTGCGGTAGAAACATGTTCTTTATATCTCATGGTATCTCTGGGTAGAAACATGCTCTTCATATCTCTTGATATCTCTTGATCACCTACCAAGTCTCTTGCTAGAGTTCAAGAACATGCGACCAACCCATGACCAGCTTATGATGCTATCTAGCTCATCCTCCGGTAAACTGAGGTAGCAATGGACAAACACTTACACAGAACATAACTAAACATGTCCATATCTCTCTCTCTCTCTCATTGTGTGTGTTTTTCCTTGTCAAACATATTGAAGGAAAAAATGCACGATTGTGATGTGAAGTCTTCCAAGTCCAGCTGGGCTACCAACAAGGAATGCACGTGGATTGCCATCAGGGAAAGGTCGACTATAGATCACACACACACACACTCAAGGCCACACTTGAACCAGGAACAACAACCTCAAAGAACCAAGTTTCGAAGATTTGGACATGTCACACATCATGTGTGACATCAAATTGATGGCACTGATGGACATCAAAGACCCTTTCTATCCACCGCAAATATATTGATACTCCGGATCCTCTGCAAGCAAGGCTCTTGATATAGCCATAGCTGAGCGAAGCACAGACATATTGCTGCCTTGGCAGCAAGCCGGTGGATGCAGTTGGGTATAATCATGTTGGATATGAAATCAAAATAAAACTTATACAGCACTTTTCAATGCAGAAAAACCTCATTAATGTGGTAAATGGAGTTTACGCACCCAGACCTTCTAATGAAAACTGCGCATTCAGTAGCCTCCCGTAAACTAACATAGAATTGAATCCACACTGTATATACATATATAACATGTATATATATATATATATATATATACATATAACACATATATATATATATATATACAATATGAATGTATATATATATATAATTCCTACCTTTAAAATGCAATGAATGTCGATAATGTGCACGGGAACAACCATGGAGAAATCATGAGAAATCCATACAAGGGGGCCCTCAATCGATAGCTCAGTTGACGCACATGACTTGGTTAACGTTCGGGTTTATGGTGGATATAACTATACTATTCATGGGCTTAAAAGCAAACTCTAGTTGAATTTATATATATATAGACAATGGCACCCCCTTAGATACCTCTATAGTTATACACCAACTGTAGTTATATGTGTGTGTATATATATATATATGCGTGCCATGTATCTATATTACTGCTGTACCAACTATAGTACTCATGGGTTTATAAACAAACTCTAGTTATATATATATATATACATAGATAGATAATGGTACCCACATTATATACGTCCATAGTTACAAACCGACTGTAGTTATGTGTGTATATATATATATATGTCTATTTGTACCAACTATACTAATCATGGGTTTATAAACCAACTTATACCCTCCGGTAACCTAGTATAACTATGGAGAATCATCTGTTTTTATTGGTATATAAACCATATAAATAGCCATGTTGAATAGCTATGTTAGTTCGAGGGCAAATCCGGATTTACATCCCATTATATCATATTAGTTCATATTATATCACCGTGATTAGATTCTTATAATTTCCATTAAACCCCGTTGTTTGTTAAACCCCCATGAAAAATCACCAAGTCATCGCTGGCGAAAAAAAATCTGCCAAGGCACTGCTGGCCAAAATGGCAGCCGCCGATGGGCGCTTCGCGTGGCTGATCTGCAGCACTTCCTTTTTCACTTCGAAAATGGCAAATGTGGGACACAAAAGGGCCATTTCATTACGAGATTATGGATACAACTGATTTAATAACAATATCCATTAAAAAAAAACATCATCATGTGAACTGGACACATTATTCTTCTAGGACAAAACATCAAAAACCAACACGCAAATGTAAACAAACTGTCCCATTTCATGCGATGGAAAATATCGCAATAAAGACCATTCGATTGTAGACAAATTGGCATGTTTTTTAAATGGAAACCAAACAAACAAAAATATCTGAATGTAAACAAATTGTTCCATTTGGAGATTAACCGCAAACATAAAATATAGTTATAAACATGTAAATCTGGCCATATTTGTTGAGATGGAACATAGCTCTAATATCTCGAAACCACCAGTCAGCTAGGGATGCCAACTATCTCTGGGATCATGTGCCCATTTGGAGAACGTTTTCGAGTTTCCCATGCAGTACTTTGATGTGCAATGAAAATGGTTACAGTCACCCTTCAATCACCCATTGGTGTTGGGATAACTTGGGAAAAATGTGCCTCCAACAAAAAATAGGTAACCTTCCATTTTTTTAAATTGTTCCCAGCTGCAGCACTGATTTTATTTTTTCATGTTTTTCAATGTCTACCTTTGTGGGGGGGATACCTGAATAAATCGATTTTTGGTCTCCTTGGGGTCCCGGTTGCTATGTGGTTAATAGTCCTGGTGTAAACTGGTTTGAGAAGGGACATGCCGCAGTTTGAAAGAAGGTGGTGAACCACTTAATCAATCCTAACCCGGTCACACTATATGGGTTTGTCAGACAGGGTGTCCCAAAGTCCATGGTTGATCATCACATTTGCTATTTAAAAAAATTGGGGGGCAGGGCTTCCAATCAGTTGGAAAGGCACGGAATATCCCCAGTTGTATGTATGCACATAAATCGTCCTGGAGAAGAGAAACAATGGAAATGCCAGAGGTTCCTCACCAAAAAAATGGAATGTGTTTGAGCAAAAACAAGGCAGACCATCAGTTTCGGGTCATTTGATATATATATATATATAT
>Ga0126342_10019012_pt1 | contig 11724 bp, 10 predicted proteins | sample Cyp1metagenome_FD_92528 | JGI IMG/M metagenome (GOLD analysis project Ga0126342, IMG submission 92528) | Coral microbial communities from Lord Howe Island, Old Settlement Bay, Australia - Cyphastrea 1 metagenome | ecosystem: Host-associated > Invertebrates > Cnidaria > Coral ... | reverse complement strand
TTGCCGTCCCGGAACCCAAAAGGTAGCCAGAACCCATTGTTCCCAGAACCTTGCTTGAAAGTCTGTTTTGCGGAACCTTGGGTTCCTGGAACCTTGCCCCGAACCCTGGTTCCCGGAACCCTGGGTTCCCGGAACCTTGCCCCGAACCCTGGTTCCCGGAAACGAGGCGGCAGGGTCGAGCAGTGCCCCGGAGCACCCCGAAGGCTATGTGGGCTGAGACCCCAAAGCATTCTGCTGTTGGGGAAAAACATGATATCTGCCATTTCATCCATTTCCCTTAAAACCTATGGTGCGATCATTCCCCTGAATTAAAACCCGATATCGTGATATCTGCCCTGCCGCCGTGCCGCCTCGTTCAGTTGTGGTCTCTCCATAACTTTCTCCAGGCCATGCGCGACCTGCGCAGCTGGGATCACCTTGCGATGCTATGCCTCGATTCATTGGGGAATGTTCACTATGTTTCACTAGCATTCACCATCAAAAGCTGGGATTCATTGGAGAAAAAACAGCTGTAAAGTCAAGCAATACATTCAATCATCTCATGGAAATACTCAGAAATTGGGGCTTTCATCATTCACCGGCCAATTTTCGGGGATTTCACGATGAAAATGAGAATTTCGTCAGCAAAGAATGGTTGAAGCATCTTAACCCATCGAAAGTGAAGAAACACATGGTGGAGATACTCAGGAATAGGAGATTCATCAATTTTTTACCAGCCAAAACAGGGATTTGACCATCAAGACTAGGGATTTATTGGATTAACCCAAGATGTTTTTTCCTCTGAATCCCATGTTCCACAAGTCTACGTAGAAACTCAGATATTCACCAACCAAATAATACACCAAAAGAAGAAAGAAAAGTGACTGTGGCAACAACTTGGTTGCTTCCTCAAAGTTCACGGTATTTCCTTGAAGTGGACATCAACCATCTAATTTCACCACAATTGTTTGGGGCAAGGTCGCACAACCCGCCGGACGTGACGCTTTTTTCTAAGCAACTTTGGATTTGGATAGCAACATTGACAGCAAATGCCGCAGCAGCGCGCGCGGAAGGTCGCCTTGGCAGCAGTGGGCTGCTGAACACCTTCCCAACCGATATCTGACATTCCTTGCAATGGATTCAATCAATATTTATCCTGCGGGCAAAAAAACATCATGTGTAACCGGTTAAAATCCCAGGGGTTAATGTCCTCTTTATAATCGACAAATATCCCAATTGCACTGGGTTCCAACATGTTTCAAATACAAGTTATAGCAATAATGTTGGTAAAACAACAATAAACCATCCTCAATTTCACCATAAGGTGCTATAAATCATTCCCAGTCATGGGTGGTTTTTTGTCGCATGGTTTTTGCAATCGATTTTTTGTCACCAGAACTCCACAACTGCCGCGCCACAGGTGGACTGGCCAGCAGGTGGCGAGGCAAAGTTCAGTGGCAAGCCATCGTGCACCACCACGCGCTGGTCGGGGAAGCACAGCAAAATGGCCTCCCGAGCGTCCAACAAGTCGATGAGAACACCTGCGAACACAAAAAGCACCAGGGGCGCGCAAGGGCAAGGTGATGGTCCCCCGTTGTCGAAATCGTCTTTGTTGAAGATTTGCCTAGGTGAATTAACTATGGTTTGTGATCTTTATAGTAAATAGTAGATAATTAATGATATATCGAACTAGTTAACATAAGTAAATGAAATCAATATGGTTTATGGAAGATATATTGAACTAATTAAGATAAGTATATAAGTGAATTAACTATGGTTTATGGTAGATATGTCTATAGTTGATGGGCTTCATAAACCAACTTAAAACTGAGGGGCACCACCTTGTGGTTTGCTGTCTCGTGGGTTGATGAGCCATAGGGGGTTGACTAATGTACAGATACCAATAGTTCTTAAGCATCCATTAACATCCATCAATTAGTACCCTATAGCCATTGATTAATCTATTAATAAGCCTGACTTTTTGCGATTCGTAATCCATTGATGAGACAGGATGCCATCATCAATCTGGCTGACTCGTCCTTCCGATCCCCAAATCTCTTCCGATCCCTTCCGATCCCTTCCGGTCCCAACCTTCATCGGAACAAAGCAGCCGCAGTTCAGCCGACTCGTTGATGAAGGAGCTCTTATGACAGTCCCTCACCTCACCGGCGGCTCCACAGTCAGACTTGTGATTCTTGGAGGGAAAAAAAAACAAGGTATGCCATGTAATGTGGGTAAAACAATGATAAACCATCCCCCAGTCATCACCATTTTTTATAGGTGGTATGTTCACCATTTCCAAATGGGTGGTTTATTAGTGTTTTACCCACATTACTAAACATTTGAACTCAGTTCAATACCAAGCTGTCGTTCCATACCATGACTTCAAGGACTTACTCTTATCCTTCCAGTGTCTTCCGTCGCCTCTCCGTCTTCTGGAAGGGAGAAAGACTCAAATTGCGCGGCAGACCGCTCGATGGTCAGCAACAGATCCTCTTGGTTAAAATGTGACCAGTCATCAATCGGGACCTCTTGAGTAGATATGAAAATCTCAAAGGGACAACTGGTTGGTAAAGTGATCCTTTCATGTCTAAACCTGTCTCTTTGCTGCCCTGCCTGCATAGCTCCAACAATCAAATGCGCCATGAATCATGGTCATCGCCACACGGGCCACTGACAATATTCCCCCCGCGGATCTTCACAACACTTTCCATATAGAACTATGAATGTGCATCCCTACTGATCAATAACCCATCAGCTTGTCCTTTGGCCCCCGATTTTCAGTTTGTATCCTTCTTGGTTGAATCCTGCTGGCGGCATAGTTCATGCTAGTTCCTTCTATGTAACACATAGCCATGGAAAATGGCCCATTTACAGATGGTTTACCTATTAAAAATGAGGATTTTCCATGGCTATGTTAAATAACCAGAGGGTAGGTATGAAAACCCAGGTCCTTCGAACTATGAAAACCCACTGTCCTTCTTCTCTTTCCGCAAGTGGATCCGCGCTTTGGTACAGCCGCCTGATGCGAGGCCATTTGGCTAAGCTTGGCAGTCACTAACAGAGTGGGAATCATTGCGTACAAGAAAGGGTGGATTTTGATCATCGAAAATAGGAGATTTAAGCAACATACCTTGGATCTTAGGCTGTAAAAATGGAGATTCAACAACTTGTTGCTGGTGACAAAAAAAAATGAGAACCAATAGAGAGCGGGTCGGTGACTGAATCCCAGCCCACACCTGGAAGGGCATAGGAATGCGGCCCAGAAAAACTGACCTGGGACGCTGGCTAAAAGGATAATTTTGGATGCCCAAACTATTAGTAATTCGATAAATTGAAGGATTGTGATACTAAGTTTGGCTTATCATAATCCACTAACCATATGTTGTTGGTTATATGGATTTGCCATAATGGATTATGATCCTATGTACAGAAAGGGTAGTTTTCACCTCCGAACGTGGCTGGGGAAATCCCCCAGCTACATGGAGGTGTGTGTAGCGACAATCACTATCAACAAATAATGGACATGGGATGTGTAACAAGATGTATTACCCTCTGGTAAATTAACATAGACCCTGGCAGTTGTTGGGGTTGGAAGACTAGTGAAACCATTAAAAATTGGTGATTTTCAGAGTCTATGTTTATTGACCAGAGGGTAATAAAAACATGCAAAAGCCATCGATTGCCGGAACGCCTTGAGACTCAATGACTCAATGGCAACACCAAGACACCGTAGAAAGGTGCGCCATAGAGAGCTGCGAACACAGCGCGGAGACGACATCTGGGCCCAAAACGACATCGTGGACAAAAAAAGTGTTGGGAAACTTCGGGGGAACCAACTTCTCTTCAAAAAAAATATCAGACCAATCTCAGGGACATGGGAAAGAAATCAAAAGCAACTCTGGAGATGTCCAAATTTCTTTAGCTGTTGCTGTTCACTTCTGATCTCATCTTCGTGCGTCTGCGGATCTTTGACCCCTGGATCAAGCCGAAACACCAAAACTGCTGGCTTCCAATCCCCCGAATATTACGTGTTTCATATTAAAGACACACATTCTATGGTCCCAAATATGTGTAAATCCCCCTCAATAACCAGAGTTTCCAGGGAGTGTTTAACATTATGCGGAAGGGATTAATATGGATTAATCATACTTAATTAGTTCTTTTTACCAGTCTCCATTAATCTCCCATTGATATCATTTTTTTAATGTACACAATCCCATGAATTTTGGTGAGTGGACCACCACAGTGAAACTCGAACGCTACGCCGGCTACGCCCAGGAACGTAAGGCTGCCGCACTGCAAGGTGAGCATTCTCGACACAGACGTTCCGCAAATCTGGCGCGAGCCTCCAATTCTGCCGAGTCATGCAGCTGGTCAAATGATGCAACAGACAATGTAGCCGTATGTACATATTATGTATGTATGTGTATATATTACATATATATATATATGTGCATACTTATATACTGTATATATATACCTAAATACTTAAAAATACGATCTAAACTCATCTAAACTCTACTTTCTGAGAGAAGAAACTAAGACGGCAAATTTTCTTGCGAGGACAAATACAGCAAGTTGCAGCAGCCAAACTGAAAGATGGCCGCAGTTTGTCATATCCCATCTCCAATCATGGTCTCCAAATTGCAACCTTCATAGATCATCCCATCAATGATTTCTTAGGATTCTACCTCCTGGTTCAAGGGAATGGTCCCCTTCCTTTGTGGCAAAAGAGCCACTAGGTCTGTGATCAGCTTTTGATCCATCCCGATATTGCCAAAAACAACTCCCCATGTTTCTTCCATTCCCATGACAAGTGTATAATGACAAAAATACATATAAATATATATATATTCATAAGTAGGTCATTACATACATATCTGCACATATAAATGATGTCTATAATATATCATAATATATCTACAATATAAATTCCCTGGTTGTCTCCAGGTTCCATCCGAACTTCCAACGCGGGCCTCCTCAAGGTCGTCTTTGGCCTTGCCGGGTCCGTAGATGTCGGCCCCCACTTGGATGGTGCAGCGGTCAAAGTCCTCGTCGCTGCGAGACTAAGACGTGACGCAGCACATTCTCCGCTTTTCAGAAAAAAAAAACAACTCCGGAAAAAAAAAAAAAAACACCTTTCTTCACTTTCTCAAGTTTCTTGAGGTCAATATCTGGTGATCTGCATCCCACAAAAACTACCAGGTCCACCTCTCCTTGAGACATTGAGGATGTACCGCTTCCGGCTTCGCCTTGCCGGCCTTGCTCACGGAAGCCTCTTGGAAGAGGACGCGGGCCTTGCAGCGGAGTACCCTGAACGGCCGGGTCACATCAAAATAGCTGGGATTTGTGGATGTGGCGGTATTGACCCATAGCCAGATATGATATATGTTCTTCCACCTTGGTATATATGATATATGATATATAATGATATATAATGATATATATATATATATCATATGGATTGTCATTATTGTTCATCGTTGTTCATCATTGTTCATCCCCCTAAAATAGTACTTATAGGTGTTGATCAGGTGTTAATCCATAGCCAAACGGAACATCTAGTTGCTACACAGCAAGTATCTGGTTAAATATCTATTGATTCATAATCAAAAGCAATTGAAACCATTACCATCTATTTTGGAGACTCACCACACACTGAAACGCTGCGAACATCTTCCGTTGCAGTCACTTTCTTCAGTCGAAGGCGCACCTCGTCTTGCAGGGAGGATTGCAAATTTTGATGCCTGGATTCAGCGAAGGCCCGTAGTCGCCTCGCCAGCTGCTGACATATGGGGGCTTCCACAGTCATGGGGGTACCCCAATAGCTGGATGGTTTTTGTGCCGGAAAATCTTATTAAACATGGATGATGAACAGTGGTACCCCCATAAATTGGAAACCCCCATATCAAATCGTGTAATGAAAATAAACGATTTTTGCAGTGGTATCTTGGATGGACTAAAGTCAAATTCCAGTGCTGGCACGGAGACAAGGGACTTTGGACCTTGGCCAGCATTTCGACGGCAACAAACGGCCATGGCATCGACTTTGCCCCTTTGCGAGGAAAATTGCAAAAAAATGACCAGAAATCGATGAGTGCAAAGTGCAAAGTGACAATGGTCAAAGTTTCAAGACGGCCATCCAAATTTCTGTTGAAGCAAGCTGGTATCCACATTGCTGAACGAGTGCGGTGTTGTATTTGATATTTGAAGGCTTTTCCGATATTCCAATATTTGAATTTAGTTCAAAAATCCAAGTCAAACTAATATCTTCCAATATTCCAAATTTCGTGCAAATCTTTGCCAATTTAGTTCTATAGCACCACAGCTATTGTGATCGATGACACACTGGCTGATGGAGCCAGCACTGTGAAGCAGAGTAATCAGAGCCAAACTCGGAGATGCCAAGCTCCATTTCTAAATGCCTATTGATTTCCCATCATTTCCCCATGTTTGATGACACATGATTTCCCTATCAATGCCAATTTATTGCTACTTCTCCAAGTCGTCCGGATCAGCTGCAGCTCATTGGTGGGGAATGGATTGGATCATTCCATCATTGCCCCGATTGGATCCATACCGTCCATACCCTACTTAGTTATAGATTGGATCCAGAAGATCCATCTGATGATCCATCTGATCCATACCATCCATACCCTACTTCATACCCTACTTACGTTTGGCACATCGCACGGCGGGTGGGCACATCGAAATCGTCGTCAATCAGCGGCTGCATCAGATGGATCTTCTGCACGCCAGCCCGGCCGCTCTTGTCGAGGCTGGCTTTGCAGGTGGCCATGTACCTACCGAAGGCACGCGCGAAGCGGCAGATGCCCAGCTAAAAATCTGTTGTTTCTTTCCAGATGGTCTCTGGTTGTCTGGTTGAACCCACCAAAATGAGTTTAGTCCCAGACTTGGATGGAACTAGAGGAACCCCAGCAATTTCATGGTAGAAACAAACCAGTTTCGGGTGAAGTCTTTCCCTTAACCCATCTTAAGCCCAGGGTCACCCCTGGACATCAGCATCGAAGTAGCTTCGGATTTGGTATCGCCGTTGCAGCGCCTGGGGGCAGTTGGGCTAGTCTCATGTAACCCCATGGTGACCCGCATCGATTGGGATACGCCGGGAACGGTTGGGAATGGGCGCCTCCAAAGCACCAACGCCCAGGCGCGCCCTTGGGCCATCCTCAGGAGCCACACGCAGGCGTCGGCCCAGACCCACCACCAGCACCTCCCAGGAGGCGAATCAGAACGTTGGGAACTTTGGATGACTATGATTTAGATGATTCATATGGGTGTGTCTGAAAATAGTGTACCCCTAAACCCAATGGTTAATAATCATTATCCCTATTAAATTGCTATAATTGGGAATATACCCTATTTTCAGACAAACCCATATGTTTTTATGCTTTTATCTTATTTATATGATTGAAATGATTGAAATTATAAATTGTGATTTATATGAATTATGTATACCCCTATGAGATTGAGACTGTTACTATCAAACATGGTGGTTTAACATGATTAACTTCAAGGGAATTTGGAATGACCACTGAAGCAAGCACTTATAGCAGCTGGACATTGGTGGTTTCGGGGACCCAGTTCCAACCAACATCTTCTCACTGAAATCCTGGCTGCCATTCCCGTGTAAAATCATACCTAAGTTATACCTAGGTAAATGTAAATCATAGCTATCTTATATCATCGGACTTTACGCAAATGTAAGTCATAGCTATTCTTTTCCCCCTTTTATGTGAAGTTATACGGTATAAGTTATACCTATTCTAGAATAAAAACATAACTCTATGTTCGTCCCCAACGCTTCCCATTCTATAATCAACCTTGGCTGATCAACGACCACCAAAATCCATGGCAATACTCAATATGATCCCATGGCCGATGGGACGGAAACTCCAATGGCTGGAACTTACTTTAGCTGGTGCCAAAAGATATTCCCATAAAGAACGAAAAAAAACAAGTGGTCCTTTTCTCTACCCATCCATCAAGGTTGGCCCAAACATTCATCCATGGTTTCTGTCATCACCCATTTTGCTGGGCTGAGCCCCATTTTTTGTGGGTGCACTGGTCAAAAAAAAGCGCCTCTGGTGCTCCAATGGCTTCAGGACTCGGAGGTGCCCAGAGTCCCTGCAGTCACTATGAATCGTCAAAAGTTGGCGGCTGGCGGCCTAATTTGGCTTCCTTTCTGAAACAAGAGGTTTTTTTACATCTTACCCTCTGGTAAACCCATTAAAAATGGTGGATCTTTCCATAGTCTGAAGTTTGAAACCCCCAATGCTGAGGTCCCCCAATTGCCAATCGCGCTGGATCTAGGTCAACGCACCGCGCGATCTCGAAGGGGAGCAGGAGGTCGCACGGGATCATCGGGGTCCTGGTTTCGCTTCCGGAGAATGGGGTTCTCACCGTTTGGTTCAATAAATGATGGTTAATACTGTGAACAATAGGAATTATCCCATTAATAATGTTAATAATAAACCTATGTCCAGGACGAAAAATCCCAAAAATGACCCATCTGCATCCCAGTAGAGATGGTTAATAATGTTAATAATGGTGATGATTCTGATGATCGCAGGTCCTCGTGGGCTTTTGCTATCCACTGGGTTGTAGTCACTGGGATGCCACCCAAATTGTTTGCTGCTGAAAATCCCAACATGTTCATTGCTGTAAATCCCTGCTTTTCTGGTTAAATTTCTAGCTTTTTTTCTGGTGAAACTTAGTGAAATCCCCATGCTTCATGCTTCATAGGCAGATAGATCCCCATTTCATTAGTGAAACTCCCAAAGGAAGTGCTCATAGCTCAAGAAATTGACATCCAAATCCACAAAATCTGAAACCATCCATTCCGGTGGGGGGAATATTTGTTTGACTCCATACCCATCTGAGTTTCATTGAAAATAAGGTAAAGTTCATCATCATCATCATCATCAGTAGTACTTGTTCTATGGCCATACATTGCTATTAAATGAATTTAATGTTCTTAATCACCCTTTTCCCCATGAACATTGCAACGAAAATTGCCTGTTTCTGGACATCCTCTGTTCACTGCAACTCATTGGTGTTTCAATGGGTTGGCTGGTGAAATCTCTATTTTTCATGCTGACATCCACACGTTTCATGCTGACATCACCCCATCAAAATTGATAGTCAAATCAACATTCGGATGCTGGTTGAATCCAAGTTTGGGTGAATAAATCCACTTTTTTCAGCTGAATTTTTTTCACCTTATTTCTTCATGGTATTTCATACCCAACTTATTGGATCTCCATCTCAACGGCATCTCCGTCAACGCTTGGGCCTCGTATCTGCTGAGCTCTGGCACGAGGCGCTTCTCCGGGCGTTCCGAGATGTCCGGCGAGGTGTCCAGCTGGCAATGGACGGTGGTTGAGGGAGATCTATCTATGATATATCTACCATGGATGAAAAAAAATAAAACTCCCCATATTCAAGTAGAAAATATATCTAGCATATTATGAAAATGATACGTCTATGATGAGGGAGATACTATCTATTGGTAAACGTATTACATACTGTAGATGTGGAAAACCCACCATATGTAGATAGTTTTCCTAGGGAAACCATGGTTTTTCCACATCTATCTAAATGTTTACCCCAGGGTATCTATGGGCAAAATTTGTGTAGAACTCTATAATCATCAACATGATTTATGGTTGCTGGATGATTGTCGATCTATCTACAATAGTTAGCATAGTTGCTGATATATCTTCCAGAAATGTTGCTTCATCCAACAATAGATATATCATAGATATATCTACCATAAATCACTAGATATATCTACCATACATCCAACAGTTAGTCCTATTTATGTTTACGATTTGTGTTTACCAAGATATCTATCGCTAGGGGGCCCCTTCCTGTAGTGTCAATCTTGGAGATTGCCCCAAAATAGTGAGTTTTTTTGCTACTCAAATCGCTACGCCTCCAATTGTACTTAGCAAAATCCTGGGTTTACATTACCCTCTGGTAAACTAACATAACTATCAAAAATCACCATTTTCAATGGGAAAATCCACTATAAATGGCCATTTTCAATAGCTATGTTAAATTACCAGAGAGTAAATTGCTTGATTTCCTGGTGCCACAATTTGCCACCTTGGATTGAGGGTATGGCGGACCGCGAACCTCCAGACCAGACGGCAATGCACATCGCACAGCACGGAAGCGACCAGGACGACCTAGAAGCGGTTTGAGGAACACCAGCTGTTGAGGAAAGCTTCAGACAACTTGAACTGGAGTTTATAATCAAACATTGAAAATTGAAGATTCTGCTGGACAATGTAGCTGCCAACTAATCTTCTTTGCGTCTTCAAGAGCTAAAGTGGCTGATTTGGAAAAAGTCGACGAGCACTATCAAGATACAATCTTGCTCATGGCTGACCAGAAATCATTACCTTATTCAAGTTCCATTTCAGTGAAACAACTGCACATCTTATCACATCCATACGTATTTGCATACGCATAGTATGGGTCAAAGTTCGCAGTCTCAGTTGAGTGTGTCCCAAAAAAGGAACTACACAACCTTCCACACAAAAATTGCAACTTTGATTGGAAAAATCGAGACAAAATCTCATAAACCATTGGATCTACCCAAAATGGCCCAATTTGAATAGAGAAAATCGTCATAAACCATTGGATCTTGGTGGTCTTGGCACTCAAAAGGTTCTATTTCTTATATTGTTGGTTATATATCTTCACTATATCCTCATGACATCCCTATTTCTTTTGTGGGTAAATCCATGTAAATCCCCTACAGGATCCCCCCAGTTATAAGTTTGTTTATAACCCCATTAACTAGTTCGTTGTATCATGTTATATCTACCATAAACATCCATAAACCATAGAATTCAGCCAATTATACAGGTCATATCTCAACTGAACGCTGAAGGGGGCCCCATCCATCCCATGTTCCGAGTTCAACCAGGCTGTCTCCGCACCTCTGGAGGATCTCCAAGCACCCAGCGCCACCAACGGCGCCGAGCTCAGCGAGCTCAGCGAGCTCAGGGCGACGCCGGGTCTGCGCGCGCTGGAACTGCTGCCACCTCCTCGAGACTGCAGCTGCAAGCAGTTGAAAGATACATATATATATATGTAATATATATATATATGTAATATATATATGTATGGTGTCCCGTTTTTGGTGATTGAACCCCATGTTTTGGTGGTTAAATCCTATGTTTTAGGGGGATGCCTTCCGGAATAACGCCTCCGTCATCGGTGTCCTGGTGTTTCTCTGGGCACCGAGGGAGCTGATGGCACCGGTCGTGGCAGTAGCGCCTGATGTGGAAATGTGTGGTGATATGAGTGTATACATACCCATTGACACCTGTATAGGTACATATTACATTGTATACACAGCATTCAGACTCTTATTGCCTCATTAGCATTTCACGCAATTTTGGTGTGCAAGCTGTATGCCAACCCCACCTGCCATGCAGCTCGTGAAGGCACTTCAAGCGACATGGGAGCTCCAGCCTACCCGCACCCAACACTTAATGTCGTTGGCGCGCTTTTTGCACGGTCCCAGCGCTTCCATTCTTCAGCATCAAGACCCACAAAAAACTGAATGTATATTATATATATATATGTGAATTCAGCCAGCAGCCAATCAGGTCCATCTGTTCTTATCAGTGTGACAACTGCTCAGCTCGTGTGACCAAGGGAACATTTCCATGCTCGAGGGAAAAGGTTTGTGCCCGTGCGTGCCCT
>Ga0126342_10019011_pt1 | contig 11725 bp, 15 predicted proteins | sample Cyp1metagenome_FD_92528 | JGI IMG/M metagenome (GOLD analysis project Ga0126342, IMG submission 92528) | Coral microbial communities from Lord Howe Island, Old Settlement Bay, Australia - Cyphastrea 1 metagenome | ecosystem: Host-associated > Invertebrates > Cnidaria > Coral ... | reverse complement strand
GCTGCCCCCCCTACAGCCCCTCTTGAAGCCCCCTATGAGGCCCCCGTTTGTAGCCCCCCCTTGAAGCCCCCCCTTGGAGCCCCGCCTTGAAGCCCTTGAAGTCCCCTTCAAACCCCTCCTTAAGTCCCTCCTTCAAGCCCTCTTCGTGTGAAGGGGTAGCGGGCCCCATATGAGCAAACAAATTCTGCATTGAGAATCCTCGGTACAGCAATTTACAATTTTCAATCACGCCGATACGGCAGCAGAACACCGAGAGGGCTTCAATGTTGAAGAATTTCAGGTGATCAATTGAATGAAAGGTGGGACGTGAGCGAAACAACCAACAGGTACTGCAAACGGCATACCAAATGCCGCTGTCCGACTCATTGCAGCGGCAGTACATTGTTGCTCTGCAACGTTCAGATTTTTCGATGCCTGCACAGACACTTGCTGAAGTTTGATTCACTACAATGCTGTGTTGCCAGCGCTGCGTGCACAGGCATCTATTCAGCCCAAAGCATCGCGGCTACCACCGTTGATCCCGCATTTTGCGGGTCGGATCTCCCTCACGGGTTTGGTGGCCCAAGGTCTGAACGTTTCTGGCAGGTTTTCATGATCAATGGCAATTTCAACATCACATGTTACAGTTGCAATGTTGCGGATTTCAATGCGTCACATGTTTCAATGTTTCTTTTTTGTGGGGTTTTTCAACTCGCCCCACCCTCTGCCACCCGCGAGTTGTCAAACCCCACTTTCCTGCATCTCCGTACGTTGTGCCGATCAACTTGGAACGATACAGAGGAGATTCGCAGCTGACATGCCATGCACAAAACGTGCAACCATATGGAGGAGCCAAACCCTCGGCCTGAACACCAGGCCTCAGCATCTCCCCCCCAAAAGGGATAATCGGCGATGTGAACTGATGATGAACACAAACTTGAGTTTCTGTGCCACCAGGATTCCGAAAGACAAATGTGAACGCAAAGGGTTATTTTGCTTCGGGCATTAGAATGACCTGAAGGCTTTCAACAATTACAATTCAGACTTAACCGGTCGAATTGCACATGCAAGGTGCTGTAGCTGTCATTCATATGTTCACTTGGCATTGCAAAGCATGTCCGTTTGCAGTGGACAGTTCAGTCGAAATCCAATCGACATCCCTGGTTTGTGCATAGCATCTATACGTATGATATCCGATGCGAGTGTACCAACCAAAAATAAATCAGAATAACTGTAGATCATGTGTTTGTTCATCGTCTGACAATAAATGCATAATTTTGTTTGGGTTTCAACTTTGGGGCATTGGCGAACGTTTGCTCTACTGTTGTGCAATGCCATTTGACGATGTCCATTGGAAGTTGGCCGACAATGGAGCTAATGGGTGAACCCTCTGCAATGTTTGCGCGTCATTTTCTCGTTGTTTTTTCGATTTACTTTCCAACCCGATGTTTCTGACTAAGTCACAAGGTGTTGAAACACAAACAGTTGGACCGTTGCCACATGTAAACTGAGGTAAATTATGGTAAATTTATGGGTGTGTTTCACCATCAGGGCACCCCGAAATCTTGGTTATCATCATTTATCATCATTTTTCCAACAAAAGTAATATCATTTTTGAGCATACCCAATTTTAGGATCCAACCACATCATTTGATGGGGGTTTCCTTGGAATGGTTGAACCATTTGAGGATAACGGAGATGAAACGCTTGCAGTCGGGGGCGGAAACAATCACCGGGACGATGCGTGAAATTTTGTGACGTGTCGGACATTTTTTTTTAAATGTGTTGTTGACTTTCATTGCAGCTTTCACTCAAACCATGGAACTCATGAAATCGCACGTTTCAGATTTTACGGGGTATTTGGTTGTTTTTCAACAAACTGCAGCCCAACTAGATTGTGTTTTGTGATGTTTTGTGTCCATGTCATTGGATCTTTGGAAAACACCAACAGCAGAAAAGGCAAGGCCTTGACAGCATTATAGAAGACAACTATGAAGGTGGAAAATTGACCACAAGTCACGTTATGGCAAGCACAGCTTTGGGAGACTTGGCTGGCAAAAGGTCTACCCCTCAATAATGTACCATTTCAATGAATGATTGGGAGGTTTTTCAGTTCTGTATATCTGTTTGTACAAGTGGAAACTCCAGCAGTCCACACTTGTATATTGAGATGGGGGAAAAAGTGAAGTGGCAATTGAAATTTTCAGCGGGCAGGGGCCAAACATTCTGGTTTAACAAAACAATGGAATGCATTCAGACCATTGCTATGATCGGGGGCAGTCTATTTTGCAATACTTGCAATTGAAAGTGGTGATTTTCCATTGCCGGATTACCAGGCGTCGTTGCAATTTATGTCAAACCAAGGCCGAGGTGGAGATCCACATTTTTGTTGCAATTGGTTTATTGATGGAGGATTCGACCATGGCGAGTCAAATTTACACAGAATTCAATGGTTTTTTAACAGTAAAATTAGTAAAAATTGACCAACATTTTTGTCAAACACGGCATGCCCCTGTGGGTTGACCTTAGTTGCTCAGGCAAAGATGCCTTGCCCATGCCTCCGGGCTTCGAATCGTGCGCGTTTTTTTCCTCCGCCAATTTCTGCCAGGTTTCCATCTAGTTTTTTTTTTTTTGGAATTTTCCCATAAGGAAGTGATAGTTGCGAAGCCAAGGGACTCGTGGGGTCTTAGCATGCGCACCTCAGGTACCAGGCACCTGACACCGGAGATTCTGCGTCTGGGGCTCTCGGGCGAGCTCCAGGATTTGTAGATTGGTGCGAGGTGAAGGGTTCCAGCATGATTTGTACATTGTGCATGTTGCACAAAAACAGAGGTTGGGTATGGCGGGTATGGTTGGTTTCCTTCGTGTTTTTGCCTTTTGTTTTTCCAGCTTTGGTTTGCTATCTGGAAAGGGTTTTTTTGTTCCCACGTCGGGTTTTTTCAACAAAATAATTGATGAAAAACGGATCTTGAATAGGCAGAATGCCTGGCTGAAAATTCTTGAAATTGATTTTTGAATGAAGTGTACAAACTCTCAGGCCTGGACCATTAAAACATTGCTTTTGGAGGCATTGACATGAACCACATGAGCCATCACAAAAAACGCGTTTTGTACGGCTCCGAACAAATCCTTCTAAGGTGGACGTCCTGGAGACCCGAAGCTGCTCCCGGCCTGGAAGGTGCCCGTTTTCCCGTACCGTCGCTATTGCACATGTACCATAATAAAAATATTAATCATGTACATGTAGGCAACATATTTGTTCCGTATTTTCGGAAACAACATTGATATGACTCAGTTTTGAGAGGTGAACATCCAGCAAAAAAAGGCTGTAGCCAACACCTTGGAATACCTTGGATTCAACATGCCAACGGATTCGTGGCCAATTTGAGTGGGTTTATATACACAGCGCGGGACACCTTGACGAAATGGGGCCTGGGATGGCATCCACTTGTTGGAGTCCAAATAGCAATGGTTGTTTTGGCCTTGAGCAAACTGGGGATGCGTGAGATTCGAAAGAAATCACTCGAGCCAGATTTTTTTTCAGTCGTGTGATGTTTTGGACAACTCGCATCATCGCGAGCTCACAATTTTCGGTCAATTTTCGTCAATTTTGCATCAATTCCTTGGCCCCTTGACTTCACCATCTCCCCTCATCTTTTTTCCCTCCGCTTCAACCCGCTTTCACTGCAAGGTTACGTAGGAAATGGCCACGTGAACGGAGATGTCAGTGCTCCAAGATGCGTCCGTTTTCGTGTGGCTGGTTGGAGTTGGTGACATCCTCCAAGGGAAACCACCATGCAGATTCTCACTTTGGAGACTTGTGAAGTCCGCAAGTTTGCTTTACATATTACTGTTGTTTTGGTTCAATCCACAATTTTTCTGGGTTTTGGAGTCCAGTTTTTGCTGGTTTTGTGCCCAAGTTTGCTGGTTATGAAATCCCCAGTCCGGTTGGGCTGTGGCAATTGCCCCGCAACGCTGGGTGCTGGTGCTGGTCAGCTCATCTCCGCTTCAAGGTGAAAGATGCTGCTCCCAGCTGGAAGGACGGGTGCGGTGTAGCCCCAACTGGTTTGCTAATGCTCAAAAATGGGCCACGTATCTTGGTTTGGTTTGAGTTTTGAAGCTGTAGATGGGAAGGTATACAAGGTGAAACTAGAAATATGCATAGGTACAATTAAAACAACAACATGACATGCACGAAGTCAAGTGGATTTGTGCTGAATGCTGTGTACTCAGTGAGTACATGGATCTAGTACATGGATTTACTCTTGATTCCTTGCAGTTGTGTCAGTCTGTGGATTTGTTGGTTGTATCCGTACAACCCATCATCCGATTATATCTCCATTATGTTGGTTATATCCACATCATCAACACCATTATACTCCGGTTAACTGTCCAAATCTGAGTTGCAGCACACAATCAGAGGCTGTAGTGCTTAGATGGCAGACTTCGACATTCACCGACTTCTCCTCACTGGATGCACGGAAGTTGTTCTGATTCCCCATGCTCAGAACCATCCATGAATGGGGTTTATGATTGGAATACAACTGATGTAACCAACCATAATGAAAATATGGAAGTGTTCAGTTGTTTTGAGTGAATCTTGAGCTGATTCAAAATTCAGGGGACTTCAGTTGCACGTTTTTACCATGTTTTTTGTGATTGCCCCCCTTGGGGATCCTGGGAAGGGATCCTGCCCCCGGCTTTGGAAACCAGGAGCACACTGACAGCACCCAAGATGGTTCTGCTTGGCTTGGGGTTGGAGACCCGGTCCACCCCAAAAATGCTAATTTCAGCAAAACATAGCATCAAAACAGCCATGTATGGGGGGTAAAGCCCCAGACACAGCCACCTGCATGGTGTCCGGCTGGAACTGATGAAGGGCATCCAATCGAGGCAGAAGACGGTGCCCAGGAAGCTTGGACATCTTGGGGGCAGGACAGGCTGATGGTGTCCTAGGTTTCCTGTCAGCCTAATGGGACAACTTTGGCCTTGTACCCAATGGAAGGTGCCCATGTTGATGAACTTCTTCAGGTTGTGAAAGGATCTTGTTGTGACTACTTCACGTAGCACGAAACATTTTTGAATCCTTTAGGATCTTTTATATAGGAGTTTGTCGAGAGAGGGACAGACTGACATAACCTGTTGTAACGGCTGGAGAATCTTTCAGACATGTCATGAATAGTACTGGGGGATCCCATCTAAAGCGTGTATTTCATATCAGGATGGGATTCTATGCAACTCGTCACAATATCTTAGTAATCCCACACAATATTAAATACCCTGTAAATTCCTAAACTATCTGTAAATCCCCTACTCAACCATGGTTTCCGGGGGTATTAATTTTTACCCATTCAAACTGGTCATATCGCCTAAATAATTCCTGCTCAACCCTTCAATGGCGCAGGACGGTGCTGTGCAATCTCAAGGTGCACATTCGGGGGAATCTTTGGAGATACATTCCCCCCCAAAACAAGAATGGAAAATATGATTTAAACAAATTTAATCCAGCTAGTTCATGGAATTCATGGAATCTTGGGGATTGATGAGGATATGATGTGTTTTTTCTGGGCAAGACAATTATCAACCGTGGGATGACATGGGGTACCCCGGTTTCAGACAAACCCATATGGTAAAATTCACTTTTTCGCCGCACTCAGTTTTTGGTATTCAAGTGTTATGCTTGGAGTCTGTCTCAACCCCTTCTCAGGCTTGCATCCTTTGACTGTTCTGCTTGTCCGATGATATGGGTATTACAGCCCTAGGAGGCAACCTAGGAATCAAAGTACAGGGTCAACCAAAGCACAGTCGAATCTACACTTCATAAATTCAACATCGAAGCAAAAAAGATGGTATCTGGAAGATGTTTTTTCTCCTATCGGATATGGCAATTGTCAATTTCAAGGGGTTCCCTGTTGAAGATGGGTTGTAACCACCCATTCATTTGCCTATCAACTGACTGCAGGTCAGACGGGCACAGAGCCACAAAGCGGTCTGACGGGAGAGGCTGCCTGTCGATGATGGATGGATGGATGGATGGATGGATGGATGGATGGATGGATGGATGGATGGATGGATGGATGGATGGATGGATGGTTGAGGATCATCCATTGATGCGGAGCTATTGATATAGCTGAGCTGATATACCTCCATGTATTTTTTGTCAGACCCTATAATTTCCATACATCTCACGGATGAATCACCGTTGGCGATTCATCACCATGGATGATTTTGCAACAGACAACCACACTGCTGAAGCCGCAGTGGTCAGTAACAACATGTCCCAGTCCTCAATGAACTGCTTAAGAAAGAGTCAGAGAATGTCATCCGAGCCCCCCAATCCTCCCAATCATGCAGGCTGATGCCATCGTGCAGTTTGTGAGCGACAATTGGGACCGAAATGGGGGTTGGCTTTGTGCCGAAGATTTGAAGGTACCAACAGTTGCAGCCAACCGATATGACCTTAAGGATCCTTAAGGAGTGCCTTATGATGCTTGTGAGATTCCATGAAATGACATGAAACATTTTGGTAAAACTTAAGTCTTTGCACAAAAGCGAATTCACAGTCTGTTTCAGCTCCAGCCCGCAGAATCGCCTATCAATTCCCTCTCTTGAAATGTTTTGCTCAGGACTCACCGGAGAAGATGGTTTTGTCTGAAAAGACAAGGTGCTCTGAGGGTGAATTGAAGGATTCTTTGTTACTACTATTCAGTGCTTTTTCGAAAAGTGCCACTGTAGTCCAAAAGTTGAGACAGGACTTGCAGCCTTCAAGTTATTCAACTTATGTAAGTATTGGAGAATCTCGAGTAATCTCGAGTCTCGAGTCCATAGCCGCTATGCTCAGCCCCAGTGGACCAAACTAAGCCTGGCCGTTTGCCAAGTTTAGATGTCGATGTCGATGAAGTTGCTGCTTCTGCCAATAACTGCCTCGGCTGGTGCTGGCCTTGGCTTTCTCCCTTCCGGAAAGGAGCGGAATTTGCAACAGGCGGAGACAGGTGACGAAACGAAGGGGCACCTTGAAATTCAGATGTTCTACCAAACCACCGTTGATCTTCCATATCAGACAATGGTCAACAAGTCAGGGATGATCGACTTAAGACGTGGCCCACATTTGGTAATTTCTAACTTGATCCCCAGGTGGCTGAACTGCCAAGAGAATGCAGAAGAGCTTGTCCCGCCATAGAAACCTACATGGCGGATCTCACCACGCTGCTGTCGGACGAGAGGAACTACGTCGCACGGCAAACTGGACAGCTGGACCTTTGGTGCAAGCATCGGGGAGCTGTAACTTGCGGATTCGAATCCACAGAGTGTCTGCTGGCACCATTTGGCGACTGTGGATTTACACGGATTTACCTCCAATGATCAAATTAATTTTTTGGTCATAAGAATTGCGGAAATTTCTGTTTTGGACCACTGAATTTTTGGGTACCCTATTTTTGGACAATTTTTTCAAATCTGGTGACAGCCGAATGTGCCAAAAGACATTTTTCTGCAGAGCCGATCTCTTTCATCCCAGAATTGGTGGAAGGAAAACTCTGGACCACCCTGTAGTTTATGAGAAAAACCATGGTTTCCTACTGTTTCTTGTACATTTTCAATCATTTTCATACACTTTCCTTTAAGACCCTTTGGGTGGAATCCATTGATTTCAGCGGGCCAACGCAAGAGGTTCCAGCCTGGTTCGGGGCAGCTGGTATCACATGAATGGCCTGTTGATGTGCGCCTGTGATGCTTGCAGCCACTTCATTGAAGCCAACGGTGTGTTGTTAAATGGCACCATGCAGTACAGTCTTGGTGAGGAGAACCTGTGTAGCTTGGCTCGAGCAATAGGGGTTGTCATTGTGATGAGGGTGTGTGGACCGCCCTTCTAGAAAAGTCTTCTGTTTTGTATCTTGATTGTTTGGTAATCCCGAACCCTTTGGGGGTATGCAGCAATGCCTTTAACATCTTTTCAAGAACACGCTATTTAGTCCTCATGGGTCTGCCCAAAATCCTCCTTGGTGAACCAAATCGGTCCATAGGTGTCGAACATCTGAAAGGAGACTTCACTTGCAGACCAAAACTTCAAAGCATCAACGGGACAAGGTATTCCTCTAATATCATGGTGCCAATGAAGCAATGACTTGTGGATGTGAGGGTGATCACTCAGTTCGATAGAAGCAAGTGTCTTACTTCCAATATTGATGCCGAGTTGTTTGTCCCTCATCAATCACGCAAAGAGTGATGCGCTTGTGGGTTGTTGGAAACGGCTGCATTTGCTGAAGGTTTGCTGGTTATAACTACTACCCGGATTTTTTGGGATAGTATGACCAGCATACTGCATACTGATTTCTCTTGTGGCCATTGTAGAGCAGAGATCTGCTTCCATGTCAATATATGATGGGAGGATCCCTGATGAACAACTCTATGACACACTGATTCATTTGATTGGCCAAGATTTTCTTTGGGTCCATAAGTGCAGCCGGTGCCATCCGGGCATCCGAGCATTGATGGCCACCGTTTCGCCCTGTTTCGAGGTTCCATGGTGACCACCTTGCGTTGCATCCAAAGAGACCAGAGATGCACTTCGCTGTTCGCAGATGGATCTCCAGTGAAATTTCTCCTGGATTCCAATGGGCTTTCAGCCACCTCAAACCCAACCGCGGAGTGTGACTGCAAAGCCTCGGGCCACTCGTTCTCGACCAGGAAACATCAGGAAACGTGTTTTTGTATGATCTTGGATCAAACATTCAAGACCTTGGGACAGATTTTGGCCACTCTTAGGGTCAAGCCATCCCATTTTGTCACATTTGCAAATTTACAGTCAAATTACTTCCACAGATCCAGTTTCCTCGCAAGCTGGAGGTTATGGCACAAGCTTTGCGAGTGAGGCAAACGCATCAACCTGTGACGATGCTGAATCTCAAAGTGGGGCAGTGGATTTCTACATCAATCTGTTTCCCCTGCTCCTGATGCTCTTAAAGTGAAACAGCAACAAGTCGTTTCAAGTCCAGTGGTTCTGGGTACAGTAGCAGAGCGCAAACCTTCAGTGGGCGTGCGGATGCCTTTCACTTGGTGCGCAACACTTTGTTGTAAAGGATTTTCTCTGGCTCAGCCTTTCTAAAGGAAAGAGCTGACCAGGATTGACCATGACTAGTTACCACAGAGTACACTATGTGGATGCAGGCATGATGCGGATCAAGAAGAACATGTTTAGTTGCTTCAGTCCTAGCATGTGCTTGGCACTCCTATCCGATCCTCGACGCCAGGTTTACAGATTTTGGCTTCAGCGAAAAGCTGCTCAACGTGCGAAACTCATTTTGGATAGCGCTGTTGTTGCATTGGCCTCAGCTAAAATACAAGCAAGGGATGCAAAAAGGGTGCTGGTGAGGTCAAAATTTCGGGTGAATCCAGAGGCTTGGTGGTCAACCCCCCATCGTTGCTGGCTGAGGGCATCTATGAGATGGGCTTTGTGAAACCCTCCAAGGTGCAGGTGTGGAACCCAGTTCCCCTCCCTTCGATGTTTTTATTGCGAATTTCCCGTCCTTTGGGGGGTAAACCATTTAACCTAAAATTCTTAACCACGCTCCACTGACCCAATCTTGCCGTTTGGGGGGGTGTCCAAAAACCAATGCTAGAAAGGGTTTTTTGTTGGCCTTTCCACATGGGTGTTTCACAAAATTGGGGTACCCGAAAATCAGTGGTTCCCGATTCAAAACTGACCAATAACTTAGATGATTTTGGGGTCCCCCGTTTTCGGACCCACATTTTATCGCATATGCCACATTCCCATTATATAATGCCCCCATTGATCCCAATTTTAGACGTGTAAAGTCTTAACTTTTGTTGCGTTTTATGGTTGCGGCATTATCTTCATTCATTTGACAACCCCCAAAAAGATGCAGAAGCACATCACCATGAAAAATAACTTGAATCATCATAACTATAACTCAATTCTAAGTACTGTAGGATTTCGCCGTTTCCATTCTCTTTAAATCTCACGTCCCAGGAAGCTGCTCTGCCCATCATCGCTGGCTCTCCGGGGCGACCGGGGCAGAGCCTGATGGCACAGGTGTGGCGATCGATGGATCCCTACCCTTAAGCGTGGAAAATGAGGATTGAACATTCAACAACAAGCAGAACTTTCATATTTTTTCCCAACAGCAAAACTTTGCTGTGGGGTCTTTAGCCCAGATTAGCTCCGGTGCGATCCGGTGCAGCTTCAACACCAGGTTCCGGACAAGGTTCCGGAGGGTTCTGGAGCAGATACCTCGTGAGGTTCGATACCTTCGGAGGTTCGATACCTCGTGAGGTTCCGGAGGGTTCCAGTGAAGATACCTGCTGAGGCTCCGGAGGGTTCTGTGTGGTTCCGGAGGGTTCAGGTGCAGACACCTTGTGAGGTTCCGGAAGTTTCCGGTGCAGGTACTCGGTGAGCTTCCGGAGAGTTGCGGTGCTGATACTTGGTTAGGTTCTAGAGGGTTTTGGTGCAGGTACCGGGTGAGGTTCCGGAAGTTTCCGGTGCAGCTACCTGATGAGGTTTTGGAGGGTCTAGGTGAAGATGCGTGGTGAGGTTCCGGAGGGTTCCGGAGGGTTCCGGAGGGTTCCGGAGGGTTCCGGAGGGTTTCGGAGGGTTCCGGAGGGTTCCAGAGGGTTCCGGAGGGTTCCAAAGGGTTCCGGGGCAGATACCTTCTAAGGTTCCGGAAGGTTCCGGTGCAGAGACCTTGTGAAGTTCCGGAGGGTTTTGGCAGAGAAGATGCTTGGTGAGGTTCCGGAGGGAGGGTTCCGGTGCAGATACCTTGTGAGGTTCCGGAGGGTTCTGGTGCAGATGCTTTGTGAAATTCCAAAGGGCCAAAGGGTTCCGAGTTTTTTTTTTTAATGGCATAAGCACTTACATTTTATGGCATAAGTGCTATTTTTTTGTGGCATAAGCACTTTGTATGGCAAAAACGCAGAAGCTTTCAAGCTGTTGGGGATAGCACCTGAGTTTATTTTTTTGTCTTTGGGTTTGTGCTTCAGTATGGAGGATTTAAGCGGTCAACATGGGGATTTTTCATGATAATTTTGCTTGCTTGATTTTTCTTGATCTGTGCCATTCTCAAGACATGGGATGAATGTGGTGTGGTTCATCCCACAATGGGAATCCAAACATAGTGGCTATGTAATTCCCAATCGATTGATAACCATACATACTCCAATATGGGGTGATCCACCAAAGTTTTAACCACGGCACATCTGATATTTGGGTTAGTGCTTAGATATGGAGTATTTAGTCAGCCAAAATATGGATCCTTCACCAACAATAGGGATCTAACCGGCAAAAAATAATGGATATGGGTCTGTCAAATCACGAAAGCTAGCGTCTGCTAGCTGAAGTCCCTTTTGCTTTAGCAAGGTCTTGGGGGGCTGGAACCTCCAATCATGTGACACTTCTCAATTAACTACCCCCCCCTGGCTGGTTCACAAGCAGTTTGGCCGTGGCTCAATCCCCCCGCGGGGACATCATCGGCGTGTCGCCACCCTAGCTCCCATTCTCAACTTTGCTTTTGCACCACATATGGATAATTCATGATCTAAGCGATGTTTCGTTCCAAGAAAATAGTAGCATGCTGATCATGAACTAACTTCAAGCAGTATACGCTCCTCTTATATGTTTTCTCCAGAACTGGGAGGGCATGCATGAATGGTGGTCCACCCTGAGCTTTTGGCTTCAGTGTGGGGGGAAGGCCTCCCTGGACCTCTCGTGAGGTTAGGGTGGGCCAGACCCTCT
>Ga0126342_10019010_pt1 | contig 11725 bp, 11 predicted proteins | sample Cyp1metagenome_FD_92528 | JGI IMG/M metagenome (GOLD analysis project Ga0126342, IMG submission 92528) | Coral microbial communities from Lord Howe Island, Old Settlement Bay, Australia - Cyphastrea 1 metagenome | ecosystem: Host-associated > Invertebrates > Cnidaria > Coral ... | reverse complement strand
GTATGTATGGTATGTATGGTATGTATGGTATGTATGGTATGTATGGTATGTATGGTATGTATGGTATGTATGGTATGTATGGTATGGTATGGTATGGTATGGTATGGTATGGTATGGTATGGTATGGTATGTGTGTGTATGTATGTTAGTATGTTAGTAATGTAATGGTAATGGTAATGTAATGGTAATGGTAATGTTACGGTATGGTATGATATGTATACACGCTTGGCAGAGAAATGCCATTAACTAAATGGAATGATATAAAATTCATGGCTTGAACTATTGTGAATAGTAAATTTTGAGCCTCCCTCTGCCGATGGTTGTATCAGAATAGGGACCCAACATCAACAACAGTTTCTGGATCACCTACTCCTTCCACAAGTCACCCAACATCGCAGGCACATACGTTCGATTCAAAGACCATCAAATGCCAATGTTTTCTTTGCAATGTTCCAGGCCCACATACATCATCTTAGATGTTTACCTGAGACCATTTCAGACACTCTATCAATATGTAGATACTATATACTGTATATATATATATATATGTGTGTGTGTGTGCATGCATATATCAATGATATATGTATGTAGTATGTATATAACACACATATATATATATTAATTATATGACCATATGGATATGTACATAATCTGAATATGAAAATTATATCTTTGTATATCATACATCCCAGATACCACTGCCACCGTGCAAGCTTCGGCGCCTGGATCTCGGCCACGCCTTGGGCACCACGGGTACAGGTCAACGTGACCTCCGTGGCGAAGCCGACCTTCACCATGGGCTGCCGCTGCTCCGCCTGGGATGGTCATTGATGTCATTGGGAGAAAGACTTAAAGCAAAAAAAACATCTTTTCCTAAGATATTGGTGTTGGTCTTGATATATTTGTGATATATTTTTTGGGTTGATTCGTATTGCTGCAACTGGTCTTGGTTGCTCTTGTGATGTTCCTGCTTTGAAATATGAGACTGTAGCGGGTCCAATAGTTTTGGTTCAATCCCACTCTCCAAGTTGCCTCTTTCAGGTAGTTCCGAACGTCCTCAGCACACAAAGTTGATATCAAAATGGATGGTGGAGATTGTTGGTGCTGGTCCGGATCGCCGGTTCATATGGTTCATGCACAGCAAAATGGTGAACGATAAAGACCGGTGAAATGTTCGATATATACAACACTTAGAAAATGTATAAACGTACAGCACTAAAAGCGAAGCACTAGGTTGTTGCCCACCATGCAAAAGATAAAAACACAACTTTTTTAAACAATGTCCCAAGGTAATCAAACGGGGCAGGTGAAAATCTTTAACCATTTTATCCCCCAAGAAGATTTTCTCTGAATTCAACTGCAGACAAATGTACACAGGATAGCTTCTCCTATTTCTCCTGGGGCCATGTTCCTTAATTATCTTTAATTATTTTCCAATGCCATCCAATGCCAACATTTTTGCCCTAGACCCTATCATCTCTCTTAACCTCAGTTCATCATCTCATCCATTCTCATCCCTTAGGATTTGGATTTGGACAAGGTGGGTAGGCGATGCCATGCGATGCCGAGTCGCGCTTTCGTTGGTGACAGCCTCTGGCAACTCGACGCCGAGCTGTTGAAGCTGCGAGCCCAGTTTCACCTCGATGCACTCAGCTGGACTCGGACGCTGAATCGCTGCCAACGGGACACCAGATGGGACACCAGATGGGACACTGTCTTCGTTTGAGGTTTCACTAGATTTCATGAGATTTCATCACTTCTTTTGTGGAGTCGAAAGACATCGAAACAATGCGAAACATCCCAAGATCTCCGATTCGAGTGGCCACTGCCGCCGACTTTCGTGGAGCGCTGGGTACACTGGGCGGGCCTTGCAGGTCCAACTGTTTTCCAACTTTCAACTGATGCTCACTTGGTCCATCATTTGGGTTCAACCATTATGTAAGATAATATGTAAGTTCTGATGTCACTTGTCATTTGATTTCACCACATTGATTTTGGGGTTTCTCATGGTTTCTCCATGTTTCTGGGACATGCTTTCAGATCACGGTTGGCACTGCGGCGCTGCACTTGACCACCCCCAGGCCAACCGGCCTATCCCCAGGCCTTTCCGTTCTGCTTCGCGTTCTGCCTCTGCCAGGAGCGTCTTCAGCTCGCTCTTTTCCACGATGGAGCCAGGCACTCTGAAGCCTAACCTCCACAGCTTCGCGCTGTCAATGCTCGATGAATGATGGGTTGAACATGTTGAAAGGAATCAGTTGTGAACATGAATGTTCATAGTCGTGCCTACACCTCACTTTTTTCAACGAGCTATGAGAAGCTATGTCACTTGTGTAGACCGGATATCTAGTGACATGAACATCCATGATATCACATGACAACATATCAAAATCGACTAGAAATGGAAACACATCATATCAAAACATCTTGATAACATATCAAACATCATATCATGTCGGAGACGTTCCGGGACGTTCCGGGGCTCCGGGCTGCCGCAGCCGTCGCTTCATTTCTGCTACGGAGCTGGAAGCGGACGGCGAGGCATCTTCCGTGCCTTCGGCTCTGGTCACCGCTTCACCCGATACGAACCCGGTATGTTTATACATTTTATAATATATTATGATATTATGTATGTTTCACCTGATGTATCCTGATGTTAATTTGGCATAGTGCGCCTGGCTGTTGGGCCTTGGCGGCATCTTTGGCTGCCTACGAGACATCACCGTGTCACCCGCTGACGACACGAAAAAACAAATGAGAACTAGAACAGGTCGGCTGACACAGCTGACGCCAGCTGATGCCTTCTGCCTTTCCGCTTCCTCCACTAAAGCCTCTAGCTCTTTCTTCCTCAGCTTTGCTGTAGCATTGCTGCTGCTGCTGGTTCACAGCTTCAAAATACATCATACACACTGCATTAAATCATATTCAATCCATTTTGATTTCGGATTCTGAGTCTGAACTACTTGATCTAATTGCAGTTCTAGCTGGCCATTGTAACATATTGTAACCACTCCCTCCAAATCCAAAATGGATTGGCGCAACTTGACCTTGCAAGTGTCTCCACCACATTCGCGGGGAGCTTCCATCCCATATCACGTAGACGAGCCTGCATAAATCACCAAGCTTTTGGATCTTTTGGTTTTTGCTGCCATCTGCTCTTTGAAGCTCAACACCAACAACTGCGGAGGGAAGGGAATTGGATGAAGTTGGGCTCCCAAAGTTGAGACGATCTTCGGTGTACCTTGAGCTCAGCCACTGTACGAGATGGGGACGCAGGCAAGTTCAATGGCCTCAGCTTCGCGCACTGTGCTCTGGTGTGCAGATTCTGAGTGGTCTGAGATGGGGATCTACATGGATCCACGAAACATCAATTTGACTGAAACATGCAGTCAATAGTCAAATTCAGTCAATAAGAGTTGAATTCAAATCATTCAAATTGACCCCAGAATCTTCAGAGGCTCGGCCTCGCATCCTACGCGTGGTTCGAAATCAACAACCAGTAACCATCAGTAACCATCAGTAACCATCGATCCTCGTTGCCTCGTTACGTCGTTACGTCGTTCTCGTCACAAGGTCCTGGCTCTGTCTTCGGCGTCGAGGGGACCTCAATTTGAGGTGGATCCACCTGCAACTCATACCTTGGCGCAAAAGCTCCGTCACGTAGAAAGAAAATGAATGAAAATGACATAAACAATACATAACAATACATAAACATCATAAACGCAGCTCGGAACTCTTGAAATCATTTTCGAAATGTCATCGTGGCTCCCTGTCAGCTTTTATGTAGCTTTTATGTCGGAATCCGTGGAAGGGCTCAGCTGGTGCAAGACAAAATGCCGCTTTGCTGGTGCGGCGCGGATACATCCCGCACCCATGGCACGAAGGGCATGGGTGTCGACCGAAAGTCACACGCCAATCTCTTGTGTCTCGTGGCGAGGAAAAAACCGAGTCTCTTTGAAGACGCTGAGATCACGGACATCGTGACATCATCTTCTGGCAGATTGTGAGTCTCTCTCTCATTTTCTGGCAGATTGTCGTGCATTGTGGGATTTTGAACATGAAATTTGGAGAGCTGGAGCTGATAAATTTGGCTGCCAGCCGAAACAGCGATCAGATTTGTGAAGGGCTCAACTTGTGTCAGTTCCGCTCCGGCTTCCAGGTCGAATTCATGACATCAGGGCATACTGGGTCAATCTGCTAAGTATCTGGGTGATTCTGGATGTATCTGGGCCAATCTGGAACTCTGTTAGAAATCGAGTGTGAAATTGTGCTTTGTCTCCCGAGGCGATGTGCCTTGTTCCCAGGTGCCTGCAATGGGCCAATTCAATCCACGCCAGGCAGCCTTTGACTTGCGAGTCCGGCCCAGAACCCATGCCGCAGGCGCACCTGTCACGCGATGTGAAGTCTGTGAAGTCTGTGAAGTCTGTGAAGCTTCTTGATACTGTACCATACTGTACCGGCTGAGCTGGGAATCAACAAATCGCTTTTCGCCTGGCCGCACCAGTCACCTGCAAGACTTGCAAGAGTAAACTAACCGTTTGTATCGCCGAAGGCTCGCTTCAATGACATGGAGCACAAATCAATTGCAAGTCTGGGGAGCATCCAATTGGATCCAATTGGGTCTTGCATATCTTGCATCGTGCTCTTTATGCTCTTTTTATTCCGCGCAGACTGCACGACGAAGGTGCTCATGGCTCAATCTTAATTCTGGCTCATTCCAAGCGCGTGCAACTTGCGCAACTGCATCAAACTGGGCAACATCAGAGTTGCTGCTGAGCTATTCCGGATGTGACACCGTACAGCCGGAGCAACATCTTCCGCCGCAGCAAAAGGAAGAAAGCGGCTTCGTTGTCTGAGTGCGCTTTCGGATGTTACACACCATTAAGTAGATTTATGATCGCATCTCTTATGATCACTAATGATCATTTAGAATCTATGATTCGTGATTGTGTATGCAGTGGCTGAAAAAAGGCTTTCATGCCTTCAATGGTGGTATTTGACATGGCTTGGACATGCTTGGACGTAGCTCTGGCGGCTTCAGCCTGCTTCAGCCTGCTTCTGGGCAATTCACATCTTCGGTGTGATGTCCAAATTACGGGCCGTTGTAAGGGGCGCTGTCTTTAGTCGACGATCACGGGACCTCCTGCTTGCTTGTAGCCCTGGATAAAGGCTGCAGTCAGGTCATCCATCCTCAGCCATGGCCATGGCACGGTCATGTCTCTAGGATAAGTTGATACAGCTGAGAGATGCTGAGAGGCCATCCCTTGACTTTTGTGTTAACTTAAACTGTGTTGGTTAAAACTGTTTACACATGTGTACATCCAATACATCCAGTAAGGCTTTGAAGTGCTGTGGGCATCTCTTCCATAGCACGGAACAAACAGCGATGCCCAGCACCCCGGAGCTCCCGGCAGTTGCTCGTTGTAGCCTTTCTTCAACAAACCCATTGCTTCTCGAAAGTGCTCCTCACACAACACTGACACAACACTGACACAACCACGCACTGCAAGACCCTGCTGTGTTCCTGGGATATTGTGCCACTTAGATCCAATTAGTTGTTTTGGGATTTGCTCACTGCATCTTACTGCATCTCACTGCACAGTAGACTATGCAAGGTATGCTAGATGCCAAACTGTCAGCCCTCGCAACGAAGTTTGTTGAACTTTGTTCTACTGCCACTGCGCGCTGCAGGCTCTCCACATCGTTGTCCATAGTGGGGATACCCATTCCACCAACGTCCTGATTGTGCAAAGAGCAATGAGAAACTGAACATGTGAAGGTGGCAATAAAATAGCCGCCAATAATACTCACCTTTGGGTGGATTGATATGGATTGTCATGAGTTGAGATTGTTTGGAGCAGTTGACTGTACTTGCCAAGATTCGATGAAACAAATTGCACCAGTCACCTCATCGTAGAAAATGTTGAATGGCTGGAAGTCCTTAGCGAAGAACGAGCCAACATTCCTCTCCCAGTGATAGAAAGGCCAATAATACGACTGACCTTCCCTGGCAACCAAGTTGTCAGCCAACACATCTTGAGACTTTTGCATACTTTTGCGATCAAAGCAGACTTTATGCTCAATCAACACATATCGAAACTAAGTTGCAACGCTGACATTTATGCACTTTCACCCTGTTTCACCCTTCGGAGCAAATCATGTTCCACAAATTTCTACAATGCCTTGCTGTACAAGTCAAGCGTCCCCGTGCTGCTTGCCGTACCGTTCGTGAAAAGATGCCAGCTGCCGCCCCAAGGACTCCCAAAGCTGTCTGAGCAAAGGATCTTCTGAAGGCTCCTGCAATATGTCACAGTGGACATGTCGACATGATATGCAGAGACTCTTGGTTCAAAATGTGTTTGAACGTGTTTGACTGGATCTTGTGCATCCTACTCTTGATGCACATATATATATATATATGTATAATATGTATATACATTATATTAATAATATATAATACCTTATATACCTGTTCGATATGTATCCGGATCCTGCTGGGCATAGTACCATCGGCCGAGCACCTCGGCCAGTCGCTCTCCTGGGATTTTGCGCATGACCTGAGCGACGCGGAGCTACGTGGAGCTACGCAGCTGGAGATTTGTCGCACCCGGTTTCTGCCAAGAGGCGATCAGGTCGTATCTCTTGGTTCCATCCGTTGAGTAGCAACCTTGGCAACGACCCATCAGTTTAGTGAACATATGTGAATATGATGAGGCTTCGATACATTGATATACATTTTGATATACATTGATATACATTGTCACATTGTGAACTTCGAAGAAAGTGACTTGATGACGACGATCATGGCTCCAAGTTTCACCAAGGCAGTCCAGGGAATCCACAGAAATCTTCATGCCGCGCACTGAAATAGGCCACCGAGAGGCCGCAGAGTTTCACGGGAAATGCAATGGTTTGATCTGCGCCTGCAGGATGGTGCCCCCCAGTGATGTTTGTTGGTTTATAACCCCCATTAACTATAGTTATATCAGTTATATCTGCCATAAACCATAGCTATGGGAGTTATAAACCAACTTAGCTAACTATGGGGCACCACCTTGTGGGGACGGCGTCCACTTTCCACACTTTCTGCACCGTGGTTCCGGCGGATGAATCCTCAGTCCCCGACCGATGCCAGGATGCTGCTGCCGCACTCGTTCCAAATTTTCGGCCTCCGTCGGCACCTCATGGGATTCAAAAAACTTGGCACCGGAAACATCGGAAACATCAACGTCATAAACAGCAAATCGATTAAATCACATAAAATTATCATAAAATCACATATATATATATATATCAAAAAACAACAATCAACAAATGATCTGCGTAACACAGGAGATGGCTGATGGCTTTGGGCCACCGGCATGGCAGGCGATCCGCTGGCATTTCACCAGCTTCAGCACATATGTCTCCTCTTCGCCATACATGAACCACACGCCTTCATTGAGGCCTGAAACGGATGGGACATGATGGGACATGATGGGACAAAGGCGTGTCTGCATGTACCCCCGGAATCTTGGCATTGGATGTATGTTGGGTGGAAGCGAAGCAGGGCCGTATCACATGCGCCATCCGATAGGGCTTCGCCTCCGGCAAAGCCTTTCATGGCTTCGATGCTGGAGAAACCTCCCGCGCTGAAAACACGGATTGACATTGTTTAAATACCTGACATATCCGACATATCCGACATATCCGAGATTGACACCGACAAGTTTTGATAGAATCATATAGAATCTATAGGTTTAATCCCAACTGAGCTGCCAACTTCCCAGCTTCTCGGCCAATTGCGTGCATAGCCTGCCCCAAGGGCTGACAGTGCTAAATGTTCATGCTGTTCATGCTGTTCATGCTTCATCCTTTCCCAACTTAGTAGTGAGGAATTTTATGAAGTTCTGCTTGGACCAGGCTTTTCTCATGTTTCTCTCATCAAGACATCAATCTGGATCAATTTTAACAATTTCTGCAGCTCATGAGTGTGTATAGTATATCATGTGTATATCAAACATCAAACCATCCATTGTTCAAACTTCTGGCACATGGCACCTGGGTTCTGATGGGTCAAAAACATCGTTCTCCAAAATCAGATCTCCAGCAAGGAGACCTGGCCAGGAAGCGATTCACCGTGATTAACCATCCGGTTTTGCCATGTTTTGCCATGGATTGTCATGTTTCACATGTCTTCTACGCTTTTCCGTTTTCAAAACGTGCTAGGATGTGCAAGGCTTCATGGAACCACGTTGCTTCAAATGTTCAATCATTCAATCAGTTATCGGCTATCGGCTTCATTGCAGTCGGATCCTTGTGAACACAACAAGTTCGGGGCCTCCAGATCGGTTGGTAGAGGCACCTGGCCAGCATTTCAGAAAAGCAAGCCCTTCAGAAGATTCTCTTCTCCAGATTCCGGATATTCCGGGTTCTGTCCCATGCCGCCAAGAAAAAGCTAACGGAACCCAAACATTTCCACCAGTAAAGCAAGATTTGCACTGGAGAACATCTACCAGAAATTACTCAGGGATAATTGATCATTCAAAGCCAAGTTGCAGTATCCTTTGGAGGTGTGGCCTGTCACACCACTGTACTTGTGCGCATGGTCAGGAGGCAGTCTCAAAATCTCTGAACAGGTTGAGCTCTCAATGTGAACATTCGGCAAATACTTAGACGCTGAAATCCATCCAAATGCCTGTCATCCAACCCAATCCAACGGTCGTGGTTTTGCGACATACAACTCACGTAAAACAATCCCATTTCAGAGACATTTGATTCAATTGGATGTTTTATGATATTTTTTTTCTTGCATTGGATCTGGGTCGGTAAAGGTTCGCACCGCTTCGCGTCCCGCGCCTTTGCGCTTGGGCACAAACTCCAATCCACTGCCCAAGAAGATCATGTCGGCCGGCAGCTCCCTGAACACTTCAGCTGTCGGATGCTGTCGGCCATATCGGCCATATCGGCCATATCGGCATTGTCCCATCATTGGCCTTGTGGGATCTTGTAACGCGTGCTCATCGTATCTGAATTTTCTATCTGATATGATACTTTATCAAAAAATATTCCAAAATCACTTGGATCGTTCATCGGTTCATTCAGCCACATTGAACATGGTCAGATGGTCTCAGTATGTCTCAGTGAATATATAGAAGATATATTGAAATACATTAAACATGCATAAATCTATAAACATCTAAGAAAATACTTGAAAGGCCGGATCCATCGCCTGTAGGGGACTCCTGAAGCGACCAAGCTGGCGGCCGTTGACCTCGGCACTCGAGAAAGAATGAGAAACTATGAGAAACTCATCACTCAACTGGTCTCGAGACTCGAGATGTTTTTGGAGCATCTGCTCGGATCTCAGGTGCTGCTCGGATCTCGGCACTTCAGAGGCGTTGGAGGTAGCAGCCTTAGCAGCGAAAGGCCATGCTATGCCATGCAGGCGACATCTGGCAACATCGGTGACCGTTGCCAAAATCCTTGCCGAGGTGCGTCGCGTGCGTAAGGCGGAGGATTGCAATCTCCTGGTGAGCCTGCTCAGATCTGCTCAAAGTCCACAAACCATGTCTTCTACGAACTGAACAACTGTAATTGGTTTAATCCAAAATATATGCATCCATGAGCTGCACTCAACAGTCTAACAGATCTTAGGGTAACCCTATCGAATGGTCTATGTCTTGATTTCAACCATTTTCCTCAATTTCAAACCTAGCCTATATGCACACCTTCAAAGGAAGAAACGTCGTTTGACATCGTTGACAATCCATGACCTGTGCAATACTGATCTGGATGCACCACAACGCTTCATCATGCTTCATCGCACCTTGGCATTGGGCTACCGGATTCTCACCTGCACTCAAAAAACAGGCCGGATGTATCATGATGTATCATCCACATCATCCGTTTGTTCTGGTCCTTTCTTGCCTGGTTTGGCTTCGTCGTCCACAGCAGGCTCCGCAGCAGGCTCAACAGCCGCAGCACCAGAGTTGGCTTCCTCCGTGCAGAACAGTGCAGAACTGGTGGCGGTTTTGGTGAATTCTTAATAGTATTTGATAGTATTGGATAGTCATCTTCTGTCATCTTCACCACTGTTTGCGTTGTATCCTAATGGTCGGTGAGCTTCCAATTTGTTCCAGACTTGTGAGTTCCCGGTCGCCCGTTTGACCCACTGTTACCTCTGACAACTGGTGACCTTTTGCCCAAGACAGTGCGACCGTGCCTGGGGTGGCTCCCGTCTGGGTCTCATTTTCGTTGCTACTGCCATCTTCTTCACTTCTAGGTCATAGTAGCCATCCTGCATGGAAGCTCATCATGCCCTGCACACTTCATTCTCATGAATAACAGCTCATAATAACATCGCATAACGATACTCAAAGTCTTGGATGTTGTCTCGCGCCATGAAACCACCCTTCCAAATCCGAATACCGCGGGCATTTGCATTTGCAGTAGAGCTGATTGCAGCTCCCTCGTCATCCCTTCTGAGCATTTCTGACCCGTCCTCGTGCACCTTTTGCACTCTGCAAGGCATCCAACGGCTGTAGGAGTCACCTTGGCAGCAAGTCACGACTCCGTGTTTCTAAATTTTGATACCGTAGACACCTTTTGCTTCAGAAATTTCAAGGTGGTAAAGAATGGTCACATGATTCACATGGGACATCGGACATGGAGCCTGCCTGATTCTGCTATGCGATTGAAAACCAAAGAGTATGCGACCAAATCACTCCAGTAGTCGACCAAATCTCCAAGTTTGTACTGAGCCTGGAAGGCATTTCTGCGCACACAAGATCCACAAGAACACCGACGTTTGGAAGAAGACACTGTGGGCTGTGGTTCAACCTAACCTGACTCTGATAGAGCTGTTGCAGCAGGTTTGTTGTCAGTCCAAACTCTCAGTTTTGAACATCAGACTTGATCTGTTTTGATTTTTGAAATTTAGCAGTGGATACAGTTTTGAAAATGACAGGAACACCACCCCATGCACAGCACCTTGGTCCGGCGAATCTTGCCTCAAAATTCTGCAGCAAGACCCAAACACGTCATTTTTTTTTGTAATCACAGCTATGATCACGAATAATACCATACAATATCATAGAGTATCATACAATATCATACAATGATACTATCATGAACGTATCGGATACAATCATCATGAACATATTCATAGTAGTATTCATATCGATTCACATAGTGTTCATAGTATATTAATGTAGTGTTCACATAGTATTCAGAATTATTCATAGTATGTTTATTTTATCAATGATCCGTTGATGACCCATTCGAATGCTGCTGCCACGTCACTGAGATCCGCCCGCTTCTTGCAGGAGAGGTCAACTCTGGTGATCTCCCCAGCCTAGGGGCAGACATGTCGCAGAAACTTTAGGTCAGTTAGATAGGTGATATATGGTGATTATATATCCCTGCGTGCATTCTGCAGGGTAGTTGTGCCCACTAAACCGTTTACAAACACAGCCTTATACTACAAAATGCTGCTTGAATCTGAACCAACCCCCCTTGCTACAAAATGTTCTATGGTGATTCTATGGTGATCCTATGGTGATTTTATGGTGATTCTATGGTGATTCTATGGTGATTCTATGGTGATTCTATGGTGGTTCTATGTTGATTCTATGGTGGTTCTATGGTGATTCTATGGTGATTCTATGGTGATTCTATGGTGATTCTATGGTGGTTCTATGGTGATTCTATGGTGGTTCTATGGTGATTCTATGGTGATTCTATGGTG
>Ga0126342_10019009_pt1 | contig 11726 bp, 12 predicted proteins | sample Cyp1metagenome_FD_92528 | JGI IMG/M metagenome (GOLD analysis project Ga0126342, IMG submission 92528) | Coral microbial communities from Lord Howe Island, Old Settlement Bay, Australia - Cyphastrea 1 metagenome | ecosystem: Host-associated > Invertebrates > Cnidaria > Coral ... | reverse complement strand
GAAATTTGTCTTGAAAAACCCGTGCCAACAGCAGTGCATTTTTAGTGTCGCTCCCTGCCAACGAAGCTATGCATGTCCCATCGCCCAACGTTTGCAAACCACTTGGAAAGTCTTGGGCGCACAATTTTTCAGGACAATCGCATTGCTGGAATTTGTCCTGGAAACCCGTGCCAAAAGCTCTGCTTCTCAGTACGTCGCTTCCCGTCCGTCCACCCTGTCGTCGCTTCCGTATCGCTCCCCCCGCAGCAAAGTAAACTAAACGAGAACCCAAGCATCGGAGATGCGTTTGGGAAAAATATGGGGAAATAGAGAAAATCACTAGAATGGATTTCATGGGATTCCAATCCACTTCATGGAATATACCCTCTGACAAACATAGCGATATAAAAAATGCCAATTTACAGATGCCTGACCTGTTTCTCCATGGTGATTTTCCACCACAAACTGTGAAATTGCCAGAGGGTATCTGCCTTGATGTTCCGATCCATTGGCAGGTGAGAATTCCGGGACCCTGGCAACATGGAAGCCTTCCCTGAAGAGCAGCATGACCGACCTGCCATGGTCATCCATGGTCCATGTTCAACCCCCAAGCCTCCAACATCAAGCATGGCTTGCTGGAAAATAGCCCAGAATTTTACTTGGATGATTTTCCCAGCTACATACCATCTAATCTAACAATATGTTAACTGAAACTTGAAACCCTCCATATTTTGGGGGGAATCCAGCCAGCCATGGTTGGAGTTGCAGGTGAAATCCCGTCATCTCAGGTTCTACTTGCCATTATTTTTTTCCGGTAAAAGTCATCCACCCAACAAGTTGGGGGACCATTACAATTCAATAGAATACTTGGACTTTTATGGATGTATTCGATATATTTCTATATATATTTCTATATTGGGATGACTCTTCGCGTCGTTGTGGTGGAAGAAAAAATCCCCGACTGCAAGGGCCCAGGCATTTCTTTCATACCATCGTCACCCAGGCGATCATCTCTGGAGGCCTTGCTAGTGAACCCAACATGAAATCAAAATACATCCACCTGTATAAATACTGTATATATATATATATGTGTGTGTGTGTGTATCATACATGTATGATCATGTATGATCATGTATGATCATGTATGTATGTATGTATGTATGTATGTATGTATGTATGTATGTATGTATGTATGTATGTATGTATGTATGTATGTATGATCATGTATGATCATGTATGATCATGTATGTATGTATGCATGCATGCATGTATGTATGTATGTATGTACGTATGTATGTATGATCATGTATGTATGTATGCATGCATGTATGTATGTACGTAAAATATATTATATTATATATATATGTGTGTGTGTGTGGGTGTGTGTGTGTGGGTGTGTGTGTGTGATATATCATTATAGACCAATCCCAATGAAATTGCGTTTCTCAGGTTCCAAAGATGTACCCAAATTTTGGTCGGATTGGGATGCCGGGCATCTTTTAGCACATCATAATCTCAGCTTCCAGCTGTCTTACCCTTGGAGATCAGACGAAGTTCCGACCTTCACTGAAAACGGTGGTGTCTTTTTACATGTCATGCTGGGTCAAATGGAGGTTTAAAAACTTTGGAATACAAATGACTACATCTGGATACACCAAAACAAGAAACTGATAGTTTTCCCTTTTGCTCACAATCTGTCACTTCGTTTCACTACCAACATCATCCAAAATCAACGATGAAGTGGATGATTTTGGCGTGTCCTCCTGTTTTTCTGGGCTGTGGAGCCCCACGGTGGAATGCCAGGAGGCAACATCTGCGCGGCCAGGAAATCGGCGAGGTTCCCAAAGGTCGCCTTTTAGGAGAAAGGCCTACCCAAAAAACTCTCTTGTTTGGGGGGTTGGAGTTGCCACATAGATTCGAACACTTAGATTAAATGCATCGACAGAAACATCAGAAACTCGAAAAAAACGCATCGCCCCTTTTCTGAGAGTGCTTTCCGCTGCTGAAATGCACCTCTTTCAACCCTTGTGGCACTCGAACTCGATAGCGGTTTCGCCTTAGAAGCAGCAGCATCTACAGAGTCAGATGTCAGCCCGCACGTCCTTTAGTACAAATAGTGCAGGATGGAATGCCTGATTGGGTTTCTGACCCTTGGCGAACCAACACGGATTGCATCGATGCCTGGCTGAAGAAATGTGTAATAGGCAACCCCCAGCCTCACCCATCTGCCATGGTGCACCTGATCCGCGGCTAGAGCACCTTGCAACCAACTTAACTTCAGGCAAAATGCCCCACAGCTTCAGTCAAAAACACTGTGCCTGGCAGTTCTCCCTCCAGCTCGACGGCTTCCGCCTCGTGGCAGGTGCGAGGCATTCCTCTAAACAGTGATGGGCCCTCACCCTGAAAAATCGTGGCAATGTGAAAATCCGGCAACTGGGGCTGTCTATCAACCAAAGATTGCAAATTTTCGGAGGTTTCCCAAAATGGAGGTACCCCACAATCATGAGTTGCAATACTAAGTCATGGTCCAATGATGGATCTCACAGCTCTCGCCTCCTCAGAGTCCGGCACCGCGGGCGCCTCGCGCGCTTCGGGCGCGGGCGCGGCAGCTGGCATGCTGTAGCCAGGTGCCAGCCTCGGTCCGGACAGCGGGGTGCCCTCAAGTCATCATAGATGACCAGAATTGAAACCCATGGTGACTTGGGGACCCCCCATTTGTTTTGACCAAGTTCGAGCCCAGGGCATCAGCATGATCTTGCTTTTCGCGCCCACTCCTGCACTCGCCAGCCTCAGCACCAGGATGTGCTCGGTCTCAAATGTGTGCACAGTCAAAGCCCAAAATCTTGAGACTTATATTAACTTATATTATATAAATTGTTAAGTACCCTCCGGCAATCCACCCTAAATCTAGAAACCCTCGTGGAATCACAGGAAACGCATCTACTTTCATGCTGAGGCCCTGAACGTCTCCTTCCCATCTTTGCGCTCGCGGCCATTACAAAGCAGCCGCTGCCTCAGTCTCAAGGTTGCAACATGTTGCAACGACTGTCTCTAGCATCATTATGGGCCCAAAATTATGGATTTTAGCAACAAATAAAAAGGACTTTGACCAGCTAAAATAAGGATGTATGATAGTGTGGCAAACCTAAGTGTAAACCATCCCCTATTTGCCCAATTACCATTTGGTTTTTTTTTACCAGACCCGCCCCTAATGAGGTACCACATGAACCCAAAAAGAAAGGGGTCACTTTTGCCATCTGTATATATATATGTACAGAACAGTAAACGTTTGACCATTTCAAGCAACAAACCTGGAGCATACATCCAAGTGAAATGGGCAAAGTGTCGAATTCTCTGGAAAAATGGTCTGGGTGTCCAAAATCTCCCAGGTCTGGCGCAGTTTTTTCGGTGAAACACTGCTGGGCAGAATCCAGGTGCTCCGCCTTGGCTTTAAAACCTCGGGGCGCCCTTCTGGCACTGAAGCAAAGCGGCTGGTGTGGTACAAGGGGGCACGGGACCCAAATTAACGAACCCCAATTTTATTAGCACTGCGTCACTGCGTGGTAGAAATTTTGCAGGCTTACCACAGCCACATTAAGCGTGCTGAACCAGCACCAATGACTTGACTGCGTTAGTTTGGGTGGGAGCAATAATGCCTGCTTCAGGTTTTGAGCGAAAGGTAACAGCAGACTTCACCGGACCCTCTAAACACTTTCATGGTTCAGGTCCGTTGCGCCTGATCTCAGACCTACCCAGCACCGCAAATCAAGTGATTCCGATGTCCATGGGGCCAGCGGGTCAGAGAAACCATCGAAGCTAAATTCTTTCATGCCATTTCATACCATTTCATACCATGAAAATGCCCTCCATGCCCGAGTGGCACCAACAGTGAAAGTACCGTGTGAAAGCAACTGAACTGCCAGGACTTGAGGGAGTTCCTCAGTTGCTCCTTTCAGCAAGAGCTTCGCACGGTAGGGGTACAAGTACCCCTGGAAAAATCGAATGGGAAGCAATTCTCGAAGTGCTCCGCACTCAAAAACGCACTAGCAAGGCCCCAATCAGGCCCCATTGTGCTTGGAAAGTCGGACAACCCCGCAGCCTCATGTCCCTCTCAAGGAACAGCTGCCTTATCCAAAGGGGCTGCCAGCAAAACTGCACCGATCTGGTGAGACTGGCCCAAATATCCCAAATTTGATGAGCCTAAATGAAGACTGGGTCTAGCCAGTCATCTGTACCTCTGGTCAACGGTGTAAAAACCGCTTTTCACGCCTAAGGCGTGCCATTGAAAGCCAAAAGCTTTTTGCTTTTTTGATGTGCCAGGCTGAGGGCAGCTTGGAGCTGAGACGAGCGTCTCCGGGAATCATTCTGCTCCAACTACCCTCTGCACTTGAAAGGATACACTTCCCTGAGGTCGCCAGGAGGCCCGCAGATCAACTTCGCCTAAGCATTTTCGATATTTTGGCATCTCCTTCAGCTCTCTTTAACTGATCTTTCCACAAACCTGACTGCCAAACTTTGCTAAACCCCTCTCTCAATTGAGGATGAAAAACAATGAGGCCGCTTTTCGCCAAGAAACGATAGAACTCGAAGCCTGGACCAGGCAGGGGCCTTAGGCAGAAATCCCAAGGACTTGTGCTTCAGTGAAGGGGCATCAGGAGCAAACGCACGGCCAGCATGGCCAGCCTGCAACCCTCATCAAGCCGAGAATCTTATGAGTGGCTATCAGGCTCCCTGGGCGCATCTTCCGCGCTACATTCGCGACTGCCTATCAGCTGCAGGCGTCTCCGGAACTACAGGTACATCATGGGTACATCCAAGACACCTGAGATCGAAAGTCTTCCGTTGGAATTGGCCTCCATCATATGTGGCGCAAACACAATTGAATTGGCCCACACAAAGTCCTGCATGCAGACAAGTCGAAGTTAATTGATGCTCAGGGGAATGCAGGGTGAGAGATGTGGGTCTGGCGATATTCTAGCTAACCTTTCCAGCCACATCCCCACTGTCAAAAAATCCCAGTCCGCATCGGAAAAGTCGAAGTCCAGGAAGCTGGTATGCACAAAGCGCGGCAAGCGCGGCTGAAGCCCTTCGCAGTTGCTGCCAACCTGCGCTTCGCACCGACTCACCCTCAATGAGTGATCAACGAGGAAAGTTGACTGAGATCCCTGGAGGAAAAAAGAACTACTAATAGAATAGCACGCACAAAACACGTGAAGTACGTGTGTGTGTGTGTACAAACCAATATTATATTCACAAATGCCAATGGATACATTTACATGTGTAGATACACACATATAAATATATACACATACAAGCATACATATATGTATGTATACATACATGATCAGACATGCACATATAATTTAAGAAAAGGGAAAAAACAACAGACTTGCGTTCAATTGCATCGATTATAAGCATCAATGGGCCAAGGCAAGAGCCCAAAAACATCCCCAAACGTCACCTGTCTGAGAAGAGCTTTTGAAGCAGTGCCTGGCCCACGGTTGTTTGCGGGTACTGAAACGGTGCTGAGGCGAAAGGGGGACAAAGAGTTTCAAATTGTAACCATTTTTTTTTTGGGGGTCAATAACTTTGGCCCATCCCCATATCTTGATAGAAATATCCGAAATTGTAGGCTCTTTCTCTTGAGGATTCGAGTTCGGGACCCAACATGCCAAGGAGGACACGCCCGCTGGTGACGGCCAGGTTCTAGCTCGATGCCCGTGGCAGAAAAACCCAGCAGAGCTGCCAAATTGACCTCAGAAACAACTTGTGGAAACTCTCATATGACTCATATGATGATGCCACATGTTTGATTAATTTGAGGCATATTTTGAGAAACTCCCATGATCTTCAGCAAATTGTAGAGGCAAGCACGCTTCCTCCAATGAAGAATCACAAGCTGGGGAAGGGTGATGAAGCAAAAAAGAAATGGGGGGAGTTAATCATGGATATGTATATATATATATGTATATAGATAGATATAGATATAGATACAGATACAGATGTAGATATTGATATATGATATATGATATAGATATAATATATATAATATATATATGTATATATATATATAGTATATATATGTATATATATATAGTATATGTACAAATCTGGGAACCATCCAACCAAATTAGGAAAATGAAACCACCAATGGGTGGTTTAGTGTTGGTTCATAGTTCAGCTGTAGCCCAACATCTGCCGGATCAACCCTGGATGACTCAGCGGTGCCCAAGAGGCTAGCTTGCCAGTTCCACTGCCCAAATCCTCGGATTTGTTTCACCTTGCTGCCATCACTGCCATGACCAAATTAAGATCCATCATAATCTGCTTTCCCACTCCCAGCCAGGGAACATAGACCACAGCTGGTGGCCTCAAACCCAAGCCGAAGAGAAGATCAGCAAAGTCCTGCTCACTGATCTCTCCTTAGCCAAACGATACCAAGGAGTGATGATTAGAGTGGTTCATTTCCAGAAAAATCTGAGCCATCCCCAAGGCCCACAAAAAATAATCCAAGGATGGGGGATGTTCTCTGCTTACTGGGCTAATTTCTCATTGCCATGCCCAATTGCCGGAGGGTAACTCCTTCAGAACAACTTCTGGATTTGTGAAGTGAAGTGGTTTCTGCCTCCATCGTTCTTTTTTCCTATTTGACTGCGAGAGTAGGAAGTGACAACATGTGACGACGTCAAGAGACCATAGAGGGCGGAATTGGAGAACGCATTGGTGCTGTCAACAGACAGAACGCCTGGCTGTGCCGCTCCTAGCCCTGCCACCCCCTGTTGCTGCTGTTACAAGGGCAATTGCAGTTCATTTTGTCTGGTTACATCTGTCCAAGTACCTCTAGTTGTCCATTCAATTAAAATTTATTAACGTTGCTGGTTGCTACCCTCCAGTAAACTAATATAGCTATGGATTGTGGACCATTTATAGATGGTTTATGATGGTTTTCCTATTAAAAATGGGGATGTTCAACTATGTTAGTTTACCAGAAGGTAACTTGTTCCTTCGCTTCAACAATCTCATCCAAGCTCACCAGCCTTCCCAATCTGCTGTGTCGTCTCCCCAGCCAGTTCCAGCATATGCACGGGAGAGTATGCCCAGTGTGTCCTGATGCAGCCGCCAGAAGCTTATCATAAACCTTTTCGGGGAATTCACCGTAATTGAAGCATCATGGTCATCATGTCAGGTGGCATTCGAAACCTTGCAATGAAGAAAGGAAAATAACTTCAAGTGACATTTATTCATTTAAAGCTAGGCTATGATATACGTAACTGCAAATATATATATATATGTCTATATATATATAAATATATATGTATATATATATATATGCATACACTGCATCCAAGTCTCAGCCAATACCTCTGCACGAGGGGGATCAGCTAGGAACTGCCTGGGCGGATTTCGGCGCTTTTGCGCCGCACAGCTTAGTAGCACTCGCGCCATGCTTTAAGTCGCAATCTCAGATGATAGGAACAGTAGGGCAAGCCATAACCAGAAGAGATAACAACAACAACCAAGATATATGGTTGAACAACGACAGTAAGAGCAGCAATGGCAGTGACCGAAAAAGTGCAACCGGAATCTTCATCATAAATGGTAACCATGACACCACAACCACTGCAAATTCCATGATGGCAACGTCTTCAGGAACCAAATCTGCTCCGCTGATCTGAAGTCCACCCGACTGCTGCCAGGGTTCTCATGGTCTGCCTCAAGCAACTCATCTCGCTCGGCCTCGCTCGCCTGGACTGGAATGGCTTCCTGCCAAGGGCCAGCAGCATATCGTTTGGTGTCTTAAAACGACAAAAATGACAAGCTAGGGATAGCTAGGGCATGCAGGCTGCTAAAGGAGTTTTTTCTTTCCTTTTCCATCTTCTCTCGCCTTGTCACCTTGTCATGCTGCTACCTCCGCGAACTGCAAAGGAGAAAGTCTTTGAGTCTCCCGCAGAACAAGACCGAAACCCAGACGGCTTGTTGGTTTTACCAACCCGCCCCGTGCATCTCGTCACCGATCCTTAACATCGGAAGGCGGCAAGTTGGGCAAGAACCGTTCAACTGTGACAGTCCACAGAAGGAAAGTGCCAACGAAAATGGAAGAGCAGGTGGCATACAATCCTCCCATACCATATGCATTCAGCACACCAATGCCGATGGCCGGAGTGGCCACCCTTGCAGCTGAGAATATACAATGCTCCATCCCAATCAGCGTGCCCTTCATATCCTCACGCACCCGCTGGGTATTCTCGGCTGTGATGCTGGTGGAAAGGCTGTACTGGAAGATGGCCAAGCCCAAAGCCAGACTGATGAAGCTGCCTTTCTGCGCTGTTGGAGGCAGCCCAATCGGCAGCAACTCCGAGTTCAGCAAGGACTGGAGGGCATACAAAGCAGCCATGGCCAGCACGCAGTGGCGCACCACATTTTGAAGCACGCTGCCCATCAACTTTGCAATAGGAGCCAGTAATACCTGGTTGGTTCTTTCAACCCATCCGAACCGGGCAAAGTCAAGTGGAATCATCACCGTCGCCGTCGTCCTCCTTTTCCTACTCATCATCATCGTCGTCGTCGTCGTCCTCCTCCTCGTCCGCGTCTTTGTCGTGGTCGTCATCGTTGTCATCATCGTCATGACCGTCATCACTGTCATCATCGTCATCATCGTCATCATCGTCATCATCGTCATCATGGTCATCATCGTCATCATCGTCATCACCATTTCTTCCTCGAAAAAAGATGGGAAACACAAAACGCTTGAAACCACCAACCAGACGCTGCATTTGCGACAGCCCCAAAGGCAAATTGGGCAGACATGAAGAAGCCCAGATCCGCCTCCGCAAAGCCCAGTTGATTCTTCAGGATCAAATTCTGCGTCGCAGAAGCCATAGAATTGGCAGTTGAGGTGATCAGCTTCACACCACTAAGAAAGCCAGCCGCTCGGATGACCATCATCATCCGCTGGATCCAAGGCAGTTCAACTTTTGCGGTTTTTTCCGAAACATTCTGCAGCTCAATGGATGGCACGTCCATGTGGTCCACTGGAAGCATCAAGCAGCAAGCAGCAGCCACCAGAGAGCCCAACATGGCCAATTTGGCACCAAGGAAGTAGTCCCCTTGACCTCCGAGCAGACCCCCCAGGTAAGGTCCCAGGATGCCGCCCACGGTGTAGGCGGATGTGAGGCGACCCAAGGCTTGGACGCGCTCAGGGCCGGCCCTGGTGAGCTGACTCACAGCTGTCTGAGCGCAAAGGAAACCTGCCATGCCGATGCCAGGGATCTTGGACATGTATAGCATTGTCATGCTGGAAGTGATGGAGAGCAAGTAATAAGTTGCCGCACAGGCTAAGAAGTTGAGAGTGAAGCCGACCCGGACCCCAAACTTGTCAAGAATGTGGCCGAAAAGCAGGGAGGCAAACATCTGGATACCAGAGAATAGGGACTGCAAACGCCCATATGACACACTGGCATCTGAGGACTTGTCCTTCCCGACCAACTTTTCAACTAAGAATGGCTCCAGGGGTGACTGGAGCTGGAAACAAAGAGCATAGAACACCACCAAGATGTAGACCAGGAAGAGGCCAAACCTGGATCTGCTGCTATTTGCATCTGTCACAGACATGATTCCCAACTAGGAAGTCGAAGCCCCCTATAGAGCCAAAGGTGCTGAAATCCAACAGCTCCGAGCAAATCAAGTGCCAAGAAACACCTCACAAAATCAAAATCAGAGTTCTACCAGTTCTATGGTTAAAAAACTGACACAACTGACTCCGGCGGATTCATACAGAATCGTTACGGAGCCTCGTCGGTCGGAATCTTGCGCCTCAAGGCATTCGGACACAATGACGGCGAGCTGGAGGCTCAGCTTAATGTGGTAAAACCAAGTAAAACCAAGATGTAAGACTTCCCGATGGCATACAGAAAAGGTCTGGTTCAGAGTACTGTACCCCAAAAATGGTTGATCTGGTGTGCATGGCTTGAACTGTGCCTGCATCTGCAGCTGGCGCCCATAGCACGCGAAGATCATTAGCAAAGCCACCACGGTTTGACGAAAAGCGAATGTGCTGGTCATTTGCTGGTCATGTGGTGTGCCCCAGAGATCCCACGCGCTGTTTCAGATTCTTGACTTCATATTTCATAAGTTAATGAAAAGCTCAATATGTGCCAAGGGCTGTTTGTATATACTGCCATCATCCGTTGCTTTGAGGTTGCTTTGAGGTTGCTTTGAGGTTGCTTTGAGGTTGCTTTGAGGTTGCTTTGAGGTTGCTTTGAGGTTGCTTTGTTCAAATTGCTACCGGTCTGCACGACTCTCCGCGTACTAGGGTACTGTACTGAACAAAAAGGTCCAAATGGCAAAGATGACACAGCAGGCTCCACGGTCCAGTGACATCTTTCTTAATAGGATGATAACTAATGATAACACAAGGAATTCGACTGATTCACATCTATCACAAGAAGTCCACGTGTCGCAATTGTCATCCTCCTGAAAATCCTCATTGTCCTCATCACTATAATCTTCTTCACCAATCCTCTTCCTTGTCACCTCTCTTCCTTGTTTTCATTACCATTGCTTCCTTTGTCCTCGTTGTCATCGTCATCGTCATCCTCATCAGCATCCTCATCCTCATCCTCATCCTCATCCTCATCATCCTCATCATCATCACCATCATCATCATCATCATCCTCATCCTCATCATCCTCATCATCCTCATCATCCTCATCATCAGCATCAGCATCAGCATCAGCATCATCATCATCATCATCATCATCATCATCATCCTTATCCTCATCCTTATCCTCATCCTCATCATCCTCATCCTCATCATCCTCATCATTATCATCGTCACCATAATCATCATCGTCGTCGTCGTTGTCGTCGTCGTCGTTGTCGCCCTCCTCCTCCTCCTCATCATCATCATCATCTTCATCACCATCATCACCATCATCACCTTGAAGTACTCATCGTTTTCTGCCTCTGTCGTCTATGAACAGCAAAAGCATCGCACCATCGAAGCCTAAGAGCCTTGCTTGTCTGGCGGGACTCCGGTTGCAGCCTTTCTGCTCAGAAAAATCTGCTAACAAATATAGGCTTGTCTGAAATCGGGGCATATATATATATATGTGTGTGTGTGTGCGAAAAAAATATGTTATGTTTAATTGGAAAATTATGGCTAAATCATATTAAATTATGCTACATAACCATTGGAATTTAAGAGTACCGGATTTTCAAACAGATGCCATGTGTTGGAAGTCGATGTAAAGCTGTCTGCATAAACCCCTGCCTCGATCCGACACTTGACCTGCAACTTGGCTCAAACTTTCGGTGCAAGTTGTCGCTATTGAAAACTCCTTCCGCACTTGAACTGGAGATATTTGTGATGGGAAAATTCTTTGGCCACTTTGATATATATATATGTATGTATATATGTGTGTGTGTATATATGTATAGGTATAATGAGGTATATATATATATATATAATCTTATAATATATTTTTTTCTTTTTTTGCTGCCCTACCCTGCTACGACGACATGTCAAAAGCGGAAGCAAGGCGTAGGCATAGCCAAACGTGCCTGCTTTGTTAAAAGTATCTAGCATTGGCTGCATTGAATATACATGCATCCTCTTGAACGGCCTCTTCATAGTTAAACTGATGCAGTTTTTCTTCGTATATATATTTTTTGGTGTAATGCAACCAGTTTTGCCTTGGTCTACCGTGCCTCTTTTTTCCATATGGGACGCGGTTCACTGAATTTGG
>Ga0126342_10019008_pt1 | contig 11726 bp, 11 predicted proteins | sample Cyp1metagenome_FD_92528 | JGI IMG/M metagenome (GOLD analysis project Ga0126342, IMG submission 92528) | Coral microbial communities from Lord Howe Island, Old Settlement Bay, Australia - Cyphastrea 1 metagenome | ecosystem: Host-associated > Invertebrates > Cnidaria > Coral ... | reverse complement strand
ATTCAGTTCCTGCCGGATCATATAATGATCCATTCTTGTCTAGTGTGTGCGTGTGTGTGTGTGTGAAAGTTGTGTGTGAAAGAGAGCGTGTGAAAAAGTTGTGTGTCATGTGTGAAAGATGGTGTGTGACAAAGTGGTGTGTGAAAGATGGTGTGGCGAAAGATGGTATGTGACAAAGTTGTGTGTGAAAGATGGTGTGTGACAAAGTGGTGCGTGACAAAGTTGTGTGTGAAAGATGGTGTGTGACAAAGTTGTGTGAAAGATGGTGTGTGACAAAGTGGTGTGTGACAAAGTTGTGTGCGAAAGATGGTGTGTGACAAAGTAGTGTATGGAAGATGGTGTGTGACAAAGTGGTGGGAAAGATGGTCTGTCAAAGATGATGTGTGAAAGATGGTGTGTGAAAGATGATGTGTGACAAAGTGGTGTGTGGAAGATGGTCTGTGACGGTGTGTGAAAGATGGTGTGTGACAAAGTAGTGTGTGAAAGATGGTGTGTGACAAAGTTGTGTGTGAAAGATGGTGTGTGACAAAGTGGTGTGTGAAAGGTGTGTGTGAAAGATGGTGTGTCAAACATGGTCTGTGACTGTGTGTGAAAGATGGTGTGTGACAAAGTGGTGTGAAAAATGGTGTGTCAAAGATGGCATGTCAAAGATGGTGTGTGAAAGATGGTGTGAGACAAAGATTGTGTGTGAAAGATGGTGTGACAAAGCTGGTGTGTGAAAGGTGGTATGTGACAAAGTTGGTGTGTGAAAGACCTTCCTCGGCATCACTCCTCATCCCCTTGCAAACCGTCTTGCTCGGAACCCCAACGGACGCTGCTCTCCGTTGAGCTTCGGATCCTTATTCTTTTGAATATGCTTGCATCTTGCGTCTATGTTCTACAGTTTTTCCAGGGTTTCCTTCCTGCAGTTTCCTCATTTTCCCAACGGTTTCCTCGATTTCCTTGGTTTTTCCCAGCGGCTTTTCCAAGCTTTATAGTTTTCACAATTTTCCTCCATTTTCCCTTTGTTTTTAACGGTTTTCCTTCATTTTCCTTGGTTTTTTCCTGCCTTTTTCCTTCCGTTTTGAAGGGACCTAGGGAGAATCGAACCCCACCGCACCAAATTGCCTAGTGGCACATGCCCGCCGAAAAAATTCCAATTGGCACCCTAATCACCACCCAATATCGAGATTCCGGGCCACCTGGGCAACCTCCCACATCCCCTATACTCACTTCGTTCGCGAAAACAACTTTGCCTAGCCTATCGGCTGGCTTTCGTAAAAATGCTTTATAATCAAGTCTATGTTCAGTGTGGACAGCACGCTTTCAGAGTCTTGGGTCCTGGCGTCACCTTCTCACAAATCTCCTTCATGTAGTCCGAAAACTCACTCTCCTCTTCCACTACCTCCGTGAAACCGAGAACGGTGAGAATCCACAGAAAAAAAACGAGGCCGAATTAGTCGAATGATTTTTATGTCAGCGTCACACAGCATGCCAAGGCTCCAGCATCAGAGACGAGCCCCATTCTTAGCGTGCAAAAGCAATATACGTTTGGGGGATACAGGATGTGCATTGGAAATTGTTGGAATGAATTCACACATAACTCATAAAGACAGCGAATCGGCCGACCCCGCTTGCAGGGGGAGCGCGTCAGAGGAGAAATTACCAGCAGCAAGGGGCAAGAAGTTAAAGTTATTATAAGCAGCAAGGGGCAAGAAGCAAGAAGCAAGAACGCAAGAAGCAATTACAAGCAGCAAGCGGCAAGAAGCAAGAAGTCAGGAAGCAAGAAGAAGAAGAAGAAGAAGAAAAAGAAGAAGAAGAAGCAGAAGGAGGAGGAGAAGAAGAAGAAGTTTGAAGTTTGAAGGCTGCATTGTGGATTTGGAGCTAGTTCATTACCAGCAGCAAGGGGCAAGAAGTTATTACAAGCAGCACGGGGCAAGAAGCAAGAAGCAAGAACGCAAGAAGCAATTACTAGCAGCAAGGGGCAAGAAGCAAGAACGCAAGAACACAAGAAGCAATTACAAGGCAACGGGCAAGAAGTCAGGATGCAAGAAGAAGAAGAAGAAGAAGAAGAAACTTGAAGGCTGCAATTTGGATTTGGGGCTAGCTCATTACCAGCAGCAAGGGGCAAGAAGTTATAACAAGAAGCAAAGTTTTGGAGCCTGGGCAGTCATGTTGGAGTATATAGTTTCTTGTGGCTTCAGAAAGCGATGCTGGGCACGACCGGCTGCAGGCCGCAGGCGCCATCCGTCCTTCACTCCCATGGTGTTGCAGTGTGGCGAAGGGGTCCGTTTTGAAAGTCTGGGCAGTCATGTTGGAGCTAGTTTCTTGTGGCTTCAGAAAGCGACGTGGTGCGCGTGGTGCCTGATGCTGAGGTTTTTGCAGCGAGCCTGCCCCTGCCGCGGACAACGTGTTTGCATTTTGCGCTGCAGTCACTTTCTGAATTCTCGCCGAACTTCTTCTAGAATCATTTCTTGCTGTTGCCGCTTGGCGCTGTTCTCTCAATGGCATCAAGCGTTGGTTGGCACGCCGGGCTACACGACAGACCAATGCCAAGGCCGTGCAGGCATTGCATACCTGGGTGCCATTCTGGCTGCCGGCGTGACTGTCTTTAACTTTACAGCAGTTGCCATATTTTGCAATTCTATTCAGTTGTTGGTGGTCTGCGACTGATTCCAAAATATCGCAAAGACTTGCAAATACCATTTGGTTTTATATGTTCTTATTCCAATTCCCCAGCAATGGAACTGACTTCATTCCAATAGTGTCTTGAACTAATGGAAGAACTCTTGAGATAAAAACACAGAGCAGGTTCCAGCACCATCCTGTTATGGGCTGTGAACACAACCAAATCAGCCCTCATGCGGCATCCCATAAACAAACAGTTGCATACTTAGTCAAAGTTGCGTGCGATATCGCTGTCAAAACAAACTTTGCCTCCACTGCCCTGAAGGTTGAAGTAGTCGCAGGCTGAGCAGTTCACACAAGCAATACAGCCCAATAGCCTGTGCTGCCAACCACTGCTCTGTCTGTAGACTTGGTACTTAACAAACCAACTCTGTTTCTCATTTCCGAGTCTGCCGTGTTCTCCTTAATCTTATCTTGTGTTCTTTTGCTTTTGTTTCGCGTGTGTTTTCCCCATGGATTACAAATGATAGAAATTGATAGAAGCCCTGAGGAATCTGAAGATATTTCGTCAGGACTTTTTGAAGCTCCCTGCCCACCTCGGTCTCCTGTCTCAGATCGCGGAGAGATGGCATCGACACATCAATTGGCCAGTCGTCCAACACCACAGGTCGCTTAGCCAAACTATTTTCACTCTGCTCTCATAGCGAGTTGCCCAGTCGGCGGCAGGGGGCGTAGCCCTTTAATTTTGAAGGGCCATGAGTCATTGTAACTCCGATTCTTGGAAGTTGCGGGTGCATGTGTGCGTCTGTTTGGTTGCATTCCTTAAGAAGCTTAACATGAAGAATCGATTCCTGGGGCAGCAAACCGTTTTGCTTGCTCTGCGGAAATGTTTTCAGCCTCAAGGCAGAATGATGACATAGGATGGACAGAGATGAGAGTTGCAGCAAGGCTTTGGAATCGACTTAATTCAATGAGCCCTGATTCATACACGTCCCCGACATTTGACAGGAAATTGAGCTTGTGTCCATGCACAAAAGCCGCTTGGCAAAAGCAGGCCCCACCTAGAGCTTTGTACACTTTGTCAAGCTCAGTGAACAAGCTTGACTCAGCTTGACATTGAGTCGAATCCATAAATCCAACTCTGTCACAGGATCAAATCACACAATCACATCAAACTATATCAAACATTATCAAACTATATCAAACTGGTATCTGATTCACTCTGATTCACACGTTCAGCTTCTTGGTTTCACCGTGTTTCACTCTTGCAGACTTCACTGTGTCACTTTTCTCTGGCCTTTCGAGTCAGTGATGGTGCAATTGCAGCCGGGCAAAATCCCAATTTCACCTCACAGGGGCGGCAGAAGCGGCGTCACAAGTTGTGGGAAAAAGAATAAGACACTGCCAGCTTTGAATCCCATCTCATGCTATCTCAGCTCAGGAATCCTGAGGGACCTTTCCGAATCTTTCCAAATCTTTCCGGCTTTTCTGGAATTTCCTTGATTATTTTGACTTTTGTTCTAGCGTGATTGCACACGATTCGAAAAAAACAAAAAGCACGCTATTCCAGGAGTACTTTTTGTGGCACCTCCGAGCAAGTGAAGCGCGCATTGCTTGCAGCAAGAACCATATCACCTTGGTGCAAATTGCGTTCTGCCGGTCGTTCGATTCGATACATTTCGATACGTTGAAGGATGGCAGGACATAGCATATTCAAGTCAGTAGAGAAAACAAAGAGTTAAAACAAGTTGAATATGTTTGAAGCATTTTGAAGCATTTTGAAGCATTTTGAAGCATAATTCTGTTTAGCCAATTTGTCAGACACGCTTTGAAGACTCTTGGTGCACTGCACACACAAAGCAAGGCGATTCCAGTACCCATCGCAGAGCCCTGAAGCGTGAGACAACTTGATACCAGCAATGCTTTGATCGAATCCATAAATCCTGTCTCTGGGTCGGAATGGTCGGAGCCTTGAAGTGAAGTGATCATAAAATATCATGAAAAATATTATAAATCTTGAAAACGTTTGAATAATTTGAATATCGTTCATTATCTTTCAAGTTTCAGAGATTCTGTAATCTTTAAGGCAGGGATAAGAGTGGAGCTCCGAAGAAAGGTCCACGATTGCACATGCTCTCACATGGTGTTTACATGTGTTTACAACCATTGCAACAAGACTTTATTCTCTGTTGGGGAACAATGTGCCTGGATTAAAAGTCGGCACAATACATCACAATACCACAATACCAAAATGAAGGATCTGAATGGATCTGAATGAATCTGAATGGTGCAAGTTGCTCGCCTGTGCCAATCCAACAGTAAATTGTGGGAGGCTCTGGAACCAGAAAAGGAACTTCATGAAGCCAATCGCAGCCTGGCGCATTAAAGATTATTAAAGGCCAATCATCAGCGCTGACTCGAGCACTCGGCCCACCTCCTAGTAAGGTCGTTTCAGCTTAAACGAGTAACCAAACCAAACGTAACTTATGGAAACATTGGGCAACATTGGGCAACCATATGCAACCATTATCTTTCTTGGCAAGCCTTGCGGTCCTCTCTCTCTGACATGGCCAGAGCATCAAAGAAATGCTTCGGGTCGCCACCAGCCTTGCAAAAGGCAGGATCAAAAAAAACATGGTCACGAGGTACAGTACGAGAATGTAAGAGACATAGACATCATGTGGACTGCGCGCTGACAGTTTATGCATCTTTGCACTGCCACTGCTAGGCACGCTGCACAAAACATGCTGCCCTCTGCTCGCAGAACAACAATACGGATGTCACGGCCTTGACTCAGACACAAAATTGACTGTAAATATGGAAACAGGAACAACAGGAGAGTGTCCAAAATCGATTGACTTGAATCATCTGGAATTGACCTGCTGAAAGCTGTTCCAAAGGAAGCGGATGGGATGACATGCTCATTGGACTCATTTGACTCATTTTCGTTCGTTTTCCTTGCTGCGTGTGATGTCCAAAAAATTGAGCGTCCTGAAACACAGCTCGGCATCGTAAAGTCAGGCGGCAGAGCTGATATTTGTACAGAAGCGCGAGAAACACACTACAGGCAACAATAGGCAACGAATCAGAATGAACTTAGCTTCGTTGTGCAGGCTCCGCGATGAAACAGGCGGAGTCTTGGCCCATTCCAACAACTGATAAGTTTTAAATTCGTGTCACTCAGAGTTGGAAAATAATTCACAACTCTGAATTCATCCCGAGAGCAATCATCAGGTGATGATGGGTGGTCAAGCTTTTCCCTCTCTTCTTACAGCATCCTGAAATGAGAATCGAAACACACATTGGCCGTTAGCCAGTCTGATGAATCTCTCAGGTGCATGCGTGCCAAATCAAGCGACGTGTCGGGCGCGTGCAGAACACCCCATTCTGTCGTTGAGTCGTATACACTGCTGGCAGTTCGAAGATTGCCCGCGATAGCTCACGAACCAAACTTAAACATGTTCGAAAGTTGGTGGATCAGAGTGTTGCTTACATCAAGGATTCAAGGATCATCAAGGACGAAAATGGAGTTGTCGCTTGGCACATTGACAATGTAAGGGCGGCCCCTCGGAACAAAGAATTTCTTTGACTACTGTTGGTAGTCGACAGGTCCAGGTCTCATTTTCGCTGGAACATGCGAAAGACCATGTAATCGGAACAAAGAGTTCTGATTAATTGACGTCCACTTCAATCATTCAACCTTGAGAAAGAAATGAGGTATGACCAATTGCATATATGATACATGTTTATATTATGTTATTCCATTTTTTCATTACATTGTGAGACCTGTTCCGAAACCTACACTCGAGATGCAGCTTGGCACCCTGGACGCCTCTTCACGGACGTCTCTGGCCTAGAGGCTCACGATTTCTCGCTTGCCGCACATCTCCAACTTCAAACCTTGCCCATCCTTCGATATCTGCGATACGGCCTTCTCATCCTTCTCATCCTTCTCATCCTTCTCATCCTTCTCATCCTTCTGATCCTCATCCTTGATGTAGAAGATCTCATCTGTTTCGGAAAGGCTCACCTGCCTCACCTTCGCACATTTCTCGTGCAATACATGCACTTCGCAAAGGTCGTGGTGCTGTGCTTCCCTTTCCTCACTTTCCTCACTTTCCTCATCGCTTTGCTGACTTTGGTTTCGTCGCTTAGCAATGTGGTCTTCAAACTTCTGCGGGTGTCGTGCGACTTGAAACAGAAACTCTTTCATATTCTCCCTGTGGTAGTCCGCTCTCGCTCTTTCTTTTGTCGAGAAGCGAGACTCATATGCACTTCGAGAGGCTACGGAACGCCGAGAGTTCAGAGAAGTCCGAGCACTCATCAAGGCACCGTGCTGCCACAGGATGGACAGGTTGCAAATGGATAGGGACCTAAATAAAGCGGTCCCGTCTGTGCCTTCAATGCCACGCAACAAGCATTCACTCGGAATCAGCTCAGGAATTAGAAGAAACAAACTCCAAGTCTGAAGGTTTCATCTGGAGCGTTTCAACATTGCTGGGATTGCTGGACTTCAAGTTGTCACAGGATGGGGGATCGACAGAGATCAAGAACAACAACCGACATCGACCGACTCAGCCCGATTGTTCTCATGTTTATGTGGTTGCACAATGCGTTGGATGTCGCATGATTTCGCTGGATCACACTGAATCTACGGATGCAGCTTATTAAGGCTTAGACGTAGATGAAGCTCACACGTGGCATCTTGTAAAGCTTGGGCCATGGATTCGCTGAGCACGTTGTTTACATCTGGCCTGGCGTGGGATGAGAAGAAACTTTTTCTCCAGTCGAGGCTGACGAAGGTGGAGAGAAAGGTGGACCCTTGTGACCCGGCAAGACTAGGCAAGAGGCAAGACTAGCCTTTGCGAAATGACAGCAGTCTCTTATCTCAATCCGGACACCAAGTGAAACCATGTGAAACCATGTGAGACAAATTTTGTGTGACCATGTGAAACACCTAACATCGCCTAACCTGAATCACTTGCTGCAAAGCTCCAGCTGAACTCAATTACAGTTCTTGGATGTTCTTGGCCTGTTTAGCGTGAGATACGCTATTCCCTCTCCGATCTCGAAGAGTAAATCTTTGTGGTGCCAGTTCTCTGACCTCTGCACTGCAGTGGACTCTCCCATTTTGCTGCAAAGTTTCAGCTGAGCATTAGAGAATATAAAAATACGTATCAAGATCAACAAGCGACGATGTACAGCGATGTGCAACCGGTGCAACGATGTACGAAAGCATACAAAATTTCATAGGGCGACTCTGAGTCTGAATCCCTTAGCGTTGGACGTGCAGCTCGGTTTCACATGTGGAACTGCAAAGGTGTCCCAGGAAGCTTTGTCCACGACCTTGACGGTTGGCACATACCTGAAATCTCGAAGAAATTCAACGGGCAAATGGTGACAAAATGTTGCAAGATTGCAGCGACTCGTGCCAGTTTCCAAGAGGTTGTCTTTAAATGTTTCTAATAGGGTCAAATGGCGCAATTGCCTGACCTCGCTTACTATCATGTTTAGTTTCTTTCCATTCAACTGGACGTTGCCAGCTCCACACAAAGGCCCTTTATCTGCAAGATGCTTCTGAAATTTTGCCATGGGCTGACAGGCCCTACACAAACTACAGAAGCCCTGCCGGCATCTGTAGCAAACTGCCTGTAACCGGCCTGTAGCCATTAAGATGCTCTTCTTTGAGCACGCTGCCCTCCTAGCGCACAATATGCGCAGAGCCAGATTGAAACACTACCGCCCTCTGTGAAAAAAAAATGGGTGACTTACATGCAAACATGTTTGGATATTTGTTTCATGTTGTTTCATTTTGTTTCCACATGTTTTACATGCAAACTGTTTGCAACACAACGCAAGGCAGTGTGACTGAGTGTGATTGTGTGTATAGGTTCACATTACGGTTGATCAGAAGTCCTTCTGCAAGAGTTCAGCTTCTTTTGCTGCCAACTCCTGCTCAATGCTCGCCCAGTCCTTTCAAAACGAACGGATTACCATTTCTGGCAGAATAGATTTTTAAAATCGTGCTCTCCGAATGCGTTTTTGATGCAAATGCATGGCTCTACAGCAATGGTGGCAGCAGGGCTGCAACCCTAAAATATGCGAATCGCTTCTGATGACCGCGCCTTTTTTTGGGCAAGAACCATGATGCGCTACGACACCTGCCAGGAACATGATCATAAAAAGACACAACTGCAGAATTTCAAGGCGGAGATATTGCACAACATTTGCAATGGTTGTTTTCTAAACCGATATTCAATGAATTTTCATGATATTCCATGTGCAAAAGCAGGCGACTTGACGAAGAAAAATGTGCTGCAGTGCAACCAAGCAGCTAGGGAAACGAGCTCGCAGCCAAGCGTCGGTTAAACGAAGGTTTCGAAGTTTATGCAAACATAAAATGTACATCTCAGATATAATTTGATACCTAAAGATATCTTAAATTACATTGTTGACTTAATTGATGTTGATTTCAATACATATATATATATATACATTAAACTGATCTGAATGCAGTATGGATTCTGTCTTTTTGGGGCGGTTAGCTGATCGCTGCGATGAGTCGGGGGAAGATATCCTAGCTGCATCCTCTTATGGCTTAGCCTGAATGATCTGAATGTGTTTTCTTTGCACTGAATCGCGCTCACATTTGTTCAACTCCACTTGTCTCCAAAGTCCTCAGAATTTCGGAAGATGCAAAATGTATCTATTATGATGATCATTATGATCTATAAATATCTATATATATATATATATATATCTATATATAAATTATATTTCATGATGTGATATGCTCTTCTCCGTGCATCTATTGGTCCGAATGTCTCCGAGCGATGTGCCAATCGTTCTGAACGCAGCCACCATGCAATTTGCAATTCCAATGCATATTATTGCTTCAACAGCTCCTAGAAACTGCTTGCTGATAAATAGTTGACTCATCTGTCTTGCGTTGTGATGGCTACAAATAGCGCTGCCCATCTTTTCCGCAAAAGCCTTGCAGATCAAATTCTGTCTCAGAGGCTTCAGAATCAGTGACCTCGAGGCTTCAAGTTGATGAATCTGATTCGAGTACTAACATTGATGAAACCTAGACTGAAAATAACCTGTCAAGAAATCAGGTTCATACAACATCATACAACATCATACAATATCATACAATGGCCTTACATCGCCATTTGGCACATCTCGTCTGCCTGGCGCAACAGTGACAGAAGATGACAGAAGTACAGTACGTTACACAGACCTTTGTGCAGTGGGTACCGGGACGAAATGCTCAGGACTTTGAAATATTTGACATATTTGACATATTTGACATCAAGACTTAGGGACTGAATCAAACTTGTGTCGCTTGTGAGTGGAATTCCACCGTGACCATCCGTGACCTTGAACCTGACTGCCGTTCCATGCGCTTCATGTCGTTTCCATCCTCCCCCACCATTTTCGGTGTTCCAAGGTCGACTTTGGACTTTGAACGGCGGGCACAGCCACTATAGCATGGCTACACTTCAACTGTCAAAATGGTTTTGCGACTGCAGCTCAGTGCTCTCAGCAAGACATTGTTGCCAAGTAGCCGCAGTTATTCTGCGTCGCCTTCAGACTTTGCTTTGGTCTGGATCTGACCCGATCTGACCCTCGGACTTTTCTCAAATTTAGTCATGCCTTGTTACAATATGTTATAATATGTTGCAATCATTGTTGGCGCGTTTTGACGATTCTTGAATCGTGCGCAATCTTGCCTCTATTCGATCCTCACACAGCACGGCCGCAAATTGTCAGAGAAGCTCCGTGCGTTCCTTCCGCAAGAAGTCGGAAACCAATTCCTTAATTGGCACTAGCCGCTAATTGATGCTAATTGTCTCTTTATGTCGCTAAAATGAATCTGTGAACAGCAGACATTGGAGACAAAGATGAAAGCTTCATCAAGGGGCTGCCACTGAAGTCAATCAAGTGAGCTAAGTGAGCTAAGTGAGCTAAGTGAGCTAAGTGAGCTAAGTGAGCTAAGCATGTTGCCAAGAGACGGATTCCGTTGCAAAAAGCCGCGTTATCGTCCAAGAACCAATGCACCAAGGCCATGATGGAATTGCCCTCTGCACCACCAACGATGTGTTTCATGTAGTCCAGACCTCCATGAATCAGCAGCCAGCCTTCCCATGTTCCTGCAACAGCCGGATGTGCTTGAGATGCACATCATGAGGCTCCGGCATTTTTCAACACTGCTCTACATTGTCTACATGCTTCATCATGTTTCACTGTTCGAACTGCTCATATATACGTCTTGTTTGCGACTGTAAAGGCTTGGGAAATCTTGGGAAATCTTGGGAAATCTTGCGAATCTTCGAACACGTTGCCCTGTTGACATCCAGTTCAACGGCGGCCTGTGACCTGCTTCGCGACTTTGTGGGCAAAACGGACTTTACTGAGCAGCAGAGAGCAAAGACAGAAACCAATGTCCAGCAAAGCGAAAGCAAAGAGCCAAATCACTCGGATAGCCAAAGGTGAAACTGCAGCAAACGTGAGAAATAGAATCCACACAGCTGCGGCATAGCCATAGGTCTGCATTGCCTCAAACCACATAGCGCCGTTCAAGCACTGCCAAACGAACTCTGGTGAAATGGAAAAGCGCGCAAGGACCTGCCATCAAGGTATAGAGAAAGTACAGACTACGTACAATCTGACAATGGAATACCACATAGAATAATACTGAAAGTGCAGGACCGCACACCAACTTTTACCCTAGCCTCGGGCCGTGACCGGCTCCCAGTCAGGCACAACTCACACTAACCCCCTTTGGAGTGTGTGTTCAGCTCCTTCGCTGAGCCTCGGCTTCTTCACGACCAGCCGAGATGCGCTGCCGGTAGTTCTTCTTCCTCGCGGCAGCGTCTGCTCGAAGTCGCTTCGCCGCATCCGTGTCCTTCAGGGCCCATCGAGCCTGAGCGAGCGTGGCCATCAGCTTTTGGTTGCCGCATAGTTTCGTCAGGTCATCCGCGATGAGCTCCTCGCCTGGGACCCATCTGACCAGACGAGCGGCACCATCTTCTTGAAGGGCCTGTCTCATGGCCGCAATGTCAATGGCCAATCGCTTGTCTTCACCAAGACCTGTTCCGTTCAACAGGTCATAT
>Ga0126342_10019007_pt1 | contig 11726 bp, 11 predicted proteins | sample Cyp1metagenome_FD_92528 | JGI IMG/M metagenome (GOLD analysis project Ga0126342, IMG submission 92528) | Coral microbial communities from Lord Howe Island, Old Settlement Bay, Australia - Cyphastrea 1 metagenome | ecosystem: Host-associated > Invertebrates > Cnidaria > Coral ... | reverse complement strand
TACGTATGTACGTATGTACGTATGTACGTATGTACGTATGTACGTATGTACGTATGTACGTATGTACGTATGTACGTATGTACGTATGTACGTATGTATGTATGTATGTATGTATGTATGTATACATATATATATATATATACATATATATATATACATATATATACATATATATATATGATGTGTGTGTGTACATATGCGGAAAAAAGTGCTCTCCTTCCAACTATCTTAATCTTGACCAGAACTCGGGGACCTGTGTGCAGTGTAGGACTTTGGTGCCATTCCTTCCCTGCATCTCCGTGGGTAGAAGTCATTGGAACATCTGGGGCAGGATACCTCCATCATCAGGTACCCTCTGGTAAACTAACATAACTATGGAAAATCACCATTTTCAATGGGAAAATCCTCTATAAATGGCCATTTTCAATAGCTATGTTAAATTATCAGAGGGTAAGGAGTGGCTCAATCAACATATGAAACCTAAACCCCAAACCATTTAGATCCAGTGCATCGCTCTCATATGACCAAAGTGCATTTGTACGAACGTCTGTGCGCATACATGGTTCAAATGTCTTGGATTTTGCCAAAAAAAGGTATATCTACCCTTTCTCAATGGATTGGTTTAGGGGAAAATCTGCAGGAAAGCCCCATATTTAATGGGAAAATCTATGGTTTCCTGTAAATTTTCCCGTAGGCCAATCCAATGACTTTCTAGTCAAATGACTCAAATTTTACCCATAGTGATGATCCACAATTAACCCAAGGGTGATCCATTAGTCCAAAAGTGATTAAAATTGGGTGTTCCCTTCAGCCTCGATGGAAGGGCCTGGGCAATCTGGGCATGTTGCAGGGGGATTCTCCCAAGATTTGTTGTAACATCTGTGTTCACCGTTGGCAGCACATTATTCCGTGTATCTTTTCAGTGGTATTGCTATACCATCAACAATAGGTGTGCAATTTGAACAACTTAAAAGATTATTCCCATTGGGTTGCTATACACCTCAACAATCCACAGCCGTGGAAACCGTACAGGACTTCAAAACGGCAGGTTTAGCTGCTAGATCAGTACCAAGGTCATTTTTAGGGAAGTGTCATGTTTGAAAACCACTTTCTGGTCCTTCGAAGACACCTGGCAGATTGCCCGGAAAATTTGTTGACATGTGGAACGGTGGAACCATGTCAAATTTTCTTGGAGCATTGAGAGGCATGTTTTTCTACTTGACCAACAAGACTTACTCATTCCCAGGGTTTTCTTCGACTTCCTATGGATTCACCTGGTGCTCTAGAGAACTTAGAAGTCCCAGCAAAACTCCCAAGGCATCCCTTTCATCCAATGCTTTTGGAACAGCTGTGAACCATCATGTTCCATCCTTTTCCTTCATAAAAAAATTGTCAACATGTGCATTACATATACATATATATATATATACATTTCTACATTTAGGGATTAGGTGCGAATGTAAATATATATATATATATATTGTCAGTATTATGTATATTAACAATATTTCCTTCTTATTATACATATAGATATATACGAAGTGCATATTTGCTGCTAAGACACTGCCGACGCATCGACACCGGTGATCTCTGCATCTGCCTTCCAAGCGGTGAAAAGCATCACGTGCCATGTGCGTCATGGTCGCATTTTAACTGTTGCCCGTGTTCCTCATGATTATAATGGATTATAGTGGATTACTAGGTCAACAGATTATTCCATAACCAAAACATATTATTCTGTAACCAAAACGTATTATTCCTCAACCAAGGATTATTCTATAACCAAAACAAAATTTGTAGTGGATTACTATGGATTATATTGTTCCTCATCTCATGAAATCCCAATGGAACCCCCCCTGAATGCTGAATGGATGGTACCATCTCCAAGTGGTTTTTGTTGATTCTTGGCTTGCCATGACATACTAGTTGGTTGATAGGCTTCCCTTTAATATGGCTTAGTAATCCCCGTTATCACCACGTGTAACTCCTGTAATAACCAATCAACAAGGGTATTTTGTTCATGGCTCCTTTGGGACTAGCCTTTGGGTAAGTTATTGCGACAATGTGGGTATTTACTGAAATGTGCGTAAAACAAGGCCATAAATCATCCCCCAGTCATCACCATTTTGATAGGTGGTATGGTTACCATTCCCAGTCATGGGTGGTTTATGGCATTGTTTTTCCCACATTAAAGGGAGTACAGTATATGACCAACCGTGCGATGCATTCCAACCTCGCGAGTCGGGCCAAAAAAACACCACCGCTACTTAGGCAGCAAAAAAAAACACATTTCAGGGCACTCAAATGCGGTAAAATATCTGTTTGAGGGGTCACCGAGACCCATTTACGAAGCAATTCCTCACTTCAGCAGCATTCATAAGCCCATAAGCCACTGTCATTGCATCGTGGTTGGTTCAGAGCTGGATTCCTCATGGACTCCTGGATGATGATACTCCACATCAACCAACCAGGATTGATGAGGTACCCTCTGGTAATTTCACATAGCTATTGAAAATGGCCATTTATAGTGGATTTTCCCATTAAAAATGGTGATTTTCCATAGCTATGTTAGTTTACCAGAGGATAACCATATTTATGATGGCATAAATAGCGCCCCCAAGAAGCTGGTGAAATCCCATTCAAAGCCCATGAAAATGTGGGTTTTTAGACAATGCCATTTGCACCATCCCCCAGTCATCACCATTTTTATAGGTGGTGTGTATATATATATATCCTCTGGTAAACAGCCACATAACTATGGAAAAATCCACCATTTTATAGCTGGGTAAATCCACTATTTCGACTGGGTCATGGCTTCAATAGCTTTTGACATAACCAGAGGGTAGTAACTATACAATTCCAAGTCATGGATGGTTAATGACATGGTTTTCCGCACATTAAGCCTGCTCGGATTTCCAGCCATCCCCTCTGGTTTCGTTTCATGGCACCTGACAGGTGACACCCACAACTGATGACAGCCCGGAGCAATCCGCAACGTGTCCTAAAAGCACACGGAACCGGGAACCGCTGAAATGCAGTTCTTGGGTAAACCAATTCACTGGTAAACTTCATCAATTCATTGGGAAATGTTGATCTTGATTAAGATTTGATGGGAACTATATAATAATGTGAAATGAATATGAATCCAACAATGACCACTTGCTGGGTTTCAACTTATCAACCAACATCAAATAACGTCTTTAAACTCCTAATGACTAACCAATTGCGGGTAATTAAGAACGTTCAGTGCACAGCAATGGAAAATCGCAACATGTATGGTGTTTTTCCCCACATCATCATCGAAGTTCTAAATGGGTGATGTTGCTAGCCTGCCAGGGCTGATTTTCCAGCACTAAAAGTCCCGGGGAGTATCCGTATGATGGAAATGATGGACATCTTTTTGCCGACTCAAAAAAAATGCAGAACAGTTGACCAGTTGACCACGATTTTTGAAACGTGCAGTACCATGGTGTACCAATCTTTGGCTTTTCGGGGCGTTCTGAGAAATTCCTTTCTCTGTGTCATGATTTCCCATCCATGGCAGAATGGGGCCCCTGGAACAAGGGGGAAAGGCAAATGGTATTGGCTCAAACTCACTGACACCCCGTAGCCCTAAATCCATGGGTTTATGATCCGTATCCTTATAGAAAAATCCAAATTTGGACACATTTTGGGGTGTGAATACTCCATTTTCAGCGCCTAAACATGAAATTGTTCATAAAATATCTCCCATGAATATCCACTATATATATTATATTCATTTATGTTCTGGAAGTCCAAAAAACCTAAACCGCCTTTGAAAATTGTCTAGCCATTTTCATGGGGCGCATTGATACACATTTCGACTCACTTGTGATCAGCATGATCAGCTTTGTAGGCCCGTGGCCGCTTCAAAAATGGGGACAATGATAGATCGCAAAAGAGTTGTGTCTTCTCTAGAAAATCAGGACCATAAAGTATCATAAAGTACTGGATTTGTTCATGGCACAAAAATGGGTCCAAATTGAGGACACCAATCTGAAATATGTCTCTTGGGGCTTTGAGGGAAAGTCTCTCCTTTTCCTCGGTAGGATCTTTTTTCAGTGCTTTGCTTCGAGAAAGTTAACAGGTCATCCCAATCAACTTCCCAACCCCCCGTTGCAGTTGCGTGTGACAAAGAAAGTTCCCTGCGCATCATTGAACCCATTTCATCGGGACCAACCCGTGACAAGGGGATTGGTTGGTTTGAGAGTGGAATTTGGAGCAGCGGATCTGGTTGTCAAACAGCTTTGCCAAAAAATGATGGAGCAGAATGGCAAGAGTTGAAGACAGCAACTTCGCATGTTGCTCGGATCAACAATGTATATAGTTCTATAGTCGTTATTCACAATGTTGGAGTAGAAAAACACAATGCGAAACAATCTTATCCTGACGCATTTCAGGCTAATTAGCTAATTCAGCCAAGCTCAAAACCCTTCTGTTTCTGGGCATGCTTGCTGATCTGGGCTGATCTAGCTGCCCTCCAGGCAAAAATATCAAAACTCAAACTTCGTAAGAATCCACCATTCACCCAGGGGTAGTTGGACGAAATCCTTTTGAGATGATTTGTGCAATTCAAATGTTCATCATTCGATGGCTTTTCTAGGCATAACCCCCAAAAAATATACAATCCACAATCCTGCCAACCGGATCCCGGAATTGTTTTTCGGGAAAATCATGGGGGTTTCAAAAATGCCATGGCTTAAACCTTGCAATCTGTCAAAATCTCTGAAATCCCAAACCGCAACCACCAAGATCGCCATCGTCGAACCCCCGGTCCTAGGGTATGGGTGACGCTGCTCCAGAAATCGACCACTGACTTCTTGGCGCTTTGCAGAAACAAGGCCAGCGGTAAAGCAGCGGTGGCCATCTGCCCCGTCATCTGCGAGGATCTCTGGGGCACTTGGGGCTTTTTTGGGGGCCCTGATCTCCCAAAAGAGCCATTGTTATGGGGAAAATGCGGATCAACTCATGGTAATCCTTAGTCAAAATGAAGATTTCATGCGGATACCATGGGATAATATAGCCAACAATATAACATCTGGATTTGTCTCTCACAATGGGTTGTATACCCCTGAATTGTTGTTTTCAGAGGATAAATAAGGTTTGAGACCATTGGACCAAACCCGGAGTCATGGCACCGTGGCACCGTGGCCCCTGCTGTGACTCTCAGCGAATAGAAGAGTCTATTGGGGAGACTGCAAAAAGCAGGGAGTTTCATAGACGTCAATAATGAGTGGTCCTCCAGTTTCTGCATCAGTTATACTATAGTTAGCTGCTATGCAAACCGACCCTTCTATTTTTCCCAAGAGAACTTTGTCGGGATTTTGAATGGAAAACCTTGGTGTTCTAGTTTCATCAATCCGTCCCAAAAAGTGTGAAAAAATGTCGATTGGGATTCTCATCCCAAATAGAATTGAAAACAAAAATCTTGGGAAGCCACCGGCCAATGAGCAAAAATTAGGCTTTGATTCACTTCCATGTCCACAAAAAATGTGCTTCTAGACCTCAGAATTGTGTAGCCGCATCGCACGAACCAAAGACAATGTTTCTCAAGGTGAGGTTCTTTTGCAAGCATGGGTATGTATGTGTGTACGTCTGTATATACATATACCTCTGTGTGTGTGTGTGGGTTGATTTTTTTCTTTGCAGTTTGAATCCTGCTAGTGGTTTGGACTTGGTCTTTCATTATTTGTCTGATTCCCACGGATGGAAAGGAACAAGAAGTGCAACAACGACATGCAAGTGGAGAGGAAGGCCCTCGAAAAATTCCCAAGTCGAGTGACCAAAATCCCGTTTCAGGACTTTGGTTCAACACAATCACTGTAGAATCCAACCCCAAAACTCTTCTGGGAAAGTGCTATAGGCTGCTAGGCAAGTTCTTGACCGACCAAATTTTTCCAAGGGATTCAACTGAAAATCTCCTTGTTATCCGATGTTCGGTCACAGAGAGTTCCATTGCCGACGATACTTTGAGGGGGTTGCTTCCCATGAAAGTTGTATAGTTACTACCCTCTGGTAAACAGCCACATAGCTATTGAAAATGGCCCATTTGGTAGTTGATTTACCTATTAAAGATGGTGATCTTCCATGGCTTTTTGTATGTTTACCAGAGTGTATGTACCATTGCATAACAAGAGCCGCTAACCCACCCCTGGGTCTTCCCACATGCATTTGCTCCAAGTCAATCCTCTGAGACATGGTGACAAGACCTGCACGAGGCCCCTGCTCAAGGGAAGCTGAGTCACTTCCCAATGTTGTTTCCCCAAGAAAATACCATAGAACTATGTTGTCCCAAATTCCGGCTCCTGACCAAGGAACAGGGGACCCAGGGGATCAAAAAAAAACGACACGGTTTAGGTGATTTTTAAGGCACTGCCGGAAATTCACCCTATAAAAAATCACTCCCTGGTCCTGGTCGTTTCCTCCATCCCGCGTCACCACTACCACACCTGCAACGAGCGCAGGCGCAACCCACCGCTTTCTTGAGCCAAAGCTGCCTTGGGATCGATCCTGCTCAACCACATAGACACCTGGATCTGGGCATCCTGATGCATCCTGATGCATCCTGGATCTTCTCCAAAGGGTTTTTCAGCAAATCCCCAGGAAATCCAACCCAGGAGCCGGGATCGGCATGGTGGCCAGCGGCTAAGTGAAACCGCCAGGACCGACACGAAAAAAGCAGGCTGCTTGAGCGTCAACGTAAAATCTTCACACAAAATGAATTGATTTAACGAAAACCCACAGGAAACCATGATTTCTACCCTGAAACATAGGGGTCCAGTTCTATTTATTTTCCCATCATCCAATTCCCAGAATCTCAACGAATCTTCTCCGCCCGTCCGCTAGCTCTTTTCTGTCTGACGGCCCACCAGTTCCGCCCATCATTCATCCGCGGCTCCCTCACCTGCAAACAAAAAGCAGGTGAGAAGAAAATGTGGAGGAATGATTTGGGTATGGCCCGGTATGGCTCAAACCTGGGGTTGTGGTACCAATTGACGCCACGCAGCCACCCACTTCACTGGGTGACTTTTGGTATCAAACTATTTTACTCCGGGGTTGGCGCAGGTGGATTTGGAGCCAGTTCCATTTCAATTGCTGTCCATAGTAGCAAGTCTTACGTAGCGCCTTGTTTTCAACAAAAAAAGCTTCGGATGGAGCATTGGTGCTGACCAAATCATCCAATTCACGTAGCCAACTCATCATTTTCCAATCCAATCATCCAATTAAACTGGCTTCAAATCATCCAAAAACGGATTCATCATTTTCCAATTCCAATCCTGGCGAAGCCAACATAAGAACGAAGGTCTTCCACGCGAAGCCAAAAAAAACAGGTCAGGTCACAGAAAAACGAAGTTGTTATCGTTTTTCTCGTCATTTGTAGATCGGTGAAGGTCTGAAGAGACAGCTATTCCTATGTTTTTGGATTCCCAAGTTCCATGGATTTTTTTTGTATTCCCCACTATACAAAGGATAGTATATAACCGTATAACCCTAATGATCAACTAACAGGGGTTATTTTGAAGCCATGCCTAGTCCCCTCCCCGGATCAGGTATCCAATCGCCTGGAGCACGCCGCCTGGATCGTTGATGTTTTACCATATATGTATATATATACATACATACCATACCATACCATACCATACCATACCATACCATACCATACCATACCATACCATACCATTACATTACATTACATTACATTACATTACATACATACATACATTACATACATACCATAACTTAACATAACATAACACAACACAACAGAACATTACATTGCATTGCATTGCACTGCACTGCATTACATTACATTACATTACATTACATTACATACATACATACAGCATATAATGGGGTACATAAGCAACCATATATATATATGGATATATGATATATATGGATATATGATATATATGATATTTGAGTTTGACAAAAACTGGCGGATACCCCACAGATTGCAATTTGGATAGGGGAATTTTAAAAATATGATGGAAACAAAAAAAAAAAACAGCGGCCTTCAGCATAGCAGCCTGATTTTGTTGATGGTTTCCCCTTCTTATGACTGGTATTGTGATATTACTATTACAGTCGTGGTGAATGTTATATGGTTATGTATGGTTGTATATGGTTACATATAGTTCCATATGGTTATATATGGCTATCTCCAATATATCTATCATCTAGTTGGGAAACACTATTCTTAGCTCCTTGGCTCCCCATTGAGTAGGGAATATGGATACCCCAACCGCTCCGAATCGCTCCCTCCGTTCACCACTGGAAGTATGTGCCGATCATAATCTGACAGGCTGACAGGTAATTCCACAAAAAAAAAACGTTGCTGAAACAGGCGTTTGGTTTAATCGCACAGTCGCCACATCCTCCATCATTTGGATGAGTTGCTCCACAACACTCGAGGCGGGGTGTATCACCAAAGGCTAGTTTCTCACTGATCCACATCATCCAGAAGAAATTAAAGCCCAACATTGATATGATAAAACACTGTTCCAAAACCTCAGGTTTTGGAAAACAATCAGGATATACTTCACATAACAAATAAAAATCTGAGAGTCAAAACAGAGGTGAAACGATTCTTGGTCCAAAAAAATGTTGTGCATTTTGAGCTTCGCAGCTTTGCTTGCCCTTGAGGCCCCTCACCTCTGTCCCTTCTTTTTGGGAGCATCTTCCTGCTCAGCTCGCGGCAAGTCACAGATGATGACATTGGAAAAGGCTCAACTGCAAATCACAGGGCCCAGGGCCATGTCCACTGGTTGTTGTACTAGGGATTATACGCTCCAGTAAATTAACATAGACCCTGCCAGTTGTCGGGGTTGGAAGACAAGTGAGACCACTATGAATTGGTCATTTTCAGGGTCTGTGTTAATTTACTAGGGATTGTACTACTTGCTTTATTGATGTTAGTGTCAAACCAGCCACACACCCAAGTTTTGTCATTGAAATAACCAGTGAGAAATCCACGTTGAGACGCTTCACCATGGCGAACATCATGCAGGATCATCTTCAATACCAAGCAACTTCTATATACTGCAATACACAATATAACATGTAATATTGCTATGTCCTGTATCAATACTGCAATAAATATAGTAGATAATATAATTATATATCATGTAGTGATATTGCATGTACTGTACATAATATATGTATATACACAATTATACACATGTATTGCATATGTAAATCATATGTATATTTGTATGTAACTACTGTAGTCCCATTCCCCCACAAACGCTAGATTTAGCGCCTTAGCGCAACACCTATCACTGAGTTCCAGGCGGGAAAGAAGGCTTGCAGAGTGAAACCATCCACCTCGGCTCCAAGGGAGCCTTGGAGGTGACCTTTTCAGACCCTGGCTGGAAACTCCACCAAGGAGGAAAAACTCCGAGACTTTGAGCTTTGAAACCAACCAGAAAGAGGGGATGGGGATCACTGGATCACTCTGCGAATTTCGAGACCACTGGCCATTCTTCTTGGGTCAAAATTCCGGACACCCCAAAACTAATGGCTTCTCCGGCAGGCCATGAAACTGTGGATTCATGAAACGGTCGTCAGCTGAGAGATCCTGAGTCACAATCTTTTTTTAGCTTTAAATCCCCTTTTTTTAGTTGGCAAATAGCCCCATTTGATGGTGGGGTAAACTCCAATTTCTCATGCTGAAAAAATCAAACGGTCAAATCCTGTGCTCGTTCAATCCCCATTTTTGTTGAAGAAATCACATCACCAGAGATCACACAACGGACCTCAGCACCCTCCCAACCTCCGCGCCATTCACACGACTCTGACTTCGTCGTGCGTTCATCTTGCGACAGTAAGCCACAAGCAATTTCCTGCGCCGACGGGTTCTGACAAAAACGCCCCAAATACTGTAGCTTTGGGGAAATTCTACAGTCAGTTCCCTCTCCATGCCCGGATGACGGCATGAGCTATGGCAGCTATGGCAGCTATCACTGAGGGTAATATGTTTGGTAAATAGACTGATAGAAATGACAGCTCTCCCACCCATTGTGGCTATAATATAATAGTCCTGAGGATGGAGAATTTCTGCAATCCAATCCATGGGGCGAGTGAAAAAAAAAATCATCAAACTCGGATTTGAAGCACCAAAACTATCCATATGGATTTTCATTGATGGATGGCTTATGTTCTTCATAGGAGCCGGCATGACGACATGACGCCAACCACGGGGATCCCCGTTTCCCCAACGTCGCCTCTTGCCGTGCTTGGCCTTATCAGCTCCCAAAATGGTGCGTAGCTCGCCAAAGCGAGCAAAGTACCTGTTGCGGCCAGCAGCGGTTGGGTCGGGACCCCTTGGGTGGGTCAGGGGTCAGAAATGGTCAGAAATGGTGGATGAATTCTGGATGAATCCGGATGAATCCCCAATTTATTTGGCCACTTGGCCACTTTCATGTCGGACAATTCATGATAATTCATGATGATTCACAAAATGAAATTTTAGCAGCGAAAAAAAAAAAAAAACTCTAACTTGGGATCCACTTGAAGATCTTGAACTCGTAATTAAAATGGGATGACTATGGGATGTAAGCCAACTGGATGTAAATCCAGGTGTTCACTTTTCAGCGTCTCGTCTCAATTTCTATGCCCCTTCTGCTGATTCCTGATGATTCCTGATGATTCCTGATTTCTCCGAAGGATTTACATGGTGTTAGATGGTGTTACTTCTTTCTCTTTTTGTGGAAGGATTGTCGCTGATCGCAGATTGACCATCACATTTTTGGATGCCCTGTTTTCAGGCAAACCCATTTGAACACGGGATTATATATGACAAGCCCCCAGCTGCGGTCTAAGTGACTTAAATGCAAGTGATAATCAGCGATTGAAGGGAGCCACCAAGAAGCACGGCAACCCTTCAACTCACCGGGCTATCGATGAAAAGGAGTTACTCTCAAAACACCAGATGTTTGCGTCAGCATCAGCATCAATGCATCATGTAAACGTTTACCAGAGGCTACGCGGCTACACCTGTCGCAGCCACTGCCTCAGCCACAGCTGTGCTAAAAAGCGCACTCGGTGATCCTTTCAGAATCCCATAGTGGAAATCCAGTGACGACCACTGCCTGGTGCTGGTTCCAGCAAACCGGGCAGGCACGGAGTTTACGTTCAACTATGAGGGTCAAATTTGATAAATAGATCATGAAATCAATTGATAAAACAAATAAAAAGATAAACAAATAAATAGAACAAAAAGTTAAATAGATCAATAGATAGATAGATAGATAGATTGGTTGATAGATTGATTGATAGATTGATTGATAGATTGATTGATTGATAGATTGATTGATAGATAGATTGATAGATTGATTGATAGATAGATTGATAGATTAGATTAGATTTGATTAGACTAGATTTGATTTAGATAGATAGATAAATAGATAGATAAATAGAAAGACTTTCTTAGAAAGATAAATAGATCGATAAATAGATAGATAAATAGATATATAGATATATAGAAAAATATAGATAAATATGTAGATAAATATATAGATCAATATATATATATATCAATATATAGATAAATATATAAACATATAGATAAATATTTAGATAAATATATAGATAAAAATATTAAAAAAATATTTAATAGAAATATAGATAAAATCTATATAAATATATAAATATATAGATAAATATATAGATAAATAGATATATATATAGATAGATAGATAAAT
>Ga0126342_10019006_pt1 | contig 11726 bp, 14 predicted proteins | sample Cyp1metagenome_FD_92528 | JGI IMG/M metagenome (GOLD analysis project Ga0126342, IMG submission 92528) | Coral microbial communities from Lord Howe Island, Old Settlement Bay, Australia - Cyphastrea 1 metagenome | ecosystem: Host-associated > Invertebrates > Cnidaria > Coral ... | reverse complement strand
TATATATTATATATATTATATATATTATATATATTATATATATTATATATATTGTATATATTATATATATTATATATTATATATATTATATATTATATATATTATATATTATATATTTTATATATTGTATATATTATATATATTATATATATTATATATATTATATATATTATATATTATATATATTATATATATATTATACACATATAACATTGCATTTATATAGAGAGAGAGAGTAGGACTTGAAAATTGATTAAGCTGACCGAAGTAATACGTTGAGACCTTTTGCAGATGCATTGCTTCCAGCGCCGTAGTCGTAGTTCGCTCGCTCCGTCATCGCTGCTGAGGTTCTTCCCTTTGCGCGGTGGGGGCGGAGCCGTGGGTGGTATGTTGGGCGCCTTCAAGCGAGACACCCTGATTGACTTGGACTTCAAATCGGCCTATGTCACCAAACCCATGAAGGCGCCGAAAGCCGGTGCCACTGCGACCGTCCTGGCGGAGTCATAGCTCATAGCGAATTCCTGTAGATACTTTATGATACTGTGATTCAAAATCTACCGTTTGTAGATCTTAGATTATGTTTCAGGGAAACCAGGGATTTTTGCATATCTATCTTAAAGGAGGATTACCAACTCACACAGTTGGGAGTTGACTTGGATTATCACCGTGCGGGTACCCCTTCCTTGATCCCTTTTCATGTTATGGGTTGTGTTACACCACTAATAATATCACATAATATCACTATATCATACACTCCCAGTCTCAAATCTAGTATGTGTCTATATATCTATCTACTTGCCTACCTAACAAGCTAGCTAGCTATCTATCCATCCATCCATCTATCTATCTAGCTAGCTATCTACCTATCTCTCTCTCTATCTAATCTAACCCACTCTAATCTAATCTAAACTAATCTAAACTAATCTATTCTAATTTAATCTAATCTAATCTATCTAACTGTTTCTAGACGTACAGTACCTTCCATTACAGTACATTGCATTACACTACACATTACTCTATTACATTCCATTACATTACATACTACATACATCAATTACATACATTACATATATAATATATATATATATCTATAGTGTGTGTGTATATCTATGTATATCCTCATGATATGAAAAAACCCATCTAACTTCCACACTTTTTTCAAACGTCCCGTGCCAGGCCTGCTTGCCCCACGAGCGCTTGTTCCAAGGCGAGACCGACGGCTCGTCCTTTCCCAATGGCGGGCTGCGAGTGACGCACTCCGCGGCGGCCTTCACCACATGGGACCGGTCGTCTCCACCATTTGCAGCGCGGTGGTAACAAAAATGTTGGGAGATCCCAAAAAAAAAATGTGATTTATAGTGATGATTAGTGATTCATAGTGATTTTTAGTGATTTATAGTGATGATTAGTGATTCATATAGTGATTATTAGTGATTTATAGTGATTTATAGTGCTTTATAGTGATTAAATGAACAATTCTAGCGATTTATAGTGTACACAGTGAAGTATGGTGATTCATTTGAGAGATAAACACTGTTTTAACAATACTAAGGTAGAACATTCTGGTGATATCTATGGCGATTGATGCATACCGACAAGTGCTTTGATTTGTGGATTTGTGCATATTTGCGGAGATTGATGGAGATTTATGCATATTCATGGACATGTATTGGATTGGATTGTTTTCATTCGGCGCTTAAACAGAAACCAAGAAATTGGGAAAAGGTGAATGATTTGGGGGGCATTGATGTTGCGGTCCAAGGCTTGATGGCACGTTCTCGTCCGCAGTCTGCAACGAAATACTGAAACAGTTTGGGATCTTTCTGAATCTTCGAAACTCCATGGATTATCATAGTGTTCACATGTTTTCAGAGACACCCAAATATCCAATTGTTGGTCACATCTCCCATTGATACCCCAGTTACCCCATTGTGCTTGGTTAAATCCCATTGTTGAGGTCATGGACAAGTGCCTTTACATTCCCTGCGCCTTCGTGACACACTTTGGCAAGTGCATCGACGAGAAGACGCCGTTGCTTCGGTCCATGGACGCCGTGAAACTCTATGGTTTGCGGCTTTTGAAGGTGGAGGGACGCTGGAGTCCAGTGGAAAGATGTGAAAAACATCCTGGCAGCTTCATCCAAGAAACTACTGGCAATTAATATGGGAATAGATTGGCAATATGGGAATAGAATTTTAGAATGGAATAATCCACCATTTAAGGGGAATCCACTGGGAATATATATATATATAGTTTATTTGGATGTTTATGTATGTTTCTGTCCTTTATTTCTTTACCCCTGCATCGCCCCCCTTTGAAGGCCCTGGGCATTGGCACAGATGCTCAAACCATGCACAGCTATCTGGGCTGGGAGCAGGAGTTTTTTGTGATCTCTGCTGATCACTTCAAAGCTCGTCCTGACCTTGTGAACTGTGGCAGGAGGGATTTGAGACATTTTGCTGAGTCGGTTGAGATGATTTTCGGAACGTTTTTCCGCAATTTTTGAAAATCGGCTGTTCATCCACCCTTTGGGGAATCATTTTGCCAGGATGATTTGACTATATTTGACTCATTAGGTCACCAAAAAAAGCAGCACATCATCGCAGGACTTTGTTTGGCACCCTGCCCACGCGGCATCAACAAGGCGATCTGAATTACTTTCAGCCCATTCCCGGGAAGGTCCAAGAGCTCCTGGACACCGTACAGGCTGAGATGTTGAAGATTGGTTGCCCCATGGCCGTGAAACACAATGAGGTGGGGGCCACAAGAAATGCTCGAAAGCTACGAAGTTTCTAGGGGATATACATCATTATACATCCACCAGCTATATCAGCTATTACTGAAGAATACTGAAGACCGTTTATTGGTTTATCCATTTCCAACCAACGGAATTCCATGTTTTTTGTTTATGCTCCCTGTTCAGGTGGCCCCCGGGCAACACGAGATGTCCCCCGTCTTCCGCACGGCCAATGTGTCCTGTGACAGCAACGTTTGTTTCATGGAGGTCATGAACCGCGAGGCCGCCAAGCTCGGGCTGCAGGTCCTGTTCCATGAGAAGCCCTTCGCGGGCATCAACGGCAGCGGCAAGCACGCCAACTGGTCCGTGGGCACGGACACGGGCTTCAACTTCTTCTATCCCGGGAAGACCGAGGACATTTGGTGATACGTAGTTTTAATGTGTCCAATGTTTTGATACATCGATCATTTAAGGGGAATCTACTGGAACGTCGTTGTCGAAATAACTCTTGATTGTCTCTAACTCATTTTGGACCTCTTTAGATTGATTTAGATTCCTCAAAATAGATTAAATAGATATACGTACTGTAAAAAGATATATATTTTAAATTATTTTAAAGCAAATCTCCACCATTCCACCCAGTTCGCTCCAGTTCCAGGATGGTGCCAAGCTCTATGTCACAGCCATCGCCTGCCTGGCCTATGGCCTGGCTCAGTACAACGAGATGGTCCGCTGCACCGTGGCCCATGCCGGGAACGACCATCGCCTCGGGGCTCAGGAGGCACCTCCTGCGATCATCTCGCTATACCCGGGCCAGGGCTTTGAAGCCTTCGTGGAGAGCATCTGTGCGGGCGGGGACTTGCTGGGATACATGGCTGATATGGCTGATGATTTTTTTCTGACTTTCCCAAGAAATACACTGTTGGGGCAGGGAATGTGAGGTATTTTTTTTGAGGTTCAGCAAATCCAAGGATATAAAGCTGAAAAGAAGAAGCAGGAGACTGCCATGGTACTGTAGTAGGTTGCATTTTTTCAAATTGATTTGAGGTCGAAACCAGATCTGAAAACTTATGAAGCAACCATCCGGAAAGGCCGGAAAGGTTGATTGACTTTTGCTGGTTTTCTGGTCTCCACACACTTCTTTAGTCATGACTAGCTTGTGCAAACAGTATTTGGACCTATGCGGAGAGCGGAGAGTGATGAGGAAGCATAGAGACCAGTTGAATTTGTCTCTTGCAGGAGACTGGCTGCAGTGCGGCCATGCACATCGAGGCCAACGTCGAGGACCGCAACCGCACCGCGCCCTTCCCCTTCTGCGGCAACCGCTTCGAGTTTCGCGCGGTGGGTTCCTCGCAGAACTGCTGCCTGCCCATCATGGTCTGCAACGCCGTCATGTCCGCCGGCATGGCGCACCTTGCAGGACCGACCGGAGGGTGCTGGGTAGCAAGAAAAACCATTGGCATTGGTTTTCAAGATGTTCAAGATGTTCTATGTCAATATACTAATTTTGCTATATGTTACTATACTGTATTATAATTATATATAGTCTAGTTATAATTTTATACGTATTCCTAATGTGTTTTTTGCCGGTATTATCATTGTCATTACCATTGTGGGTGATTTTTGGGGCGGGTCAATGTACTACAACGTCCAAGAATCAACCTAAAAAACTGGGTGTGGGTGGTGTGAACACATCCGAATCAGACATTTTCCTGTTCCTTTTTGGGATATGAACTGTGAACCATGAACCGTGACCTGCTGGTATACAGGGGTTTCACCCAGGACAAGTGGTTGAAAGGTTGATGATGTACATCCCTACGAAGATGCCAAATGATAATTACATAAGTGTCTTTAGAGGGGTAGCTCGACCAATCAGTTGTAGTTTCCATCACAGAAACGTGGTCTGCAAGGACTCGTAGAAGGAGGAATGAGCCACCGTGATGCTGTGGCACAAGTCTTCAAGGACGCCGCTAGGTTTTGTTGGGGGGATGGTTGAGAAGGATCCACGAGGAAGAGCGGTCTGTGAGAACAAGATGTTGGGCCAAAAAAATAATGCACTCACCCAACTTGGATAATGTCGAAGTGGATCAAATTGGATAGCAGCCAGTTGTGGCTTCATTGGTCTAGGATTTCTCCTTTTGGATCACCTGCTGTGTCTCATGCGCAGGAGAACAAACACGTGATCTTCACGGGCAATGGCTACTCTGCCGAGTGGCCTGTGGAGGCAGCCAAGAGAGGTTTGCCCAACCTGAACACCACACCCAAGGCTGTGGCAAATTGGATGCTTGGCCACGGGGGATAGCGACTTAATGTAACTACATAGGGATGAAAACACGCTTCATGGTTTCGTTTAAAAAATCTTAAAATAAGAATCCCATGGCCACTAATGGCCATGATAATCCATGATAATCCTATGTCAGAGATGGGTTGATTTTTTTTTGTGCCCAACAAAATCCCATGGTTTATCATAACATATCATAACTGAATATCATTGAATCCCATGAAAAACGACCGTCTAAATCGCATCCGAGATCTGCCCCAGTCTCCGACCAGATGGCAAGTTATGGTTCAGGAACACCGAGAAGAATAAGCAGCTCTTTGACACCTTGAAGATCTACACAGCAGAGGAGACTGAAGCACGTCAAGAGGTCATGTATGAGAACTACATTTCGTGCCTTTGTAGCTTGGAGAAAAAATTGGGGAAGTGGGAAACCACTGTTGAAAGGGGTAGCCCGGTGGGCATGGCGCATTGGGAAACCACCAGGCTTGCGAAGGCACATGCGCGGCGAGGGCCAATTTTTGCGAAGGCTCTTCACGTAGGCTACGGTAGACGTAATATAGTTTGTGAAGGCTCTTCCGTGTAAATGATAGCAGGAAAAATTTGCTCGGGCAAACAGTAGGCGTCCTTTCCAATTTGATCTTCGTAAAGCATAGTAAAGCCAATAGGATTCACCACCCCCTCAAATTGACCATCAGATTATGGGATTGAAACTTATTGAAACCATCAGTCCATATGGGTGGTTCAGCTGTCGCAGGCTGCGAGGTGGAGACAATGGTGCAGATGACTGAGAAGGGCATTTTGCCCGCTTGCGCGCAGGAGCGCTCTGGTGGATGAGAAATCCATAGAAATCCTTAGGACTTCAGTGTGAAACGTCCTTTGAATCTCTTTGAAACTCCTAGTGTCATCATGTCATCTCCAGCCATCTCCAGGTGACTGAAAAGTCGCGAAAAATCGCGACGATTATTTGCCCAAGCCATTGGTAAACCCATCCGATGTCCGGTTCTAGGACTTGGACAGATTCAAGGGCATGGACAAGCTGGCTGGCTCCAGAAAGACCACTTATGAAGCCATTGCTGACCAGCTGGAGAAACTAAAGGCACGGTTTTTCTTCGGCGGCTGAAAAATGCTGCAAATCTGAAAAGGGGGCCAGGGGAATCAATGTTTCATGTTTATCATTGATTATGTATGTATATATATATATATGCATTTTATAAATATATATATATATACATAGTATGGTCATATTCATATTATATATATAATATATAAATAATTATCCATATGCATAATTATATATAATTATATATATATATATATACATATTATATCTATATAATTATATGTATACACATTATATATATATATATACATGTATCATATATGTTTATATTCATACTCATATTCATAGTACTCGTATGATTTTTGATTTTGTTTCCATCACAATCTGGGATAAGGTCCCCACCCCCTCTTATCTTTGACAGGAGGTGGTGGGTTCGAACCAGAAATCTAGATATCGATGTTACATCCCCGAAACCACTAAGGAGTTCATGGTCAAGACGGGCCGAATTCGGCAGCAAATGGGTGTGAGTCAAAACTACTCCAGAAATGGAGGTTTCCTAGAATGGTGGTACCTCAAATCATCACAATTTGAGTATTGAACCCCATGGTGACTTGGGGATCCCCATTTAAGAAACCACCACATGGTGAATTCTTCACATTTTAACACCATTTGCTGTGTTGGTGATATTTAGGTGATTGTCGATTTGGATATGGGTCAAACCTGCGAACCAAAAAGTGAGGTGGTTGATATCGCAAAATCGGTCCATTGGGTCTAAGAGATTAACCTCAGGAATCCAAGAATATGTTGTGGATATTTAAAAGATGTTAAAACAAACTTAGATCAGCTCCAACATTCTATTAATCATGATTGACAGATCTAAAATAGCTCCAGCATGTAAATGAATGTAAATGAATCTTAATCCATGTCCCAGAATTCTTTTTTTATGATTTTTCGGCTGGAAATCTCCCGAAACAAATGGGGAAAACAACAGGCCGTCTACTTGGCCAAGCCAACGGCCTTGGCGGATGAAGCCACCTATCTTTGCGACAAAGTCAAGTGACATGGCGCGAAGGTCGGTGAAAAGTTGATAACCTGGAAATATGAGGTGAATACCATCTACATGTGTATAATACTATATATATATGTACGTATGTATATATATATATAATATATATATATACATAGATATATATATATATATACCATCCTGGAAACAGCTTTTGTTTTTTCGATGGGATTAATTCCTGTAGAATATCCGTTGGTAAAAAGGGGATATTATGGGTGATATCATGGAGATATGATGAGGATAATGGCGACCTTACTGGCGGATGCCGCGACGAGAATGATGTGGCACATGCCAATGTCCCTGCGGTACACTCAATAGAAAGTCCAAACATTGGGATGGTTTATGATAGTTTGCAGTTTGGGGGTGTGCACAAATGATCTTTTTCAGACTTGGAGTGTGGATAGATACCCAAATCGCTGGGCACAAACATCGGGTCCCAAAACATCGCAAGTTTTGGTGCCCGCGCTGGCCCTTTTCATCGCCAAGGCCTGAGATGGTTGCACTTCGTGCAGCGGTTGCTGGGATTGGCAGGGGAAGTTGGGTTCAGGTTTGGCAGGTACGGAGATAAGACATATTTGGCCATGAGATGACATGAGTATTTTGGAAGATAAACTATTGCTACCTGGCTTCTTGTAGATCCGCTGTATGTTCTGTGTCATATATACATACATACATACATACATACATACATATATTTGGTATGTATATATATACATAGGTATATATATATATGTGTGTACGTACATACATACCATACCATACCATTACATTACATTACATTACTGTACATTGCAATACATACATGCAGACAGACACACACACAGATACATACATACACAGATACATACACAGATACATACATGCATGCATGCATGCATGCATACATCCATCATACATACATACATACATACCTACCTACCTACCTACCTACGTACGTACGTACGTACGTACATCCATCCATCCATCCATCCATCCATACATACATACATACATATGCATATATATATATACATTCATTCATATGCATATGTATATATATACACATACATACATACATACATGTGTACATATGTACATATATACAACGCATACATATACATACATATTTATATATATTTATATATATATATATACACAATACTTTTACACTTACTTATATATACATATATGCATAATAGAAAAATAAATATATATATACATATAAGTAATGTTGCATATACATGTATACGCATGCATATCGTGTATATGTATGTATGTATATATATATATGTACCAGTAGGGCGTATCCTGCTTATGAATTGGTTTTAACCCTTTTTAAGAAGATACCAAGTGGGATGCACATCCAAGTATTTGATTGTGATTTTTTGGGCATCCTTACTGGAGATATGTTTCTTATCTCTTTCATGCAGATTACCACCCCTCCAGAGAGTGGATTACGGATCGTCTAGGGTATTTACATGTATTTACAGCAACCCTCAGAAAGATTTGAAGAAAAGAAACATCCTATTGAAATGATGGCAAAGTGCGTTTCTATCTTTTGGATTCTTTTGGTTTTTTTGTTTAGTTCACCATCAGCCTGCAGATTCTGGTCCTTGGGTCCCTTTTCTGAGGTGGATAAGGCGGAAGCCATGATGGATTCCAGAGTGTTTCTTGGCGTTGGAGCCGAGATGGGGCCCCACTGGGGTCACTGGGCTACCGACCAACAAAAACAAAGCGACCCGTTGAACGCTTGCGATGGAAAAACCATCCATAAAAAATGAGGGATGCTTAAGAGACCATCCTTCTTTCAAGACCGAGAATGCGGAGAGTGCGGGGAGTGTGGTGTATTGATCGATCTGTACTGGAAGCACGTTGGCTCTTTTTGGGCTTAAAAACGGAAACTTCTTTGATATGGTGTTGTTCAATTTGTTAGATGAGTCCCTAAAACTTCCGTTGTGTATGAAGCGGCATGAAGTATGATAAAACGCACCTTTGGAGTCTTCTCAGGTATCCTTACCCCACCTACGAGTGCTGATCTCAGTGGCTACTATGTCAGTTCCAGTCGCAGCAGAATAGAGATGCATAGAGTCCATCAAGAACTGGGGCAGCGGGTGTAGTTGGTTTTTGCCCAGGAGCATGATCTACTCTCACCACTTCTGATGGACCTTGTATCGGCATGTGGGTGGCAGCAAAATGGCTGTCTCCATGAACAACGAGGGCATTGACAGTGGAGCTGCATGCTCATCTGAAATTTCCTATCCTGGGGCCAGCACCCATGTGACTGGCGTTTCAGGACGAAACTGTTTCAACTTGTCTCCCTTGAACTGTACCATTAGTGAAGCGATTGAAAATGCGTAGAATCACCAGTGAGTGAAAGCAAGCTGGTGCCAGATTCTTCCCGTAGACGGTGCACAAATTCATTGTGAACTTTCTTCGGGCCACACTGCAAGAGCGATACATCTTGACATATGCTGATTGTTGAATGCATCCGTGCGAAAAAAATTGCTTTCAAGCGGGGTAAGATATTATGTATAAATATATATATACAGATAATCATATATATATATAACATGTTCCTTACATCTTCAGCCAGTTGCAGTTGGTTTCAGCCCAGTCTCTGATGACCTCACTATCTTCACAACGAGGTCTGCTACAACGTGATGATCTCAGCCTCTGCGAAGAACGTGCGCTGGCCCGTGGCGATTCAGGTCTTCCAGGTCATGCGACGGCGCAGCGAGCTCACGGCACCTGGGGTGAAACATAGTGTATTGGTGACATGTGTCACCATGCATGGGAGGAAAGTGTGCCTTTTCATCAGCAAAAGTGGAGATATGAACCAACTATGAGTAAAACCGGGGGTTCTGGATCTGAGTTGGTCGGAAAATGTTGGAAGTTGTCAGACGATTGCAGTGTTGTTGTCATTGAGGAAGCATGGGTTGCTTATTCTTTAGGACAGGGAAACCTGGATATTGGCGGCTTGCTGTTTGTCCAGGAAAGTTGATAAAGCTGAGTCATTGATTCCCAGAATGACGGAATCACCACTGGATTGTTCAAGATTGTGTCTCAATGCATCAAGAAGAATGGGATCATGATTTTTCATGTTTTTTTCCATATTTTTCCCATCACCAGTTGCTTTGTAATGATATATGAATAATGATAATAATAATAATGATAATAACAGTAATAATAGTAATATTATAATGATAAGAATGATAATAATAATCATCATAATAATATATACATAATATATATATATATCCTATTATTATATATGTATATAGGGGAAACTCCTCTGAAGCCTCAGGTCTCCAGTCACAACGCGGCCATTTCCGCCTTTGCCTTGGCTCTTCAATGGACCTTGGCACTCGACGGCCTGGAAGCCTTGAGGCGAGGGACCAGCAAACCCGTTTTTTAACGCAGCCAGTGATCCGTTGCCCCTACCCGGATAGGGAATCAATGGTGAAATAATGGTGTTTTCATGGAAAAATCATCTATAAATGGTGATTTTTCTAGTATAATAATAGTGATTTTGATGGGAAATAAACATCTATAAGTGTCCAGCAAGCCATGTTTGATTACTGGTGTATATTGAAGAAATCCGTAGAAATCTTGGATTAGTACTGGAGTTGTTCGTTTTGGATCATGTTTGGTCCCACAAAAGAGGGGAATTCCGTAATTGGGAGGAATTTTCAAGCCATGGATAACACCATGGAAAATTCCCTATTTATAGAGAATGTTCTCATCAAAACGGACCAGTAATTCACCATCTTTCCAGCCATGTTGTTTTGGAGATTTTTGAATGTTACCGCACGGCAATTCTTCAGGCACCTGGGCCCAAAGGCAGAGAGGCCTGGCTTCGGAGCGGCATTGAAGGTGGGACAGTTGCGAGGACGGCATTCTTGTAGGTCAATTGACTATTCCCAGTAAGCCAGATAGACCCAGATGCTGTAGTATTATGTATGTGTATAATATATATATATATAGAGAGAGAGAGATAGATATATAACCACCTAGAATTAACTCATCAAGGATTTTCGTCACTGCTCAACTGAGAATTTCTCCAACTTTTCAGGCGTGCACTGCGGCGCGCCAGTGGCCCTTGGCAGTCCAGCTGATGCAAGAGATGCGGAGCAGCCAAATCGCAGCAGATGAGCAGGTCAGTCACCCACCCTGTTAGGTTTAATAGGATAGAATGGGGATATAGTGGGAATATAATATGATATGATAGTGGGAGAAAAAAAAAAACATAAATATTATACTGGTTGGTGGTTTGGAACATGTTTTATTTTTCCATATATTGGGAATACTCATCCCAACTGACGAACTCATATTTTTAGGGGATGAGTCCACCACCTTTTCATGGCACGGCGCGGGACATCAGTGCCAGCATGATCCATGGTACAACGAATTCGTTGGTTCGTTGTTGGTCAAAAACCTCATACCCTCTGGTAAACTTGAAAATGGCCATAGAAATCGTGGATTTAAAATCCGCCCACACCGCTTTGGCGGTGAAGGCGTGCTTATTGGGGGGCAACAGCAACACTAAATGCTCAATGACATTTGTTAATATAGCAGTCGCTATATCAGCTTTAGCTGGGGGGGG
>Ga0126342_10019005_pt1 | contig 11728 bp, 5 predicted proteins | sample Cyp1metagenome_FD_92528 | JGI IMG/M metagenome (GOLD analysis project Ga0126342, IMG submission 92528) | Coral microbial communities from Lord Howe Island, Old Settlement Bay, Australia - Cyphastrea 1 metagenome | ecosystem: Host-associated > Invertebrates > Cnidaria > Coral ... | reverse complement strand
TGTCAAAATATTTTGAAAAATGAGATTTCTATTCATAAATTCAATCCACAATGAGGTTTAAAACATTCAGTGGGTCATTCTCAAGGTATTGGAATGAAATTTTGAAAGTTTTTTTTTCAAACCGTTTTTTGTCAAAATATTTTGAAACATGAGATTTCTATTCATAAATTCAATCCACGATGAGGTTTAAAACATTCAGTGGGTCATTCTCAAGGTATTGGAATGAAATTTTGAAAGTTTTTTTTTCAAACCATTTTTTGTCAAGGTTTCGGCTGAGGGAATAAGGGTGCCCCCCGGTCGCTCAACCTTAGCGGCTTGCCATAAGCCGCGGGCATTGCTTTGCGCGCTTTGCCTTCAAGCACAGCTGCCTTCGATTCTTCGTGCACTGTGTGTTCTGGGGTCCCAGCCCCGTAAAATTTCCTGGGTGCAAGGGCTACGTATTGGCTTTGTGGTTCAGTTTGACCTCGTCCTGCTCCACATCCCGATTGACTAGCCGTTGCGTCTGCTGAAATGGTTTTGCCCTGGCAGTCGCAATACAACACAATATTTCTTTTGATTTGACAACGCTGTGGTTGCGTATCATTTCTGGGTTCTGCAGTGTCCCGAACACTGGGGTATTTCTGGGTTCTGCAGTGTCCCGAACACTGGGGTATTTGTAGTTGGACTTCACCATTGCCCTTATTTTTGTGTATGCTCCAATTCATTGCCCTGCTTTTCCAGATCTTCTACGTGATTCAGGTTGACATCCATTACGACGAAAGATACACATCGTCGTGCCCAGCGTCGTTCCCGAGCCAAAGCACGGCTGGACTGGCACCTTTTTTGCAAGGGCTTCAAGGAGCTCACTACTGGACGTCTCCAGGCTATCAGACAGGTTTTGTCGACACACCATTCTCGAGACCCTGTGTTTTTGCGTCGCATCACAGCAGTTGCAATGGCCAATGTCGAGACAGATCCCTGGAGATGCGGGTGGTGCTGGCGCCCATGCAAGCACAGTCACCAGCGCTGTCCCGATTGTGGGAGTTGGTGGACAGAACGAGATCAGTCCTTTGTGCATCAGCCTCGTGGTTCAGGAAAGAGCCCTCGACGTCGGACCTCTGGTTGGACCAACGACCAAGAGAGCCAATGGGAAGGCGATTGGCAAGGATGGGAAACCGAGTGGGAGACGCAGCCTCCACATCGACCTGCCTCGCTAAGACGCAGTCACAGCAAAGGCCGAAAAGGCAAGGGCAAGACCAAGAACAAGGGCAAAGGCAAAGGGAAAGTTCCCCAAGGACCAGCAGAACCTCAATATGGCCCTGCAGCTTTGGGAATTACTTTACCCGAACCTCCATGGAAGCCTTCCCTCAATGCTCTCCCTGCGGCCTCGGGCTCTGCCGGGACCATTTCGGATGCACAAATTCGAGGCTTGCTGAACGACATGAAGAAAGTGCCAGATTTGCCAGCAGATGCTCATACCATCCTGCAGCGCTATCAGAAGCGCCATGGCCAACGCACCACCAAAACGATGCACCAAGCGGTGACAGATCTTGGAAAAGCTCGCGAAGCTCTCGATCAAGCTCACCTTGCACGCCATCAGCTTCATGGGTCTTGGCGTCATTTTTTGAACGAGGCCTTGACTACTTGGCAAACCTACACCGAGGGATTCAAGCAGCAGGAAGCCGATTTGGTGGCGCGCATCGAAGAGGCCAAGCAGTGTCTTCACAGTGCCAAGGAAGTCTTCGAAGAGTGCAGGAATGCCCTGACGGACTTGAATCAGACCGATCAACGTCTTGTCGAAGATGCAGAGGCAGTGATGACCGTCGATGCCGAGGACGAGAAAGAAGATCCAGCAGTGGCAAGGCTGCAGATGGATCTAGAATCCATGCAAGGTCACTTGACCACTCTCAAGCAGAATGCAGAAGTGTCTGCCGCAGCTGCCGAGACCTCTGCAAAGCGACCTCGGATCGAAGAAGCTGTGCCAGCAGTTGGTACGGCAGCGCCTGGCTCTGCTGCCTTGGAGCCTTTTGGTGGGGCCCGCAAGTAGCGTCTGCCTCGCAGAGCCCTTGCGATGGCCAATTGGTCATTGGAGTTGGCCATGCAGCCACGTTGGCATGGACACACTCCATTCTTTCTGAACCCAACTTTCAATCGGTGTGGCAAGCCTCATTTCGAGCTCTTTGCTTGTCCTTTGATCTTGGCACATTGCAGCCCCAACCACTTCATGATGTTGTGCGCACCACCTCACGCCCTGCTGTGGGCAGCAGACGACAGGTGAGGTTCAATCCCAACGTTTCTGTTGCGCTTGGCCTTGATGATGCTTGGAGCTTGCAAAGTTTTCCCATTCATGAGTCCGTTTTGCATGACTGGCCTGACAAGCCTTGGAACGCCTGCCATACGCCTATACCTCATGCCCTTCGGATTGCTGATGAACGAATTGACCCTCTTCAATATATTCATACCAATGATGCACAAGGTGCACAGCAACCTGCCCCACAAGCTGGACCGTTCCTCCATGAAGCTCCTCAATCCATTCAAGATCTCTTTGCTGCGTTTTTGGAAGAGGACCTCATTGAAGGCGAAGAACTTTATGAGGAAATCAATCTCCGCAGTTGGTATGTTCACCATCGACGAGTACCTGAATGGAATGTTCCACGTGATTTACAGCTTCATGGTCACTGGCGTTTTTGGGCTGCTGACATCCTGAGTGCATGGGATGATCAAGTTGCACGAGATGAAGATGTTGCACTTGCACTGGTTTTTCCCAATCCTCCTCGAAACAATGTCTTTGAGCCCATTCTTTTTGATGTGTTGGTGATGCAAGGCCTGGATCTTCCAAGACGTGCGTGTCTGGCCACAGTTATACGGCGTCATGATCCACAGCAACGGGCTGAACGATCCCTGGCGATCTCACTCCCGCATTTGGTTAGTGCCAAGTACATTGCTGCCCGAGCGCACCTTACGCAAGACTGCCACCTTCATGATTGTACGGTTCGACATGGCCGCCAGTACCTTGAATGGAATGACAGACCCTTGCATGATGCTCGTGATGGGCAAAGCTTTGTGATCCGACGGTTGTCGGCTCATGCTGCAGCCTCCGCTGCACCAGCTGTGATCAATCTTGATCTCGCTGATGCTGCCAACCCTGTTGCCGATGAGCCCATGGTTGAGGGTGATGTTGCAGCTGGCAATACTGACTCTGAGGCTTCGCTGGCATCTACAGTTGATCGCCAGCCTGTCTACGTCCATCGCCTTGGTGCTCCTACTTCATTTGGCCACGCCGACTGGAGTTCACACAATGCAGCCGTTGCCTCGGTGGCTCGTATTGCTGAAGTTCCCATTCTCGACGTTGTCACTATACACCCTCTTCAATGTGTGCTTCCAGACCAGCCTGTTGATGTTCGTGCTGTGATTCTTCATCATGTTCGCGACATCCAACCGGCTTCAACCGAACGCCTTGTCATCATTGACCTTGAACTGCATGCGCATCCCATCCTACGTGCACCTCCTGTCCGGCCTCATGTTACGAGACAGGTGCATAGGGTATATCCATTTCTCAGTCGTAGCAACTTGCTACAACTTACTGGTGTTGATGCGTATTGTGAGTGGATGAATGACAGATGCCTGGTTCTTCACAATGGACGTGGTTGGCCGATTTTGGAACGCGCCCCACGACGAGTTCAACATGGTGCTTGTTTCAAGGTGATTGTTCCACCTCCTCCAGCCACTGAGTGTGATACTGCATATGCAGTCCGTGTTGCGCAGGAGGCTGCGGAGCTTGTTGACTTTCCCATGGCGGGGGCTTTGGCAGATGATATTATTGGTTCCACTGATCCAGCAGACCGAGTGCTTGCACCTCAAGCCCCACCTTCTTGGCAAACTCGGTTGCAGAATCATCGAAATGGCGAAGAACATGAATTTGATGATTTTCCTGTTTCTGAGCCTAGCCGGCGCCCTGCTCCTCTTGACCTTCCTGCCGTTGACTGGTCTGGTCAGTGGATTCAACATATTGCTCAACTCATGCGAGCTGAAGGGTCGGAGGAAGTCATTGATGGTCCAACCTACCTCTACCTGCAGACTTGGTTTGTTCATCATGAAGCTCATGTCTGGTGTCGCCATCCTCGACCGGTGAGATTGACGAATGAAATCATTTCTTGGTCATATGACCTGCGGCAGACCTGGAATGATTTACTGGATCCCAACCAAGCAGTACGATTTCATGTGGTGCAGCCTCCTCCTCAGCAAGGACCCTGGCAATCGTATGCTGGTCATGTTCTTCTTGAACAAGCTCCTGCCCCTGGACGTGCTGCTATTGTTGTATCTGCAATTCTTGAATCATCGCAACGGAGTTCATTGATGCAATTTGCCAAATCCTTCCCGCGATTTGTCACTGCTGAAGATGCTATCCAGGAGGCTGAACTTGTCCCTCAATGCACTGTACGGCCTTGCTCGGTTTGGATTGGGCCCCGACAGCTCAATGTGGCAGTTGCAACTGAAGTCCTTTCAGGTCAAGGCATGAGGATTCATGTGAAACCCATGCCATATAGCGCACCAACAAGTGTGCCACCACCCATGGACGTTGACACCACTGATGGAATGTCTCTCATGCAGACTACCTCATCATGCGCAACATGCCCTGTACGTCAATGCCACTCCGATCATGCCGTGCGTCAAGTGATTCAGGAATACCATGACCAAGCTGCCCGTGAACCGCCCCCTCCGCCCATTGAGGAGGAGCAACCTGCATATGTTCAACATTTACTAGCAGTGTGGCGTTCTTGGCAACATCAACAGGGCGATCAAGCGGATGGCATGTTTATTGTGGCGGTATGGTACTCCAATCACATAACCTATCGGCGCTCTGATGAGTATCGGCAGGTTCGACTTGGTGGTGACTTTGCCAGTTGGCGACGACGAATCACCAACACTTGGAGCGATCAAGTTTTGATGGAGCTGCCAATCGACATTGTTATGGTTGCCCCAACGCCTCCTGTCGGACGTGGTGATGTTGCAGCTCATGTTGTGATTATCCAACAACCTTTGCCTGATGTCTTCACGGTGGTCCTCTCTGTGATTGACTTGTGGAGCGATCCATGGGACCCGCGTCTCGTTTGTGATCTCCTCCCGGCAGAGGCTGATGTTACTCAACTGGCGAGTGCTGCTGGTGTACTGACTCAGTGCCCACCCTTTGCACCAGGCACCACCTGCTCAGTCTGGTTTGGCGAACAGCGTGTCGTTGATGACATTGGCAGACATCTTCACCATGGTGTCTCACTCCATGTTGTTGTGGAATTGGCCCATATTCCTTCCTCTACTGCGATGTCACACTCTGTTCATGATTCTGATTCTGGTGAAGGGATTAGCTTGCTCCAGACCAAGGTTGCTGCTATGCAAAAGAATCTTGCTACTTTGCTCACAGCCCAGTCTGACACTCTCACGTCTTCAGACAAGCATGTATTCTCAGACGCCATCGCAGATCGTTGTGATCAACCTCGAATTTTGTCTCTGGATGAACTGATCCCGCAGCCTGTGACAGTTATTCGGACACCATGCCACAAGATTGAGTTTTTTGCCAACCAACTTTTGATGATGGACATTGGCCCTGTTCAACCTTTTGCTAGCGTGGTCAACTGGCACCAGCATACGCAATTTGCTCGTCAGCATTGCACTGACTGGAATGGTGCACTGCCTCGTCGCATTTGGTTTTACACTGATGGTGCGTCCAGTTATGACCAGAGCGTTGAGACTCGCAAGGCATCGGCCTCTGCCGTTCTCATCATTGAAACTGACTGGGGCTGCCAGTTCGGTGGCTTTCGTGCGTGCCATGTCCCGATGCCAGCTACTGCCCCTTTTGCTGAACATGCTGCTCTTCATGTTGCTACACTGTGGTGCATTCAGCTGCTTGAATGGTGTGCCTGGACCTATGGAGTGTGCAACATCCCAGTCGTCTTTGCTTTTGACTGTCTTGCTGCCGGAGGAGCGGCACAGGGCACTTGGCTCTGTCAGCGCCATGCTACATTGCATCGACGCACTCGTGCATTTCAGCAGTGGATCCAGAGTCGTTTTTGCTGCTCTGTTGAGTTTGTCCACGTGCCCAGCCATCGTGGTGATCCGTGGAATGAGGCTGCTGATGCTGTTTGCTGGGCAACGATGCATGGGTGGATTTCAGGATTTGATTTTGATTGCCTTTGCGTGGCTCAACTGGCTCCCTTTGATGATGTAGTGGAGTGGCTGTGGTTTTGGCAACGAGCTCGTGATGGTGTAGTGGGCTATCCTCGCATTCAAGATGGTGCTTTTTGCTTCACCTTTGAACATCGAGATGTACCAGAGGTGGACGCATCAGCTCACACTTTGACTCAAATTCAAGATGCTTCCATTGATGGACCACGAGCTACCTGCTTTGCGCAAGTGCGATGTGTCACTGCAAATGTCCTCACTTTGTATTCAAACCGGACTGAACAAGGTGGATTCATTTCAGCTCGCCATGAAGCATTGATGAAAAGCTTCTTTGACCAAGGGGTCCATATTGCGGGGATCCAAGAAACCAGATCTCGTTTGACTGGGCATCATGATACTGATCACTATCATGTCCTCTCGGCGCCTGCTACCCCTCAGGGTCATTGCGGTACTCAGATCTGGATTGCCAAGCTATTTGCACACCGCGATGGGACTCTGCCAATACGGACCTCTCACTTGAGGATCCTCCATCAGTCTGCCCGCAAACTGATTGTTCGCCTGTCAGCTGATGGTCTCAAGTTGCTTTTGATTGCGGGACATGTGCCTTGCATGCCTGATGAGAAAGCGGCTCAGAGTTGGTGGTGCAGAGCGCTTCACGAAGTACCGGCCGCTTATCGACAATGGCCGCGCATCCTCCTTGTGGATGCCAATGCTCGAGTGGGATCCTTGACCTCTCAGGCCATTGGTTCCCACCAAGCCAGCGAAGAGAATGCCCATGGTGCTATGATGCATCAATGGATTGTTGACCACCATATGTTTGCCCCGCAGACCATGTCCGAGCATCATGATGGAGAAGCTGCCACATTTGCACATGCCACTGGTGCTGCTGGGCGCATTGATTTCGTCCTCCTTGATGAATGTTTTCGGCATCCTGATTTGCGGACGTCTGTGCTTGACATTGATCTTGCAGTTCAGCGCCCGGATCATTATGCAGTTGCTGCGGATGTTCCTATGCACTTTTGGCAGTGTTCTCATCGGCATCGAATTTCCTCTCGTAGGAAGGTGAACAATGCGGCCCCTGACACTACACGCATTGTAGTTTCTTGGTCAACGGATGTGCATTCTCATGCAGTTCAGTTGCACGACTGGCTCCAACGATGCCAACCTCACAAGCCTCGGCTGCCCCGCAAGCGGCACCTGCAGGATGCTACATGGCATCTCATTCAGAACAAAGCCTTTCATTGGAAGCGTGCGCGTCAGATTCGACAAGCTCTGCGTACGGCCACCCTGCGGTGCATTTTTCAGGGGTGGTGCAAAGCTGGATCCTTGCCATCTTCCTCGACTTCGCACTCATGGTTGAAACAGAGTCACCTTGACCTTGCGTGGCATCTTCACTGTTATCAACAGCTATGCCCGATTGTCGCAAAGCGTGTCCGACAAGATGATACAGATTATTATCAGGCCTTTGCGCAACGGCATTCTCATGAATCGCCGCCCACTTTGTGGAAAACCCTCAAACCTGCGCTCCCTCGAGCATCTGCCAAGCGAGCCAGTAATTTGAGATGTGTTGGACCTGCAACTACTGATATTGTGCAACATTTCGATGCCCTAGAAGCTGGTGAACCTGTATTGTACTCCCACCTGCTCCAAGCTTGCCACTGTGCCCAACAAGATGCGCTTGCCGACGCACCACTTGTTGTTCCATTAGCTGATTTGCCGTCGCGCATCGACATTGAACGTCTTTGCTGCCGAGCCAAGCGCGGCAAGGCCCCTGGCATCGATCAGGTCACCTCTGAAACTTTGCAGACATGTGCTGTGGTGGCATCGGATGTCCTTCATCAATTGCTTTTGAAGGCTTTTGTGCAAGGAGCTGAGCCCCTTCAATGGAAGGGGGGCAAAATGCATGTGATACCCAAAAAGACGAATGTCTTACGGGCAGATGCCATGCGTGGCATAATGTTGCTCACCTCTTGTGGGAAGCTTTATCACGCCATGTTGCGCAAGATGCTGATTGGTTGGACCACTTCAATGAAAGTCCCGGCTCAGATGGGGGGGTTTCAAGGTCAGCAGACCAGTTTTGCCACCCATCTTCTACGCACGTTTTGCAGTTTAGCTGTTGGTGCCCAGATGTCCATTGGGGTGCTCTTTTTCGATGTGAAGGCGGCATTTCACAACATGCTGCGAGAGCATGCGTTTGGTGGCTCCATGCTCCCTGCCCGTTTGTGCGAAGTGTTGACAGATGCAGGCCTTGATGTTTCGCAACTTTGCAGTGACATTGCTACCCATTCTACACGGTTTGCCACCATGCCCAATTCTGTTCTTCAACGAGCTGTTCGTGATGCGCACAGTTTCACATGGTATGTTGTTGATGGGCACTCTGAGTGTCATCAGACCCACAGGGGGTCCAGGCCTGGCAGCCCCCTTGCAGACATTGCATATAACATCACCATGATGAATGCTCTGAATGACCTCCTTCCGGTTCTGCATCAATGTGGTCCTATGAACGCTGCAGCTGCTCACCTACCTGTCCGGTCTCCTTTGGTGACCTGGGTCGATGATTTGGCCATTCCGGTGCCTGTGCTCCATGCCTGTGAGCTTGATGCCCAGATCATTGCAGTTCTTGGGGAAGTGCGTCGCATTCTTGAGTCTTATGGTCTGCAGCTCAACATGCAAGCTGGTAAGACGGAATTGGTATGCCAGTATCATGGGAAGGATGCGGTTGCCTGCCGCCATCGACGGTTTGTAGAACATGCTGGACGCTTGGCACTTCCTGATGGGACTTCTTTGCATGTGGTTGGCCAGTACCAACACTTGGTCACGATGTTCAGTCAGTCCATGTCGCTGAAGAGTGAGCTGGATGGACGCATTGGAAAGGCCGCTGCTGCCTTCCGCCAGATGTCTAAGCCCATTTTTAACAACAAAAAGCTTGCCCCAGCATTGCGGTTGCAGCTACTGGAGTCCCTTGTGCTTTCGATCGTGTTCTATGGCTCCGGAACATGGCCACTGCTCAATCACCGTATGTATGCCAAGTTGGCCCATGTTGTGGTGAAATGGCAACGTCAGATTGCAGCTGATGGGTATTGGCGTGATGACCGTACCGCAGATCATGATTTTCAAGCCCGCTGGCAACTGCCTGTTTTGTCAGCCCGGTTGGCCAAGCATCGTTTGCTCTACGCTTTCAAGATGATTCAGCACGCTCCGCAAGATTTGATTACATGCATCACGGCTGAAGATGAATCCGATGGTGGATCTCCCTGGTGTTTGGCCTTGCGTCATGCCATTGATTGGATGCGTCTTCAGGATCCTCACAATTTTGCTCATGCGCCTGTTGATACTCCTGCCACTTTGATCCAGTGGCTTCACGATCACCGCCATGATGGGCCACATCTGGTGAGACGGTTAGCCAAGCGTGCGATCAAACAGGACCACCTTGTGTTTGAGCTCAAGCAGAAAACACGGCAGATTTATGATGCATGCCGATTACAAGGAGTCATGTTTGATCAGCTTCCTGAAGAGCCCCTGACAGCCTCTACCACCACGTTTACCTGTGGGATTTGCGGCCTTGGGTTTGGCTCTTTTCAAGGGCTCCAAGCACATCGATGGCGGAAGCATCAAATCTTCTCGGAAGAGCGGCGGTATGTGTATGACACTACCTGCCGGGCGTGCAATCGCTGCTTCTGGACCACCCAGCGCCTTCAGCAGCATTTACGATGGAGTCGTCAACACCCACATGGCTGTTTCTATGTGCTACAGCGGTACTTTCAACCATTGGAAGCACCTGCCCAGTGTGCGATTCCTGAGTTTGCGCAGGGATTCTCACGGCTGCCTGCTAGCACTGTTGCAGGCCCTTTGCCTGATGTGATGCCGACAGTTTGGCAGGTTCGGCAACAAGCTCGTCGAGACCAGTTACAGCAACGATGGCAGATGCTTGGCTATCCCGATGAGTTGCCTGATGACTTTTAGCAGATGGTCTATGACCTGTGCACTGCCACCACGACGCATTGGCTGCAGAACACGGCCCTTGACGAGCTTTGTGATGATCATTTGATGCATCAATGGCTTGCTGCCTTGGATGCCTTCTCCGCTGATGATGCTGACAAGGTCAACATGGCGACGTGGGCCTTTTTGCTCTGGGGCCAATTTGTCCTTCCGGACCTCATTGAGCGCACTGAAGACCCAGATTTTCAAATTTGCATGGATCGTGCCTTCTTTGATGTTTCCAAGATGTTTGAAATGGGAGACGTTTTGAATTAGTTTGACAAAGTTAAACGTGCTCGTGAACCAATTGAACCCTTGCTTGATCCTCCTGTGGTTACTACGGATTCTCGACAGAAGGTCCTCCTTGAACCATTCTCCAGGAGCTACTTTGATCAGCCTTCACTACTGCAATCTGTGATGCCTCCTGTGTTGACTTGGCCTGCTGTCTCAGCGGTTCCGGTAGTGCGTGGTTACCATGACAAGCCGACACTGTTTGTATTACACATGTTTTCAGGGCGCAGACGTGACTTTGATTGCCATTACTGGATTGAAGCTCTCGCTCCTATCATGCTGCCGGAGTATCATGTGGTTTCTTTGTCCATGGACACAGCTATTGACCACCAGCTTGGCAATTTGTTGGAAGGTGCCAGTCTTGATCATGCGGTCTCTCTGGCCCGTGGTCACGCGTTTGCCCTTGGTTTGACTGGCCCGCCCTGCGAAACATGGACAGCAGCGCGCCACATTGTGTGCGACGAGCTACATGGTCGTGGCCCTCGCCCGCTGAGATCGTGCTTGCAGGCGTGGGGCCTTCCCGGATTGTCCATGAGGGAGCTGTGTCAGCTTGGCACCGGGTCCAGTTTGATGCTCCACAGCTTGCTCCTGGAAGTTCTCATTGTGTTGGCTGGCGGTGGCAGCATCATGGAGCACCCTGCATTGCCGGACAATGAGGACTATGCATCGATCTGGCGCACCTTGCTCCACCGCTTCCTCATCATGCGTGCGCCGTTGGCCCAGCTGGTGCGCATCGAGCAGTGGAGATATGGGGCAATGTCGGTGAAACCGACCATACTGAGAGGCATAGGACTTCCCAAATTAGCTCAACATCTGCATGCGTGTAGAAAAGCTGATTTGAAGAGACCCACGGCTGTCCTTTCAGGATACGATGCTGCCAAGAAATGTTTCCGCACAGCAGCAGCCAAAGAATACCCTGCTGGCTTGTGCGGGGCCTTGGTGAAATCATCGTTTCAAAGCCTCCGTTTGCGCTTGAAGGCTGCTGGATCGAAGGATGTCCAGTGGCAGCAATTGGAACCCAACGCCCGAACGTGGGCCCAGGCGTTGGCGCAGCAGAGTGCTGTTTCTTTTTCTTCGACCTTTCTCCCAGATTACCAACCAGTGTAAAGTGTATAAACCGGTGGTCTTGGTGAGACGCTGTCGTTTGCATGGCCGCACAGTCTTAGCGACTATCTGCGAGTGAATGAAATGAACCATTTTTTGTCAAAATATTTTGAAAAATGAGATTTCTATTCATAAATTCAATCCACAATGAGGTTTAAAACATTCAGTGGGTCATTCTCAAGGTATTGGAATGAATTTT
>Ga0126342_10019004_pt1 | contig 11728 bp, 14 predicted proteins | sample Cyp1metagenome_FD_92528 | JGI IMG/M metagenome (GOLD analysis project Ga0126342, IMG submission 92528) | Coral microbial communities from Lord Howe Island, Old Settlement Bay, Australia - Cyphastrea 1 metagenome | ecosystem: Host-associated > Invertebrates > Cnidaria > Coral ... | reverse complement strand
CAAGTCCCACAGCGATAATCGCACTACAAATAGCCCTTTGGTACGGCTTGCTAGCCGATCACATTGTGACATGTAGTGACGCAGTTCAGGCATTTCTTCAGACATGGTTGGACAAGAACGATTTGACGCTCGTCATCCTGCCAGTTGAACTTTGGAAACCTGAATGGAAAGCTCGCTTTAGTGAATCCGCAAAGTTGGCAGTTCGGTTGCAGAAAAGCTTGTACGGCCACCCCATGGCCGGAAAGTGGTGGCAGCAGTTCCTCAACTCTTGTATTGTTTCTATAGGTGGGATAGAACTCCAAGAACATCCAAGTAATTTTGCGTTTCGTTGGAATCCTAGTAAACATGGCGGAGATGTAGATCATGAATATGTTTTGCTTCTCAATGTTTACGTAGATGATTTAACACTAAGTGGACATCGATGTTGCCATGAGTCATTTTGGAGAACCTTGTCTTCCAAGGTGAAACTGGATCCGTTTCAAGAGATCAACACAGAAGGACTCTTGATCTTGGGACGCAGACACTTCATTGAGAGAAGTCCATCTACCTCAAAGATCACATTCGACATGCGTACTTATTTTGATCAGGTTGTGAAGACGTACTGTGAGCTTACTGGAACAGAGGTCACAGCTTTGAAGAAAGTCAGCACTCCAAGCTATCCAGAGAACTCCGTGACAGATGAAGAGTTGAACCAACAAGGACAACTCAGTGGTTCAGCAGCCAGAGTTCTGATGAGAATCCTTTGGCTCTCCAGACTCGCTCGCCCAGATGTGAGTTTCATTGTGGGTCGTTTGGCAACACGTGTCACACAGTGGTCGAAATTCGAAGACAGACAACTGTACAGATGCATTTGTTATCTTCACCACAGTCGAGACAAAGTTTTGGTAAGGCAAATCGACCATGCACACGAACAAGAAGCATCAATCGAGGTGTTTGCAGACAGTGACTTTGCCAGCCGTCCGTTCAGTGCTAAAAGCACGTCCGGAATCATGATAGTGATCAAAGCAGGTCAGTTGTCGCTTCCGATTTACTGGAGCAGTCGAAAACAGACAAGTGTAGCTCGTAGCACGCCGGAGGTCGAGCTGATCGCTATGTCGTCTGCCATGTTCACGGAAGTCATCAACGTACAAACCATGCTGCAACAGCTATTGGAACGACCTATCAAAGTTAACTATCGTCAAGACAATCAAGCAGTAGTCGACATCGTCACTTCTGGTTACTCGGCCAAACTTCGCCATGCACCCAGAGTTCACCGTGTGAACGTGAGTTCAGTGAATGAGGTGCTTTCAGAAGGGTTTCTGCATTCAATTTGGTATACCCATACTGCAGAGCAGATTGCAAACGGCTTGGCCAAAGTCATTTCTCCAGCCGAGTGGCCTTCAATGCTTCAGCAATTGTGCATCCAAGACTTTGACGTAGATACAGAATCGTAGTTTCATTTGTTGTATAGCAACTTGCTTACAACTTGGAATCGCATCCAGGTCAGGAATGTCGCCCGAGGGGGGAGTTGTGAAATCACACGAATCCTAAGGGTGTTATACAGTTTACGACCATACATTCCTTGACTTGCCAGTTTGTACGACTTGTTTTGGCTCAAGCACTGTTAAAAGGGCGCTGCCTTGTGCTTGGGTACATCTTGACTAGTTCCCACGTAAGGCTGTATCGTGGTTGAACTAACTGTGTTATCCGAGATCTGCGTACCCGTAGCAGCAGGACATTGACCATTGCGGAGCCGACACCTACTGTTGCGCTCCTGTCCAGGACTTACAGCTCAACATGGCTCAAAACCTCAAACGATTCAAATCCTTCAAAGCTCTCAGCATCTCTCAGCATCTTTGAGTTCGCAACGGGTAGCTCTGGGTAGCCGCTAGCCATTGGCTGTAAGCTCAGGCGCCATAGGCGCCGCGGACAAAAACACCGCAAGAGGCATTCACACAATTTCACACAAATTCACAAGACTTCCCATGATGTCACAGAATTTGACACAATTTTACACAGTACTGATGCTGATACTATTTGATGTTGCTTAATGTTGTTTAATGTTGTTAAATGTTGCTTATTTTTCTAAAACAAATGCTTCAAGTGTTCCAATTGTTTCACCATCTTTCTGAATCAGAATTGACATGACCAAAAGTATCGGCTCCTGTGAGTCCACTGAGGTGGTCGGGAAATGCACCTCGGGTGCGACATGCTTTGCTACAGAAAGGACACGCCCCACATGATCCACATCGCAAAGTTCATACAAAAATCATACAAATCCATACAAATCCTACAAACATGTTAGTTAAACAGAGTTAAATCATGTCAAACGCTTGAAATTTCTTGAACATGTTTGTCAGACTGCACTTTTTGAGGATTTTCACGGTTTTGGAAGGTGGTTCTTGGCTGTATTAGCCAAAGTACCCAAGTCCCCCAACAGATGCTCATCCACTCTGTCGGACCTCCTTCATTGAAGAGTTGCATTCAATGAGTTGCACATGTGTAGCACATGCGTAGCACATGCGTAGCACATGCGTAGCACATGCGTAGCACATGCGTAGCACATGCGTAGCACATGCACAATGTTTTGGTATTCTAAAGCAGCCAAGCAGTGCAAGGATCGAGATGTGCGAACCATGGGCCTCCTGCTGTGCACCGATCGTTCGGACTTGCCTTTCGCCCTCCTGTAGTCAGGCCGAAACCTGGGAACTTGACGTCAAGCCGAGTCAAGCTGCTCGAATGATTTGAGTTGCAAAAACAACAGATGACAAGATACAATGGCAAATGCTATGCTTAGAGATCTTAGAGATTTCGGAGCAAAGCTTGTTTTTCCGGAGTCAAGTAGTATCAGTCAAGGGTAAAAGCCTGACCTGGTGGACAGTTGCCATGAGACTAAGGCGGACGCACAAACTGGTCTTGAGACCAAGAATGCTATATATGTATATAGTATATATGTATATATATGTGTATATATATATATGTATATAAATGTGTATATAATATATATATGTATATATATATATATATATGTATATATATATATGTGTGTATCTATGTATATATGTATATATAGATATGTATATTCACAGAGTGACTAGTAGCAAGCTTCAGATGAAGTCAATCCCTGGTTTACCAAGCTGATGAAGGATGTCCCTGAATCCAGTTGTATTAAAATGTCCCTGACCTAAGAGATGATGATGAACACCGCGCTGCAGTTAACAAAGGATGCCGCTCCTTTTCCAATGGCTCTCGAAGCGCGAAATCCCTACCCTCCAACTGGCTGACACTGAGCCTCCCCTCGGCTGCGAAGGGCAAAGTTCCTTCTGGCTTCGCATGGAACATTGGAACATCTTGAACGGGCTAAATTTGAGATTCCCAAAACTTCTTTTGTTTGTTCAAGATGTTATGCAGTCCACTTGGCAAAACACAGCTGGTCTTCACCGGATTCACTTTCCCAGATTTCTGCTTTTTCAAGGTTTTACAAGACAGGCCAAAAATAAAATTTTGATACCCACTTCTTCACCGGATTATGGACGTCTCGGCTTTTCCAGAAGTGACGAAACTAAAGTTGAGTTATTTCCCCTGACTGGAATCGGTGGACATGTGTCGCAGCCACTGCAGTTTCGCTCAGGAATCAGAGTGTGCTCGGAGGATCTGAGATTCACCATGGAGGCTATACCTCCCAAGGGCCATACATTCTCGCAGAGCACAGGCATCCATTACCTTCGTGAGTGTACCCGCCAGTTGTGCCTGGCTTGGAACCCATCGAATCGTGATGCCGTTATCAAGGTGTTCTTTGATCAACCTTGCTCGCAACTGAGTTCTAAACTCTTGACAACTTGGAGGTGCATGGCGGCTGATGAGATCATAGAGTGATTTGCAGTCCGTGGTTATTATATATCTTTATGTTGTGTGATGGTAGTTGAAGGTGTCTGGGAAATATTGACTGGTGGTTTTGGTGTCTGTGTCTCCTCTTCGGGTGGTATTGCTGCGAAGGCCGGTGGGAGTTTCAGCAGTGTCTCATCTGCTTGTGCCATTGGCATTTGCCATCTCGCAACCAGGCCCAAAACAGACGGATCCATGACAAAACATCGACTGCCCCAGCTAGTGACATTGCCTCGGCCGACAGCGTGCTCACAACAACTCTCTGGATTTTCTTTGAGTGCCATACTATTGGGTTGACTGCGCTACTTTTGTTGTCCCCAATATCTTTATGACATGCCAGTATTAACATTCCTTGATGAGAGTCTGGATTTTTCTCTGAGGCAAACGACGCATCGAAAAAGGCCACAAAACGCAAGTGCTCTAAGGGAATCGGTTGGATCTTCACAGTAACGTCCGCAAACATCTTGGCTTCATGGAGGATCTTATTGGCTTCCAACAGAGCTCCTACAGTTGCTTTTTTGATGTTTGTTTGTAACCATCCCAAACGGCTTGCTAAGTCTGGCCTAGTGTTGATGGTGGCGTATTGAAGTGATCCAATCAGTGCTCTCAGACTCTGTCTCTCACCCTCAGTCACTGCATCATGTGGTGTGGATCTGCGTTCTTTGTTCACTGAGATAGGATTTACTTCTTTGACACATTTTTCCTGACTGACCCAGATTGAGTTGTCGGCTTTTTGGGACATGTTTCAACCTGTGAACACAAATTCCCTGCTCTTTTTGCTTCCAAAAAGATATTTGGCCTCAAGTTGGGCTAACTTGGCATGGAACCGTGGTGAACCACAACACAGTCCACCGTCAACATGGACGCCAATCAATCCTTCGGCTCGCTGATTTTCATCCCTAAGGACAAACAGGCAAGGGTCAAATGGTGCAGATTCAAAACCCAAACTCTCCAGACTTTGCTTGAGCTCACGAAACCATGGTGCATCTACTCTCCCATATGCCCCTTTGAGTAGCTGTGCGATTTCATTTGGCTTTAGATTCATGTTTGCTCTTAATTCTTCCGGAGGTTCAATTCCAAGTATCGTAGAGCTATTTTCAGAACCTCTGAGGAAAGCTGTCTTGATATCGAAGCTGCTGATATCATACCCGAGACTAGCGGCGTGCTGGAGTATCAACACACGGGACAGCTTTGTCATTGTCGGTGAGTCCCTCGGGATTTGATCTACCAGTGGATCTTCAAAGCCCAGCACCACCAATCGTGCTTTTGCTTTCAAGCGAGGTGCTTGGACTGGAGGTTTCGGCGACTGCAGTTTGGAGTCACCGGCAGATTCATTTGGTTCATTTCCCTCCTTCCAAAGTGAGGATCCAACGACATCGCATCACATTCTCTCGGGGAACTTTGTTTCGGAGGATTCGGCAAACAGTTTCTGTTGATAACCAGCTGTCTATCTCTTTGGCTTTGGCGGCTTCAAACAGTTTCCGGTCTTGTGGGTTCAAATTGGAAATTCTCACCTCACTGCGTTGTTTATTCGCTTCTGACACTAGGAAGGTCATTTCTTCAGGTCAGGTCTCCTCCTTCCAGTGGTCTGCATCTCTTTGGTTGATGTTCACCTCGAACCTGAATACCTGATCCTCTTGAAGGTGATAACATGGGAGTTCACCAAGATACAAACCATTTTCTTCATCGGAGGTCTCTGGTACGGGAACTTCCACTGGTGCATTTATGTCGGGGATTATTCTGGGGTTATGTAGTTGAGGATTACTGGAGTGAATTGATTGGACTTCTGGCTCAACGTCAGGTTGTTCAACTTGAGGTGATGTGATGGATGACGGTGGAGGTGGTTGCCCTGTGGTTGACCCACTGGCTTGGGTCGCTGGTATCCCCTCAGTGAGACGCGTGTTTGGCTCATGGGTCTCTGCTGGAACGCTGGCAGTTGGATCTTGCGCACTGGGAATGAGGTCATGATACTGAACACCCCCATGACTTGGGAGTATGCTCTGGTTTCCTAGCATGGTGTTTGGCTCGCCCTGTGATGTCTTCTGGATTTCCTCCATTGCAGACAGGCTTCGAACATATTCTGGGGGAACTCGGTATAGCTTATGGTGTCTTGTAACCCATATGACATTTTGGTTCTCCTGAACAATCACTTGCATGGGGCCAATCCAATTTCCATCGGCTTGTCCCCTTTTCTTCCATATCATTACCCACTCACCCTTTTCATAGAAACCCCTGTTGGGACGACTACGCTGGACGATGGCTCTCCGGGGAGTTTGATCATTATCAACCTCAGCAAACGCTCGGCGTGCAGCTTCCCTTGTGGCAAGGTCCTGTCTGAACCGCTGTCCGTCTGGCATGTTTGCCAGAGCTTGTGCATGGGCTGCTATGGTGGAGTCTGAAGTCACCGAACCTGGAACACGAATCCCTTGTCCAAAAACCAAGACCTCTGGTGGGTAGCCTCTGTATTTGCTCCACTGATTTTTGGTGCTTGTGGCATGGCTCAGGGCAATGGACACTTGGTCATAGTTCTGAATGGGGTTTTCATGAATCCATTTTGTTCAACATCAATTGCAAGATTCCACCATGTCTTTCCGTGTGTGCATTCTGCCAATGGGCTTCGGCTGCGCATGTTCTGCATCGAACACTGTGGCGCTGGAGAAATTGGCTGAATTCCTCGGAGTTCAGTTCAGTTCCCGAGTCAACACATAACAACCCAGGGGTCCAGCCCAGTTGAACCAACCATTGAGGAGAGCCTCGCATGCATGTTCAGTGGTGTGCGATGGGGCAACTACGGCTGTCTGAAACAGAGTGCTCTGGTCAAGGCAGTGGTACAAGAAGAATTGGTCTCCTTTGGAGTTTGTCCACATGACACCATCCATGGATACAATGTCCCCAAAATCGCATGGTTCATGGATTGCACTGGGTCGTGAGGCGACTGGCCCACGGATTTCCTGGCATGTTGAGCACCTAAGGTCACTCACGGCTTTGATGACGTGCTCAGGGCAGTTGAGCTGCTTGCAAGACTCTCTCAACTTGATGGACCCTGGATGTCCTAGGTTACGATGCAGTTTCAATAGCCAATTCTGTTCCTCGGATGACGGTTGTTGAAAAAGTGGACCATGTTTCTGGCTTGACAAGTCAATTACATGTGGTGTTATGGAGCTATCGGTGGTCAGTTGGGAACTTTTGGTCTCAGTACCAGTGGCTTGGAAGTTCCTTTGTGGGGAAATGTTGTTTTGGGATCTTGGAATTACCTTGTGTGTTGGTGCCATGCTCTCCGTCGGTTGGCCGCGGTCAGGGCGGTATCTTTTGGCATCAGGGACATTGGCGTCCTCTTTATTGTCCTCTGCAAGCAGGCGTTCGGCAGAAGCGGGAACTGACGGCCAGGCCGGTGCATGCACTGCTGCGCTGCGGCAAGTATTGTCATGCTAAGTCTGGCGGATACCCCTTTCTTTCTCAATCCTCGGTTTGATAGGCTTTCCCATGGTTCCCATTCATCAACATGTATATCTTCAACTTTGCGACGGATGCATATTTGCCTTCTCAGAGGACATATCGATCCGTACCCCGGCAGAGAACAAGGTGATGGACTTTGTGGTGGGGACACATCTCTTGAACCCTTTTCAACAGCTCACCTGAGTCAACCACTAAAGTGCCTACTCGTGATGCCGTTTTGTCGGCCTGGCTCATGGCTATCTGCCAATTGATGCCTGTGTTTCATGACCAAAGCGTGCTTCAATGGCCAGCTTGCTTCCCAATCTACGCTTCTTGGTGGGGTGTTCATCAACATCTCCAACCAACACATGCTCATGGGGTTTTTGGTCATGAATCAGTATCTTGGCAATTTGTCTGGCAAACTTTTATGGGTACATTGCAGTCCATTGGGATAGTTTCACAGTCTTCCCATTTACCTGTGTGTTTCCTGAAATGTTTCGGTGTTGGTGATCGCCAGAGCACAACTTGCCATGAAAATTCACATGGACGCCCAGCGACGTCGAGCAAACAGTCAGGCGCTTTCGGATGGGCTCCTGCGTCTGAGGGTCAAGGAAGTTTCGAACACGCCACAAATGAAACTCATTCCAGTAAGTGCTATCGACAATCTCCCACATTCCGGGAATTCTCCAATGGGCAGATCCTCTTGGTTGTTCAAGGTCAAAGTGGCTCCTATTCTTGTTGAAACCGGGACAGAACAATGCCAAGTGCAGCTTGCCATAAATTTTCATGTTAAAACTTCTCCAAAGGCACCATGGCTTGCATTCTGGGCTGTACCAGAGGCGTTTGGCCTTTGAGTAGCTAGCAATGCAAACAGTTTCTTGCGACCTTCAGGTGTTTGCAAGTCTCCTTGAACCCTTCCAAAACGCTCAGCCCTACCACCAAGCTTTCGGACCTGACTTGTGAGTTCACTTTCGGCAGAGCACACGACTTCCAAAAGATCTATTCGAGGTCCACGGTTCTGGCCATGGGATTCCACTTGATTGGCAACAATCTGAAGTTCCTGTTCAAACTTTCGATCCAATCTTCTAACATGGGACAGGTAGTGATTATTCTGGCCATGGTGTTGATACTCAGAGTCCATGTCATGTTTGATGGAATCCGCTTGAGAGGGTTCTGACGCTGATCCTACGGCTCGCTCTTGACACTCAGATTTCGAACGTGATGCAGCAACTCCTGCATGGACATCTCGATCTGCGTCATCCGGCTGGCCAGATTCTGATTCTGCATCGCGAGGCTTGTCACTTGGTTCTCCACTTGGATCAGCCTTCCCATTCCTGGCATCTCGAACCAAGGAGATCTTGCTTGATGTCGGTTTGACATCCTGCTTGATTTCGGAATTCAGGCGCTTCTCCACGTACTGGATGTACATCTGGTGAGATGGGTATGTGCTCTTTTCCAAGGTCTGTACAAACCAGTCCGTCCGTCCAGGCATGATCGGTGAACAAACTCTTGGCCCAGCTTCGCTTTGCCAAAGCTGACCTTCTCCTGTGACAGCTATTCGAGGGTCAGGGCCTTGATCTTGTGGAGTTCGATCTGATCGTCGGTTTTCTTGTGGCCCTCTCGAAAGGTCTGCAGTTTCTGAGCGATGCGCGACATGCTTCATAGCTGTCATAGCGGTTGATGGGTTCACGGGGGCTAACTTTTGAACACTTTCAAAACTGGCTGTGGATGGCTGTTTCATGGGTGTTGGAAACCCTTTGAGGGTGCATTGCTTTTCTCTGGCTGTGACATGTCATGATCATGAACGTGCTGTGTCAAGTGTGATGGTACCTGGCTCGTGTGTTCTTCATGTTCTTCCCGCTGCATGAGATCGGCTGGCAGGAGTTTTTCTACATCCTCGGACTGGGAAATCAATCCACACGGCGATGATTTCGGAGCTGGCTGCTCCCAGGACTTCCCGCACCACAAATGATTTAAATCCATCATGAGAAGATTCTTGGCAGCGAGTTCAAGTAAAAGTTCTCGGTTCAACAGCTTACCCCAAAGGCTACCATGTTCTGTGTCTATGATGGCCCTAATCCCCTTGAGAAATGAGCTAGACAGCAAAAATGGCGTCCTGCCTGGAACAAGCGAAACTGTGCAGTCCCGAGTGGAAGCAGCAGCGCATGCTTACAAGCGAGAGTCTGTTGGTTACCAAATCTGAATGTCAAGTTACATGACGTTCTCTGGATGCGGTCTCGGACATTCTGAGGAAGCTGTTGCAACAGTTCAGGTACCTGCTTATCCCCAATAACTGTTTGAGATGCTCCCAAATCAACGATTCCCATGGTTCCAGTGCTTACAAAAATTGGCTTCCAAACATGACTCTGTTGAAACCTCAGAATCGGATGCGCTCTTCGGCAACTCCGGATGAGTTGACTCAGCATGCACAGCTACGGACGGATCAGCAGACTTCATTGCCCTCAGGGCTTGGCGCCATTGGTTGGCAAATCTAATGGCGAAGCTTTTCCCCTGGTTACGGACTTTATCCCCATTATGACCCTTATACCCCCAGTTATGACATTGAACCCCAAGACATTCTGATACACCGCATGAGTCCTTGGCTTCTGCGACTGCAAAATGGGCAACCTCCTCAGGGATCTCTTCGGCGATGACGAACGACGTCGGGATCGAACTGGCCGCAGTAGTGGAAGAATTGGCCCCAGCATCCTGTTGATTGCGCTGAGGGCATTCGTTCTTCCAATGTCCTTTTTGCATGCAGATACGGCAGAACGAATTGGCAATCCTCTGGGCTAAGGATCCACTGCCGGAAAACGGACTTCGTCCCTTACCTTTCCCCTTGCCTTTCTTTCCAAAGCCCTTGTCAAAACGCTTTGCAACTGGCCAGAAACCTGTAACCTTGACACGTTCAGACAACCTACGATGAGCTTCTTGGTATGCAGAGTAGTATGCACTGTCGGCTTGGATGGTGTCGGCAAGTGAGTCTTCAAACTGCATCACCAAAATTGCACCTTCATCGTTTTCAGCGGCAAGAGCCTCTAAGAGATCATCATCCGGCAGGTCATCATCATTCATGGCATACACATCACCATCAACCTCAGTTTCATCGTCCACCTGGAGTGCAGTGTGATCATACGTTTTGCCTACTTTGTCACATGGCGACAGTGCTGTATTCCTGGAAAAGCCCAGACCCCAGAAGACGAATGTCTGACGTCACCTTTTTCATGGTGAGCTGGCTCCCTTCTTCGGCTTTGGACTCGATGATGACACGTTTCTTGTCATCGGCACCAAGCTTACTGCCCCTTAGTACAATGTATGCCTGCAGTTCCTTGAGGTCCACCTTTTTTGCAAGCAGTTCCGTCCAGGTCAACGAGACAGATAGCTATCAGAGGTTTCATCGGATTTCTGTGAACTTCGGTACAGTGCACGTTCGGCAAGCTCGAACTTCTTGTCTAAAGGAATCTGACCCCAGGTCCCTCCAACGATCTACACCAACCTTTGGATGCCCTTGGGGCTGTTGGTCAGCACCTCGCCTCTCAAAAGCTGCAACTTCTGGTATGCTGTCCCTTTACAACCCGGGATAAGTCGGGTGGCAAGTTCATTGAGTTTGTCAGGCCATGTATTCAACAACAGCTCTACCTTGCTGGTCCAGATTTCCACGCTGTCAGTTGAAGGATCAAAACCCGGCACAAGACTCGCAAGTTCTTTGGGCACATAGGCTGCGCCTCCACCTGAAGATTCACTCATGGCTTGTCCAGGTAGAACCCGTCAAAGTACCCTGACTTTTGGTGGTCCCTGGAGCTGTCTGTATCGACCAGGTAGCTCCGCTACCAATCACAAAGTGACTGGTAGCAAGCTTCAGATGAAGTCAATCCCTTACCAAGCTGATGAAGGATGTCCCTGAATCCAGTTGTATTAAAATGCCCCTGACCTAAGAGATGATGATGAACACCGTCCTGCAGTTAACAAAGGATGCCGCTCCTTTTTGCAATGGCTCTCGAAGCGCAAAATCTCTACCCTCCAACTGGCTGACAGTGAGCCCCCCCCGGCTGCGAAGGGCAAAGTTCCTTCTGGCTTCACATGGAACATTGGAACATCTTGAACAGGGCAAATTTGAGAGTATATATGTATATATGAAAATATAAGTATATAAATGTACATTCTGTAATTTTGTATATATGTACAAATGTAAATATATATATATATTTGTATTTATGTATCTATGTATATATATATATGTATTTTATATATATATTGTGTATATATATATATGTAAATATATATATATATACCTATGTATATACATGTATATATAATATATATATATATATATGTATATGTATATGTGCATGTATACGTATATATATAATGTATATATGTAAATATGTATATAATGTATATATGTATATATGTATATATGTATATATGT
>Ga0126342_10019003_pt1 | contig 11729 bp, 13 predicted proteins | sample Cyp1metagenome_FD_92528 | JGI IMG/M metagenome (GOLD analysis project Ga0126342, IMG submission 92528) | Coral microbial communities from Lord Howe Island, Old Settlement Bay, Australia - Cyphastrea 1 metagenome | ecosystem: Host-associated > Invertebrates > Cnidaria > Coral ... | reverse complement strand
TGAGCATGGATTCGTTGAACTTGGGTGAAACTTGACCATTGGACAAAAAGAGCAGGAACCTAGTAGAATGGGATACGTTTAGATTATGATTGGTAATCGCACGTGATCGCCAAAATAGATGTGGCAAGAGCAAGGCACAGAGATTTTGAACTGCAATCGTCAGAGCTATGGGGCAACAAAAACGATCTAAGCGCACAACTTCAAATTCAATTGATCGGTTTTGAACCAAATCTGTCCTATTTTTCCTTCTTAAAGTCTCTACATAAAAAACATGTTTTTCGATATTTTTGGGGCTTATCTGGAGGGGGGCGCAGTAGGTTCTACAAAAGGTTGTGCATGCGTGTGTTACTACAAAATGCAGTGCATGACACAAGTCATCCAGAAACTAGGACATCACACATCGAACCTGTGCTTTGTGACATTGTGGGCAGGTAGAAGGTTGGATCCTTTATGCAAGCCCCCATGGCGGTATGATTCATTGATTGTTCCATGGAGGTAACAGTGCTGATTCCTCATGTGAACCTTAATACTGGTGTGGTTAAGTGTTCCATGGGGATGATATCTTCAGGCAAGTTCCCTTGATTGGTTGATGTTGGTTGATGGTTGACCCCCGTCGTGATTGATGGTACTACTTCTTATCGGAATTTCGTCCTTTGGGTTTTGCTGGCATTCTGGGGCCTGTAGTCCTTGCATCCTGCCCTCTTCTGTCCTCAATTGTTTCTTTACCAATTCAGCCCGGCCAACGTTTTTCTAAAATTGTTTCCATTAATAAAACCCTCTCGCCTTCGTGATTTGACACTGCTCGAGAATGACTGGGCGCACATAGTCTTGCCCCTTGACCATATCACCATTTATGAATTTATGACCTACAAACACAGAATCAGTTGCAAGCCCTCAGGACCAAAAAAAAACGGGCTTAGGTCGCCGCTCAAACCGTGGGTAACGTCGTACATGTGGATTTGAAAAAAATAAAAGAGCTTGGTGTGCTGTTCATTCGATTCATGTTTCTGTCTAGATGGTTCTCACAAATATTGATGGCGTTGAAGCAGTTCGTTTCCGTATGTTTGCGACCCTTTGGAAATGGAACGTGTATTTGCATAGTATTTGCAGCAGTGTCCTCTCCATGGTGCTTGCAACATTTTAAAGTGTCGATTTTCCAATCGGCAACAGCAGATACACCTTGGTTTGTGACAGTTGCAACATTTCAACGTTTCCCTGGTGAGGGTTCTCTCAACACCCTGAGATCGAATCTTCCTTTCACATGTTTGCTACATGTTTGACTTGGAACCTTTTCTCCCCGTGTCGTTTGCATTTTGCTCGAACATGGTGGAACGATTACGAACGCCCGTGTGAATGTTGGGTTTGGGAACCGAACCGTCCATTATATAAACAAACACATGTTTGGCAAGAGGGATGTTTTACTGGTTCGGCAGCGCGGTTTTACCGAAGGTATATTGTCTCCCAGCTTCCAAGTCCAAACATGCGGACCCCAAAGCCCCACATGGCAGCACCTCATTCAATTTTCTTTTGTTTGCAACGGTGATGTTTCCTGCTCATGGCCTATTGTTTGTGCAGTTTCAATGATGAAAGGTGAATGCATTTTCTTGTGTAAAATGAATCTGCGGTGGCTAAAATCGTGCAATCACTCCAAGATGCTCCTAGTTTCTTCCCCGAAAGATTCCGCGAATCTTCCGCGGACTGGGTTTTGGTTCCTCAGTGTTTCCGCGCTTTAGGCCACAATTTCGGTCGCAAAAGGTTTTCGAGGTGCGTGAATGGTTGCCATGGTGCGTGTCAGGCTCCATTCTCATGACTGCCCCGCGTGTGCTTCATTTGTGCGACGTTGTACGGTTCCCAAACGCAACATTCTCATGCAACACAACAGGAATCACCACTCCAAAAGTGGGTCAGTTTCCGGTGTTTGCAGACTGTACTGAGATGCAGGGGGTCATGTTTGTTTCATACAGCCGGCGCGTGCATCCATTTTTTTCGCGCTTGCGCAAGACATTTTTCTGGACCTGAAAGGCTGACAAACATCGCCATGTTCGTTCTCAACACCAGCAGTAAGATAGACTGAGAGTTGTCAAAACTGCAGGGCTTTCAAAACACGACCTAGCAGTTAGACCTAACATCAGACAAACTTTGGTTTTCAGAGCTTTGTTGGAAGACTGAAATCAGCAAAAATCCACCTGCCAGACTGCACACCCACAGCTTATTTCGCCCCTGAACAAGCTATCAACCAGCCCAAACGGACAAACGGCAGCAGCCAGATAGACCGCAGCCAAGCATGAAGGTGGGAAGAAGAAACCGCTCGTCCGTATCAAGGGTCACAAACATCCCACCAACATGTAGGTCTTTTCTGATGATGTTAGAATGACAACACATATCAAAATCAGCAACTGTGGCCGTTCCCTTTCAGTGCTGCAAGTGTTGCAAACCTGTGTGCCAAGCTCGCATCGGCAGAGCACACTTGACCGCGGCATACTGTGGCAAATACGTTGGATGTCGAAGGGTACAACAGCTACAAGCCTCAAAAGGTTAGATCCTGAAGCTGAAACATAGACTTTCCAAAAGGGTACCACCCTACACCTACATTGCAATCGTTGTGGAACGTAGGAATTGCCATGGTGCAAAGAGAACAGTGTCAAAGCGCAGTACTTGTGGCCGACGAAACTTCGAGCGTCCCAGTTGAAGTACAGTGAAGGGCGCATGGTGCCCAGGAACAATTTCTTAGTTTCCCACTTGCAAAGACCGAACGGTGTCCGACATGTCCTGATCTTCTTTGACTGAATGTTTGAACTCAGATTTGTTAGGGACAATTCTGATCGCGTAGTGTGATTCGCTGACCCTGGATATGATCCTGAAAATAAGTTGACGCAACGTTTGTTCAATGCTATTGTGTGGTGGGTGAGAGTTTAGAACATTGTTGCATTCACTGCATGAGAGCGACATCGAGTATCAGATTGATGCTAATGCACCAACAAGAGCATAAATCTGTCTGGCGCTGTTTTCTTTATCGCTGCTCGTCCGACCACAGAGGGACACCCTATTGAAATCAAACATCGCATCCCGCCGTTCAGCCCTCAATGCGACCCCCTTTTGGCCGTCTCCAGTTGGGCATGCGCCCGCAGTCACAACGGACATCGCAGCCGTTCGCTGCCTTAAAAATGAGGGAGTCTTGGTCTCTGGGACGAAGTCACTATCCAAGATATCTCAAAGGCTGGTCTCTCCCACCGAAACAAATCGATCATAAAACGGGTAGAGTGATGGTTATATCATAATTAAGTCTTACGCAACATGTTTCTAGTAGTGGTGCTATTAATTAACCTGCTTGTTGAAGTAATAGATGTTTTTCTCAGATGGACCAAGACGCTGTGACCAAAACTCCCTGGGCAGGTTGCACGGGCCACACTCAGACTAATCGAAGCATTGGTAGACCTTCGCCGAGAGACGCGGGTGAGAATTAAGATGCCCCAGCTGTATCAAAAACCTTGCATCATCCGTCAGCCCTACAACGAGTACCCGAGTCACCTTGAAGAAAAGAGCGAAGATCCACAGGACCAAACAGGTGGTCGCGCAGAAGTAAGCCTAGCCATGAAGCCGCACTTCCAAAGGGCATGGCTAATCACAGAGACCAAACTGTACCTACATATGTGTGTGTATATATAATATAGGTATGTAGATATATAGATATGTAGATAGACATGTAGATATAATATAGACATGTAGATATAATATATGTACGTAGAAAATGGTACATATCTACATGTGTAAATATACTGTATTACATTTTATATATATATAATGATATATATATATAATCAGAATGTAAGGTAGTTTCTATCCCCAAATGAAGCCTGGAAGATTGAGGTAGTACTTCATTTACCCACTGCTCTCTGCCTGGAATTCGGTCTGCAGAATCGAAGAGATCAGCAATGACATCCCGGCGCCCAACAATGCCCTGCAGCGGCTGCGGCTGCGGCCCACTGAAAAGAGATGAGCAGCTCAGATGATTTATAGGCTTTATTAGGCTGCATAGTCCCCAAATGGTTGATACTTGGGGATAATATGATGTTTGTATTGTCTCATTGTGGATCTCATTTTAAAAAATATTTTTTGTTATAAAAAAAAGTGGGTTTCTTTCACCGAGATCATCCACCCAAAACAGCAAACACTGTTTTGGGTCCCCCACCCGATCACCACCAGCGCAATGGAAGCGCCCATCTCCTTCACGTTGGGCTTTTGGACCTCAAAAAACACCAGGTCGTTCAAGGACAAAATCTGGGAAGTTTCGTCTTTGACACGATACCCTCTGGTAATTTAACAGTTGCTAAGGAAAATCATGTTATCTATCTTTAGTAAGGAAATCATTGAACCAAATGGACCATTTTCGCAAACTCTTGAATTACGTCAGGGTAACTTCTGGGTGTTTCCCGGTTTTGTGAAGATTCACGAAGCTTCGACTTGAGAGGATTCATCAGTTGGTTTGTTAATTGTTCCTTTTCCATTCAGCTATCAGAATCCCATGGTTTTTTTCCCGTCTTCTGGGATGATCTATCAATGAAGCTATGAGACGCATGCAGCATGGGTGCAGAGCGGCAGCGGACAGCTCCTTTTGAGCATTTTTGTGTGTTGCTCTGTCAGGTTCCCCCCATCTCCCTCTCGCACGCCAGCCATCCAGAGCCGTTGTACCGCTCCGAATGGGTCTTGTTGCTGACAGCGCGATCTTAGTCTATCCCTTCATGGGAAGGGATTAGTTTCCGGCCTCCTGGTCCGAAGTCCAGAGGGTCAGATTGTCTCGCAACAGCTGCATGATCAAAGTCGAATCCTTGTAACTGTCCTCTGCCACATTGTCCAGCTCAGCAATGGCATCCTCAAAGGCGGTGCGCGCCATCTTACAGGCCTCATCAGGATCATTCAGCACCTCGTACATGAAGACCGAGTAGTTCAAGGCCAAGCCAAGACGAATTGGATGTGTGACGGCCAAGTCCTATGGAGATCTCATCTCCATCCACATGAAATGATTGATGAAATCCCGAAAATAATGGGTGACCCGAACATTTTTGCTCTACATGTACTATATATACATATATATGATATTATATGTGTATATATATATATAGCTCATATACATATTATATTATCCCCGAATTTGTATGTAATTTTCATCGAAAAATCCAACCATCCCTGTGGTTTCCAAGAATTCACCGTAGTGATATGAAAAAAATGGGACTCGAATGGGAATCCTTCGGAATCCAACCCCTGAAGACCCAGATGGTTTGAATTTCTGTTTTCAACAAGATGTCCCTCACATTCTCATCACATGTTTCCATTCGCAAGACTTCACGGGTTTAAAAATCCACCGTTCATCCACCTTTCAATACAGTTCTCATCAGTTCTCACTTGACTGGTTTCGTTTATAGAAACCACATCAGAAACCATGTCTATCCCTGTATTTTTCCCCATGGTATTCCCATGGCGCCTCACTGGCCACCTTTGCGGCTTCGGCGTAAGCCTTCCGCGCTTCCTCGGCAGCCTTGCTCTTCTCGTCGCCGCTGCGGAACTCCGCAATGTAGCGGTAGTAGTCAGCCTGGGATCCATCGGGATCCAGGGGGCACCGGGGATCTGTGGTGGTCAAAACGGCCAAAAAAGGATGGGGAAAATGCTCCAAACCACCAAAGAAAGGGGGACGAAACTTGCGGAAAGCAGAGACACTCTTTGAATTTTATGATTCGATAGATTTGTCCATGGATCGGAACTGACTTTACCAAACCGAGGTTTGCTCTCTGATTTCACCAGAGCTGGTTTTTTGGAAACCAGATTGGCATACAATGAACTAAGTTTCAACGCTGAAAAGAAGGGATGTATCGAACAATGAAAATGGAGATCATGATCAATTTGGGTCATTAAGAAGAACCGTGGAAAAATATCCCGGCAAGAGACCCCGAACAGTGTGGGGGAGTGGGAGGATAATGTATGATAATGTTGCTGTTGATGATGATGATGATGATGATGATGATGATGATGATGATGATGATGACAAGGAGGAGGAGGAGGAGGAGGAGGAGGAGGAGGATGATGATAATGTTGCGGACGATGATGTTGAGGATGATGGCGTTGACAATAATGTCCTTGGGTAAAAATAGAGGGGCCGGTTTGGTATACCATCTATCATTATTTACCTGTTGTTAAAGGGGTAAACAAACCCCTTTAATAATCAACCAACCAATGGGAAAAGGACATCTATGGACGTTGAGGATGATAAGGTGCAGGATGATGATGTTGAGGATGATGAGGTGGAGGAGGATGATGTTGAGGATGATGATGTTGAGGAGGATGAGGATAAGGTTTTTGGCTGATGTTGAGAAAGAGGATGATGATGATGATGATGATGATGATGATGATGATGATGATGATGATGATGCTGGTGGTGCTGATGATGTTGAGGATGATAATGTTGAGGAGGAGGATGAAAAGGATGATGATGTTGCGGGAGATGAGGTGGAGGCTTTTGATGTTGAGGCTTATGATGTTGAGGACGATGAGGTCAAGGGGGAGGAAGATGATGATGCTGAGAATGGTGATATTGAGTAGGAGGAGGAGGAGGAGGAGGAAGATGCTGATGATGATAATGTTGAGGATGATGGTGTTGAGGAAGAGAACCGATCCCAAGACTGGGACCCACACTTTGTACGAGCCTGCAGAGTCGAAATGCACTTGGACATGTTACAAGAGCCACTTTATGCGAACTGTGAGTAAAGACGCAGGGCCCAGAAGCGCGACGCAGACTCTGTGGGAACCTGCGCAGTCGGAGCCACTTTATGCGGAAATTTACAGGAAAAATGCCGGGGCCCAGAAGCGCGAAGCAGACTTCGTGCGGGCCTGCGCAGTCGAAGTGCACTTAAGACATTTCACAAGAGCCACTTTATACAGAAATTTACAGGAAAATGCCACCCCCAGCTGGAGCACGCTGATCAAGCACCGGCCTTTATACTTACCGTAAGAACCCCTCAGTGAGGACACACTACTTGGGGAACTGCCAAAAGAAAAGGATTTCATGTACGTAGCTTGAATTTGACAAGCAAAAACAAATGATTAATTAAGCGGTGGATCAACCATCCGTCCCCCAAAAACATGGTAACACATGTTTTTCGCAATCCTGCGTTTTTTATTCCAATGTACTAATTAAACCTCACGTTTTGTTAATTAATGAATGATGTGTTTGGACTTTTCACGACGCAAAATTTAGGCTGAATATGTTCCTTTTTTCATGTTGTCGCTCAGCTGTCACTTTGCCAAACTGTGCCTCAAAATCCATTGCTGAATCCTGGGACAGGGAAGTAGAATCAATTGTAGCATCAAGTCTGTCTGCAAGTGCAAGAGAAGATCTCACAACGTAGCATCAAGCGTATGTGCAAGTGCAAGGGCAGATCTCACAACGTAGCATCCCACGCGTTTGCGCGCAAGTGCAAGAGAAGATCTCCTAACGTAGGATCAAGCGTGCCTGCAAGTGCAAGAGAAAATCTCACAATGTAGCAATCAGGATGTTGGAAAGTGCATCCACAAGAGCAAGAGAAGATCTCCTAACGTAGCATCAAGCCTGTCTCCAAGTGCAAGAGAAGATCTCACAACGCAGCATCAAGTGTATGTGCAAGCGCAAGAGAAGATCTCACAATGTAGCATTCAGGATGTTGGAAGGTGCATCCACAAGAGCAAGAGAAGATCTCATAATGAAGCATCAAGTGCATCCGCAAGTGCAAGAGAAGGTTCCTAACGTAGCATCAATTGCGTCCGCAAGTCACAAAGAAGATCTCACAACGTAGCAGCAAGCGTGTCTGCAAGTGCAAGAGAAGATTTCACAAGGTAGCAACAAGCGTACGCGCAAGTGCAAGAGAAGATAAGGTAACGTAGCATCCCACTGTGTTGCCAGGGCAAGAGAAGATATCAAAATTTAGCCTACCCTATGTGTGTGTGTGAGTAAACATGCTCCACCCCACCCATGTAGCATGATAACAACAACAATGCCCCAAAAGTGTTGTGAGAAAACGTGTCACCAAAGACATAGGCATCTACCTGCTTCCATCATCCAAGGTTGAGACTGACATGTCATATTGTAATGTCAAAAAGAAGATTGCATTGTTGAAATAAAATCGAAGGCCTAGAACACTCTGGGCTCCCTACTCTGGACCCACACCCGTATCAACGCAGAATGATCACAACATCTCAATACATCCAAATTGGGATCGAATGAGTTTGTCTGAAAATGGTGTACTGTATATCCCTCAAATGGAATTGTTTAATGCAAGTACCGAGATATATAATGATGAGGCTTTATGGGCTCTATGTTTCGGGCATTTTCGGACAAAACACACACTATAAAGACAGACATTTCCTAACATTGAAAAAACGCATTGATAATAGTATATAGTTGGTTGCACGAGTAAAATTTATTTTAACACAAAACTACCATCATTTCGCCGAGTATCTTTCATCTTCTGATAGAAGACTTTGGACTCCGCCTGTGTCGCCTTAGGGATGAGACCCTGATCCAGCAACTTCAGGATGGTGTCGCAGATCTTCTGCAGTTCATTCTCTACCTTGACGCGGTAATCCTTGGCATAGCCCGCCTGTGTCTCGTTGCCCTTGGACTTCTCCTGGCTGAGAACGATGTTGGAGGCAGGTTTTTCGGCATTGGGAAAAAAAAAAACGGGCCCGTGGACATATGGGAATATCCATGCGGAAGCCAAAGTCTTAAAAAATGTTCTTCCAGAATGGAAAGCTTGGTGATTGGTGTTGCAAATGTGTTGGCGTTGTACTATATACACTTTGACTTGACATGTCAATACGCTCAATATATTCCAACATATTTTTACTGTACCTGTACCTAGCACCGTGCGTACCTTGCGCATCTAATGATTTCTTCTCAGATCTACCTAACTCGTCATGTTTCAACGTGGACTGGATTTTTTCTTTGACATGTATTGGAAGCATGGTATCCACTGCATGGGCCAGTTGACTTGAATGCGATTGCCCCAGCCCACCCCCACGGGGTTATAAAAGCCACAAGGCAACCATGTGCAGTTGGGCAACCAGCAACAACTTTGCCAGTTTTATATCGGGTACAGCATCCCTATGTCATGAAGGTTGAACGCCGATGCTGGTAAAAAAACCTACTGTAGCATATCAATGCAGATCATATCTTCCATCGAATGATGGTGAATTTCCGTCGCTAGTTGCGGAAAATCCTTGAAACCTCCCCAAACGTATTGCAAATTGGTTATATACATATATATATATATATATATTGGTTTCTATCCCCCATTTCACACAGGTTGAGGCCCCACCTTTCAAAAAAAAACATCGAAACCATCGACTCAGTCAATACCCGGGCGTGGGTTAAAACCAAACCTGTTGGACCAAAAAATCAAATAGGTGACCTTTACAGTCAGAAATGGTCGAGTTATAATAGAATTGCCGAACTATGTCTGGGCCCAATGTTGCACCACAATGCCCTAAGCGAAGGCCGCCCCTGACCGAATCAATGCGCCCCTTAGAGACTGAGTGAATGCGGGAATGAACGAATGAGCGAATGAGCGAATGAGTGCATGAGTGATTGAGTGAGTGAATGCATGCGTGCGTGCGTGCGTGCGCGCGTGTGTGCGTGCGTGAGTGAGCGAGTCACTGACTGACTGACTGACTGACTGACTGACTGACTGACTGACTGACTGACTGACTGACTGACTGACTGACTGACTGAAACACTCGCCCATCAACACATCGCTCCACGACCAACCATATCCACAATAAACATGTAGTCCTCAACCTTCAATGCAACATAACTTGAATCCTTTCGCAAAATGAAAACATTTTGAAAATCCAAAAGCAAATCCAATACAGTCGAGCACACAGTAATTTCCAGCCGTCGCATTCTCGCCGCTGCACCGGGGTCGACGAAGAGCTAGAGGACGAGCTCGTCGACGAGGAGCGCGAAGCCGCCTGTAACCATTTAACCCTCATAAGACTTATCAACCTTTGAACGAGCATTGCAAAACACTCAGAAATAAACCGTTCAACCGCCAACCAAGTTTTTACTTTCAAAGATAACTGCTCAACCATTCCCCTCTATCCATACCCTTCCGTTCTGGTAAATCCACTCGATACCCGACAAGACAAATGCACGTTGAATCCGCAACCTTGCCCGAATCATTTTGCAAACAAGATATCGCATCTGCAAATCACGCGGTTTCGTTTTTAAGTCCAAAGAATAATGCCAACTTCCGGCGAAAACAATCTGACCTACTCCCCGCGCCACACCACTTGCCTGCTTCCGAGCAGCCGCCACTGGCTGCTGCGGCGCGGAAGAAGGAGAAGCAGCCTATCGCAAATATGCACTCTTTCCCTTCAATGCACATGCTGCGTCATGTTTCTTCCTAAATCCACCCACCAAAAAAATTGACCACCTCAGAAACGAACACGTCAAATGAACCCAATAGTGCTACTAACTTACACAATTTCACATAGAACTCCTCTCGGCAGCCCCAAGTCCGCCACATCATGCTTGCATTGCCGCAACCAAGCAATTTTTTAAACGTTGACCTGCCTGGCGCTGCAACTTCCTCTTTTTCTGCGGCGGGGTCTGCGTCACAGAAGGCGCCACCTGTCCGCAACATCCAGGGCAGAAAAAGAAATGATCTTGCACCGAGGCTAAGTTCCAAGCCTCCGGAGGCGCGCTGGTTAGGTGAAACCAGGAACCATCCGCGCGCATGACCCTGCTCCCCTGGTGCGGGGGAGGGGTCACAGCCGCGGGCCCTTTGGCTTGCAAAACCGGTTCGGAGCCCGCCCATCCTGGCCGCATCAACCAGGAGGGCACAACATCCAGATCCCCAATTCAATGACAATGGCATACTATCATTTAAAATCATTTTAACGAAAAGCCGTTCGTATGTTTTCCAAATTGATACTTCGCTCATGGAAACACAATCAATGCCCCCACCGTTGACAAAAGCAGCCCACATACTTAAGCCCCTGTCCTGTGGCCACCAATTTGGAGGCACTCCAGGCAGTAAAGCCAAAGGGCTTGACCACCTGGAGTGAACCGCCACTTCGTCCCTTGGTACTCCTGCGTTCGAGCAGGAACATGATCAAAAAAAATACGCAATTAATATACATCCACCAAGTCAAGTCATGCAACAGAATTGCATCGAACTGACGTCACAACCTAGTTCCCAAAAACCTTTCCGCCAACTCATCATATAATGCTACGATCGCTTCAATTAGATGACCTCTCTACATGAAGAACCCATTTGTCCTCCCACGCCGTCTGGAGGAGAGGCTGCAGCGTCGTGAGCTGGTGCTTCCCGCAGGAGCAGTTCGGAGACTGACTGGCTGACTAACTGACTGACTGAGTGACTGACTGACTGACTGCGTGAATGAGTGAATGAGTGAATGAGTGAATGAGCGAATGAGTGAATGAGTGAATGAGTGAATGAGTGAATGTGTGAATGAGTGAATGAGTGAATGAGTGAATGAGTGAATGAGTGAATGAGTGAACGAGTGAATGAGTGAATGGGTGAATGAGTGAATGAGTAAGTGAGTGACTGAGTGAATGAATGAATGAATGAATGAATGGAATGAATGGAATGAATGGAATGAATGGAATGAATGGAATGAATGGAATGGATGGAATGGATGGAATGGATGGAATGGATGGAATGGATGGAATGGATGGAATG
>Ga0126342_10019002_pt1 | contig 11729 bp, 9 predicted proteins | sample Cyp1metagenome_FD_92528 | JGI IMG/M metagenome (GOLD analysis project Ga0126342, IMG submission 92528) | Coral microbial communities from Lord Howe Island, Old Settlement Bay, Australia - Cyphastrea 1 metagenome | ecosystem: Host-associated > Invertebrates > Cnidaria > Coral ... | reverse complement strand
TGAAATGACTTGCAATCTCCTGAATAATCAGGTAACGGGGCTGGCCGCCCTCCCCTTTACTTCGTAAAGCAAAACTCAAGGTAGCCCCACTGGAGCTACCTTTCGTGATATATATATATATATATATATGTAAAGTCAAGTCATTCAAATACAACTTGATACTTTGCTAAATGGCATTAAATGGCTACATGTTTCTAGAGTACATGCTGATAGGCTAGGTCATATTTGAAGTTTATGCCTACATAGATATATGCGCAAAGCCGGTACAATGGAGGATCTCGTGCAGGGTCAGCATGGTTCTATCAAAAATGGTTTGGAAACTCCATTCGTAGCTCCAAACTGGCTTTCCCAACATTCATATAAGGGTTGGGAAGCTCAAATCAATTCCCAACTGCTATTACACCCATATTATTTTGAGTTTCAACCTCCCATTTTTTTTGGAAACAGACCAAATGTTGGATTTCCATGGATTTCCCCAATATTTTGTTGGTGTTTCACCATGATTCAACCGCCCCAAGGTTTGGTGCTGCTCCCCATGGGATCCCTTGTTGGGCTTCCGAACCGCCTTGGCCTTCGCCTCCTTTGCCTCCTTCTCGCGCTGGGCGCCTCAAGGTGGGAAACTCATCCATGTTTTTTAAAAGGGGAAATGCTCATCTACATTACGGATATGATAGGGAACTATTGATATGATGATATGACAGGGAAATCATATGACAGGGACATCATCCACTTTGTTTTTGGAAGCTCCACTTGATAGGAAAATGAAAAACACATGCTAATAAAACATCATGAATAATCCAAAGGTTGGCCTCCTGGCGAGGAAACATCTTCCATGATACATCTTTGTCTTACATCTTCCCAGTAGTGTGCTAAAATACACATTTCCCACTACCAGCTTGGCTCACCGCAGGTTGGAAAATCGCTCAAACATTTGGATGAATGACCTGTTCACCCTTAAAATGCACATGGTTACATTGGAGCTTGATCATCAGAGTGCATCCTCCCAGGATTGATCACTGGACCCATGGATTCTGGGAAGCCCCACGAAGCTCCGGTCTTTGCGCCTTTTTCTTCTTGATATCATCCAAGGACATCCCGACCTCACTGCTGGTGTTCTTCCAAAATGCTGCCTCCAAGAATCTATTTACCCAAGAATCATGATGATTTACACACATCTAAACTGAATCTTAACCTTCAAAAACACAATTTAAGTAAGTTCTATTTTGATGTTTTTTGAAAATGATTTTGAGGCATTGTTTACACCACCTGAAGGACCCCCGGGTATTGTGGTGGGCACTATCCTCGCGGAAAGAAATGCAACACACATCATGTGATTAAATAGGTTATAGGTGTCATACTTGTCGGGCGAATCCCTACCCAGACATATCTATACAATATATGGATGACATTCACTAAGATCATTAAGTGCGTGTCTTTAATATGACATGGCCGGATGATGTCGGATGGATATTCAATTGGCTTTAACCGCGTAGCAAACTTAAGACGGTATCTAGACTCTGTCGACCCTGGCTGTGCGTCTAAATCTGCCGGCCCGTTGGCCATTCCCAACATATATGTAGCTTGGGTACCTTCGCAGAACAAAAAAAAAACATGACCAGTAGGATACGCATGCCAGTACCCAAGGCTACCTCAGTAACTAGCGGGACATCATCCGCGAAATGGCTCAGAACGTGCTCCTCCGTTTATGGCAGCAATTTATTATATAGCAATCCAGTAAACTGGCTACTGGACATGTATCACATGATAGGAATTTCAATAATTAATGGTCACAGTCAGTGGTCAAATCAAATCCATGTTAGTCCCATAATTATGATCAATCTATGATCGTTTGCTGAATCCCTGTAGGCCTCCCAGTGTTTATCCGCAAATTCTCAATCAATGTCCCAACATGCTCACATGCTCGAAATGTTTCCGCAAGATTTTCCCAGTGATGATGTCAATCTGAGAGTCCCACGATTGCCTTCTGAAACTTTTGGGCTTTCCTGGCCTTCTTCTTGCTACCTTCATCAACCTGTGTAAGGCAGGGGACTGGCCTAATAGAACAAATGACATGTTCCACTATCGGTTCTCTTCGTCTCCTTTGGGCTGCGTGATGTACGCTGGAGAAGTTCACTAACAATACTAACACAAATGGCAGGTGCAATGATCTTCTTAAAGGTGTGAAGCTGCTGCAATTTTGCAGCCCAGCCCCAAAAAACATCCGTTGATGATGTGAGTTCAAGGGCTATCAAGTACGAATATGTAACACTTGTAACACTTGTGTAACTTGTAATAACTTGGAGTAATAGCCTCCCTCCCAAAATAGCTAACCTCCCGATGACCCCGGGCAGCTCTTCGCCTTGCCCTTCTTGTTCATTCGGCGCCAAGCCTGAAAAGGACGTCTGAAAAAATGCAACGTTGGCCTCTGCATGGATGATGATCCAAAAATTCAGCAGCTCCTATAGTAACTATAGATGTAACTAGTATATAGGTCCTAGTAACCTCTAGTGAGGGGGAAACCAGCTACCCTCTGTTTCTCAACCATTTCCGTGGAAAAGAAATAACATTTTTTCATAGACTGCTTGCCTGATGAAAAGCATGTTTTCCATTCTGACTCAAGATGTTCCTGTTTGGTCATCAAATCTTACGATGATTAATGGAAAACACGATCCATCATGATCCATCTACATAGATCCGCCTAAATTATGATATTTCACTATGAAATAAGGCCAGCTATGGGGATGATTCTCCTTCCTAACCATAGTTCAACCAAATAGATGGGTTTGTCTGAAAATAGGGTATCCCAATTCCAATGGATCATCATTTTCCCTTTTTTTCTTGGCGATTTTTGTGAGAATGATCCCCAAACAACCTCTTCCTTCGCCCATGGCGGGGCTCGGCCTGCGTCCAGCGGAGCTTCACAGGCTTGATTCGCTGATGGAAGAGGCTGTCAGCCTTGGCATTGATGAAAAAGCTCACCTGGCCGCTGACAGAAACCCACTGGATATCACTGGACACGATGAACAAATGAGGAGCTAAATGGCTAAACGGCTATAAACTTGCAGAACCAACAGTATGTAAATCTACTTCGGACCAGCTAAAAACCATTGTCTCTATATGTCTCTATCACGAGTTTCTTTCCACCAATTCCCGTCAAACCCACCGTGCCCCGGAGGATGACCTTGGCATCCTTGGCCACGAACTTCTGCCCGTGGCCGGGGTAGATGCCTGGGCCGCTGCTGATGCCCACGGTCAAGTGGGAAAAGATGAAAAAATCATTCCAACTACAGTATCAATAGATTGCTCCAAGGGTCTTTCATGGACTTACATGTTTTTGCATGTTTTACCCCCAACTATGGCAAATACAGCAGTTCCTGCATATGTTGGCAGCATCCAGCATCCAGTTCTGGAAAATACTTGTAGCAGTTGAGATTTGAAGATTTCGAGACCACCAACTGGCTTGGGCTTATGCAGGCACCCTCCGATATGTAATCTGAGATGACTGGAGAGTTAGGAATGATCTGTCCCTGCCCTACCAACCAGTCATACAGTGTGATTCCCGGAAAAAAACCTTCCGCAAATAGTTGGCGATTAAACCCCCTCCCTCAAAGTGATTCATTGTCATTTGTAACTCAACCGTTGAAACAGTTGGATTGTGGTATTCAGGTGTATACGGCATTAAGATCTGGCATCCTGATCCCACACCAGGACGTCAAACATCCACCAATCAAGAAGCAAAGCATAGACATCCTGTAGATATTGAGCACTTACAACACCCTGAGTTCAAGACGGTACTCAGTGTAGCTGCACTGATCGGTCTTGATCACCATGGCAACAGAAACACGGGGATGGCGGTAGCGCCAGCAGCCCCAGTCGAGTGGGATAGTGGGTTTGAGCCTGCGATTCGCAGCGGCACTGTTGAGGGTAGAACCCTCCGCATAGTCAAACAAGTGTCAAGCATTTCCCAAACCAGAAGGAGTTTTGCTTGGATGTTTCCTGGAAGATAGTTGGCTACACTAAGTTTGAAAAAATGTAGGTTTTGCTGGGTGCCTTATCTGCTTTTGCTGGATGCTGCTGACCCAGAAGGAACCAACAAAGCATATACAGGACTCCGCACCAAGGGGACCAGCACCCCCTAAAACAAGCAGGACTAGGAATAATGTGGATTCATCTGGCGAACACTCAATAAACTCTCTTTTTTGGCCAGGCTTTCAAACACCATCGAATGGTAGACCTGGCTAAACAGTGTATCATAGTGTATCTTATGAATGATCCAATATGGGATTGATGTAATTTTACATTGATTGAATGCTCCCTCATGACATAGACCCTGCTACAAACAACGGACAGCTTGGAAGATCTTGGAAGACCCTGCGGCTCCACGACGCCATCCTGGGTTTCTTGGGTCCACGTGCCAGGTCTCAATTTCAGTCTCATCGAGGCTGAACTCGTAGCCTTGGGCCATTTTGTCGGGATCATGGTCATCAACAGCTTTCAAATTTTCAATGAGCCGGGGGGACCCGGGGGTTGGGGCCAAAACCCTTGCGACATCTTGCGACATGACAAGCGCAATTTAAGATTGGTAAGGGTTTCAAGGCCCGAAGATGCCATGGAACTGGGGCCCCTGCAATCCTCGTTCTGCAAGGCTGCTTCTGACTCGGCAAAGCCTCAAAGAGTCATTCAATGGCGGGAAAGAGAAACTCCAAAAACAGGGTCCCAAAATGGCCCAAATACGGGGATTAACAGTTAATTAACATTCTTTCACCAACACAAACTGGCTGTTGAGCGTCTTATTAGCAGAAAGGGGATTCAACCAGCCAAAACCGTGGGCCCTGACCATCGGACACACCTGAGACCCTCACGGATCACGTAGTGCGTCACTGGGGCGCCACCGCAGTAAGGTCGTTTCCAGCCGAAGGACCTAGGGGGTCGGGGCTGATTCGGCTGATTTTTTGGGTAACCATCAATATACCCCCAATGTTAGCATATATACCATACATGGATCCTATGGGTAAGTATTAATAGGTTGGAGGTTCAGCCACTGAAAAATATGAGCTTCACGGCCTCATTGCATCGAATTTTCAGGGAAGATCCTGCGGCTGGAAAACATGTTTTACAAATATTTCAAATCCAGCAGCTTGTGCCAAGAATTAGTTTTAAATTATAATTATAATTGTATACACCTTTTAAAACATGTTGCATTTGAGAAATGTTCAGCACCCAAAATTCTTAGGGCCACGTTTATATTGTTTTTGGGTCATAGATAATATAGGTAGACGCACCCATATATCATAGTGTTCGTGAAACCATAGTGAAACATATCCCAATAAATATCATTATTTTTTCATTTATAGATGATCTTCCCATTATATCCCATTACAAACCTGACTTGACCCCACACATCCCCTATGCATATACATATATATGTATATATATATATATATATATATGTATTTGTATATATATATATGATATGTAAATATGTATATATATATGTATATGTATATATATATATTATATGATATGTATATATGACGTGTGCGTGTGTGTGTTGATCAAATTCCCACACTAAGAAACCGTGGATGAGCTTGGCCTCACCATTCCCGGCCCCGTTGGGCTCATGGCAAGGACGTACAGCCCACCCGTAGCAGCTCAATTCCTGGATCCTGCAGACATGGAAATGATAAAAGAATTGGACAATACATGGTGGATGTTGATGATTGCCAATTCCCAAGGTAGAGAAAAGTGTCAATGACGAACACATATGTTGATACAGTATATGATGTAGAGTAGATGGTTCATCACAACAGCTTTGAGAATGTTTGATATCTGGCGCATTCGTAAACCACCACAGCCGAGGCATGGCGGCTTCCCAAGCAGGGTTTTCGACTACTAAGTGAGATGCAAATCCAAGGAGGGGTTGAACAATCCCCAAAGAACACAGATTGCCATGTTTGAACATGTTTTGATTTTTTTTGATAGGAACCCATCGCACGTTTTGGCCATGTTTGGCTGACTCTCCCTATTAGTATACAAACTTATGAGCCAAAACAATTTCGCTCTCCGAACTATAAGTACCAGTAGTGGAAAATAATGGAAAATAGTGGTTTGTCCAAACATTGTGGATGCCAGATTTTCATCCATTTTCCACTGAAATTTCCTCATCCTTGTCCCGTCATGGTATGTTTTTATTGCGCCAGGCCTGTGGAATCTCGGCCGGACAGTATGCACCCTAGGCAAGAAGTGAGCAGTGGTGCAACACGTGGAACATTTCAACAGAAGAACGCTCGTGTAACAGCACAATACTGCATATATGATCATATAATGAATCATATATGTACACTTATGTCATTGAAATTGATTGACTATAAACAACATCTGCCTACCTATCTACTTTCCTATCTATCTGTTAGAGTAAACAGTATTCTTCACCAACGGCATCTTGGGACATCTTGGGATGACTCACCCCACCAGGGATTGCTTGCCCCCACAGTCTAGTTGGCTGATAGGTTTTCTAATGCGTTATAGAGCAATAAATCCCCAATAAGCCAGGTGCTAAAACTCGCCATAAATCTAGAATAAACATGAATAACCAACAGGTCGTATGTGTCAGGCTCAGTTATCAGCAGAAAAAAACTTTTTGACGGTGGCAGCGTGGCACCTGGATCTCTTAATTGTTGAGCCCGATAAAGGATTGATTGGGGAGTGTAACACCATCGTTACTGGCATATAACCATACCTAACATCATGTTTGCAGGTTGCAGACCCATCCTACTTAGTTCTGTTCCCTATTTTTGTAGGTCACATATACTTATTTCGCTTAGTTCTCCCCTATTTGATCTGGAAAAGAATGCAATCTGGCAATGAAACATCCACCATCCTTAGATGCTTTGGCATAGTTTCTTATATGGCAGTGGGTCAAAGTCAAAACCCTGTGCCCCAATGAACCATCATTATCTAATGGTTGGAAAAACATAGTAACATTAATATGGTCACCATCCCCAAAGTGATGCCAATACAACTGTCTTTCCCTTGAAACCATCCCAACGCCGAGGCGCAGAGGGCGAAGGTAAGCTCAAGGGGCTCCAAGGGCTTAAGCCCATTTCATTCACGCTGGCCACCTGATTTATAGATATCGAAAATTATGTAGAAGCCTACATGTTACAAGTACCAAGCAGAATTCTGTTGTATTGGAGATGGAATGGGGATATATTTTTGGGGATGTGTTATTAGATGTTGTATGGTACACAAACTAATATGCTTGCACGGAAATCCCCAAACTAAAGGGGCATCTATATTTATATATATATATATAAATGGGAAAATCATCCAACTAAATGGAGAATGTTGCATTGCCGTTGCCATGTCTGATTACCAAAGGGCATCAACTTTGTGTGTATACCTGGAAATTCCAACGTAGGCCCATTTTCTGGCAATTAGCCCAGAATGGACAATTGAGCGGACCTTGGATCAAATCGGTGGAAATCGGAAACATGCGAAACAAAAGGATCTTGACAGAACCTGGTTTTGCGTGGTATTGATCTGCTTTGTGAGGTCCTTTGCATCCATTGATTCAACAAAACCGATCTTGGCTTTCACCCTGGGAACCTACGATTGACTATCAGCCGGAAACAAACAAGGGGGTGATACTTCTTCGGAAACCGTAAATTTGAATGCCAGCCCTACTCTCCACCGCCTATTGAGCCCTTGTAACTAGCCCAAACCTTGCCTGCGTTGTTAAATTCAACAGATTTCAACAGTCGACTCAGAAATCTGCAAGCCAGTTGCGATATACATACCGTGTTGCTTTGGTCTTGGAAGGACAAGATTTAGATATTATATTTATATAGTTTCAGGCCAAATTCTAGGAGGTGTTTTTACAAGCATTGTTTGACCAGGGCCAGTCCGTTTTGAATAAGTTTGTCCAAAGACGGAACACATGGCAGGTGTTGTTTCTGGAATTATGCATGTTGTCAAAAAAATGCATTTTGTCAACCAAAACTGTGGATTGTACGGGTGCAAACGTTTTGACATCAGTTCCATGTCAGAAAAAGATTACATTAATATTCACATTATTGTACATATAGATACATATAGCGTATGTACGCATATATATATATATATTTAAGTGATTATAAGTGTGTATGTATATACAGTGTGTGTGTGTTTGTTTGTCTCTCTCTCTCTCTATGTGCGATATTTACTATTTATTTACCTATCTTTCTCAAATCATCGAAGCATCAAGACGGCTGCAATCGCAGTGATGCCGCCCCATCTCCGAGCGGCCAGACTCGAGCATAGTAGTAAGTGCCAGGCTGCATGCCTACAAGATTGTACCTCTCCAAGGGGCAGCTGGGGACTAAACCCCCGGATGGAAAAGCTGGCTCTATAGTTGTTTTTTTTATGTTTTTTTTTCCCCTCCTCTCTGCACTATTTTTGCACCAACTGGTGTCATCGTCGAAAGGCAACAAAAGCATGCCAAAGTGAAAAACAACCCCATCCGACACTCTCTGGGATTTTTTGGGATCCTGAAGTGGCAAAGTTTGGAGAAAAATCGGGCAAGTCAGAAACCACAAATAACCACAACATGTCCATTGTTCGTGAGAATTTGCTGCCGTTGCACCGATTCAGCTGGACCTTTGATTAAACATGGGCAATCAATGGCCTTACTATACCTTGATGTGAATTGTTTCCGTTTCACGGGGGCCCCTCATGGTATCTTGCCAAATACCAGCTTGGATCTTGGCAGTGGGCAAGTAAGGGAATGTAAAGCTCACAATGTCCAGCCTACGGTACACTCAGCTCACACATTGCACATAGGTTATGCCACAACCATCCACAACCTCTTATGCAATGTGTGACCTGAGACAGTTGTGGTTCAGGGATTCCGCTGGCGGTCGTCATTCTGGTTCTTCATGCTGTCATGCCAATCATGGTCTAAGAGGAAGAAAACCCTGAACAAAATTAACCTCTGGTTTTTTTCCCCCTCAACTGGAACCACTGCGTTGACGGAATTGATCACGGAAAATGAAACATTTCGGTACGATTCGGCATCTTTTGGAGTGAACATCCCAAAACTCTAGGTCCTCATCAGCAAGACATGATTACTTACCAATCAACCAGATACATCAACCAGTCTCTCCTGATGGGGGCACTTGTTGGTGTTGCTGGGTGGGGTCTTGGGCTCTTGTTCGCTTTGTATTTGTTCAGCCAGCGACTTAAAACCTGAAGCACGGTGCGGATGGCTGCTGACACCAAGGGGACCAAGCAAGGCGGTGGGTCCAGTTGGTAAAAAAAATGGCTGGGCTGACAACCAACACAGCAAAGCACAGAAGATTTACATGCCATATGGTATTGGCACGTGGTTGAGCCAACCATATGAACATATACGAACTATGAGTGTGTAAGTAAGGAAAACAAGTAAGTAACCAACGGGGGACGTAAGGGAAACTGTAATCAGTGTGGTGACAGTAAGTAAGCGGGCAACGTAGAGGAAAACATATATTTACTGGATTTTACTGGCAACCAACGCCTATTCAGTAGACATCCACTGGTTGGTTGTGCGACACCACCCCGAATAAAACAACAATCAGAAACACTGCGCAGAGTGGTCTCACCACATAGGACCAAAAATTATGGCAAAGCACGTCAATGTATATATATATATAAATATGACTATGTGTGTGCATTTTACATGAAAACAATGTAGACCCTGCATAATCACCATGTATCATGTGAAGAGGAAAGTAGCCTTCGAACCCCCAAAATTGGCAAAATCATGCATGATCTATCTTAGTTGAATGGACAGTAAGAACCAACAAGCATGGCTGTATGACACCCATCCATAAAATCCCATAGGAATTACTCATCCCCACATACAGCAAATGGAAAAGCACACATTAAAGCGGCTAGATCAAAGAAAACACACACTCCCTCCAGCTAAAATGCACCCCGCCTAAATGCGGCTGTTCTGGGGGTTTACGTTAGTTAGAGGACAAAAAAAATGTAGTGGACCGCTATCCCGGCTAAGAAATCGCCTTTCTCCCCAGTGTACACGCCGCGCCGGATCTGGCTGTGTTTGTGGTTGCGGGACAGGGATTCCCATAATGGATTGTGCTTAGTCCATCCAACCATTCAGCACTATTGAGCGTACAAAAGAAACATCAACCAATAACGGTTTTGAGGATTGCTCATATGGACTACTCAAATGACAAAATGTGAGTCTGCCAACACAATGATCTAAGATCTTCTGGTCACGCGAAGAGGTTTGGGATCCTTTGAGGGTCCCCAATTGCCTTTCATTGGGAAAAAACACACACACACACTCAATGCTCGGCATGTTTCTCAGTTGGGTCATTGCATGCCCTTGTGTCATCCCAGATGGGAATATCATCTGGGATTGCTTTCCAACAGGCTTTGTACATCTTTTCATTCTAGTCGAACCAAAGTAAGTTCCATTGAATTTCCCTTGCAGTTGAAATCCACACCTAGCACTGGAGTCGCACAGTGCCGGTCTTGACGAACGTATTGTTAAAGATTTTCAAGGCTTGGCTGACTGCAACATCAAACCTGCCAGTGAGACTGTCGCCCTCTTTTCCTCCAGTTCTTCCTGGATGGGACATGGGTTTTGATCAGCCTGACTGCTGACTGCTTTAATGTTTCGTGGCATATGTGCATGCAATACACAATCAAATCTGTTTACACACACATATATATATATATATCTATCTGTGTGTGTATTATGTATGTCTGGTCTGGCCTGGGGTATATAACATACTGCAATGTCATGTCATGTCATCTAATTTAATCTAATTTATGTATGTGCCATGGTCAGAGCATCGTGTAATTGTCCACCGAAAGATATGGTCGTCGCCACATCACTATATGAGTGTACTGTGTGTATCATGAGTGTATGTGCAAATGAAAACACAAACCTTTTGCAACAAGCCAGGTCCTGGGTCAGCGTCTTCGTCATGGCTTCCTAGCACGAAACCATGTCCGGCTCCAACTCGAGGGATTCCCGGTATCATTCCGCCCATGTAAGGATGGTGGATGCCTGGTTCGCTGCCTGATATATTCAAAGTATTTCTTTTGCACACTCATACGCATATATGATCATATATGTTAACTATGTGTGTATGTATATATTATATACTATGTATGCGTGTGTATACACATATAATATGTGTGCATGTGTAAGTATATATATATAGTAATGTATTGTAATCGCTGTGTGTGAGGCTGACAAAAATCATCCCCATCACTTGCGCAACACCCTGCAGAAACAAGGTCATCATTAATTCTTCACTAAGGACGCCCTTCCCTTAGGCACGCCCCCCTTTCCGCCTTGAGCGCGGGGTACTCAGAAAACCTGGTACCATGGGCACAAGTCGGAAACCAAATGCGGCCACTAGCCAACTAGAATGCCAAAGGCTCCCAACGGGGCAAATGTGAAGTCCCCGATTGACTTGCCGGCAAGGACATTGCCACACAATCTGCTCAGAAATCCGATGCTAGTCGAGTCGAGCAAGATTCGGCAAATGCATGAAATGCATGAAAATGATACTCGTTTGAATTAGGGGGGAGGGGTTGGACCCCCCTCTGCATAGTTACAAATCACTAGGGACCAACCCCAGTGTCTACAAAAAGCAATCACCTGCAAAAACCTTGGGACTACAAAAAGCTAGTGCCAACTCTAGGCACCATGCCAAGAACCGAGCTAAATCAGC
>Ga0126342_10019001_pt1 | contig 11729 bp, 8 predicted proteins | sample Cyp1metagenome_FD_92528 | JGI IMG/M metagenome (GOLD analysis project Ga0126342, IMG submission 92528) | Coral microbial communities from Lord Howe Island, Old Settlement Bay, Australia - Cyphastrea 1 metagenome | ecosystem: Host-associated > Invertebrates > Cnidaria > Coral ... | reverse complement strand
GGCATGAAGACCAGCAAGAAATTTCAAATAGAAAGGTGGGAAAGACCAACAAAGAAGTTCATTTGTATAGACAGACATCAATAATAAAATCAACATAATCATGAGAATACCTGAGAGAACAAAAGCCTGCCTTCAATCCACCAAAAAAAAATGCCATCAAGTTGATCTGGCTAGATGTGGTCATGGCCTGTCAGAATTTTAAAATTCTTTCTGCACCAATCCATGATAATAGAAACATGCATTCGCAGTCGGCAGGCGCCTGTGGAGAGAATGCGCAGCTCGCCCGGTGTCCTGCACATGTTCGACCGGAGAACTGAAGCTTTAAACAACCAAGTATCCAAAAAATCAAAAACTACCGTCACTGACAAAAGTGCGACATTGCATTTCAGAGACCTCACGTGTCCAGAATCCTTAAATGATAAGTTCTCCCAATGGATGTATTCTGAAGACCCTATGTGTAAACCAAAACCCTTTGATAAGCACAATCTAAGTCAAAACTGCCAGAGACACCCATCAAACAAACACAAACATCTGACCTCAACAGGGATAGCAATTGACAGCCGCTGTGAGCCGCTGCGCACCGCAAGAGCCGCGGCAGCCAAACAGCAGCTGCGATAGCCACAGCAGCCGCGATAGCCGCCGCAGCCGCGAGAGCCGCAGCAGCCGCGAGAGCCGCAAAGCACCTGGCAGTGGAAAAAGGTGAGATTCAAAGACCCTTAGGTGTTAGTGAAGAACCCTTCCATGACTCAAGTTTGCATTTGCTGTCAATGAAAGGTAAAAACCACTCAACCAAAGGTACTATATAAACATACCACACCGACTGACTTCAGGCACCTTAACTGGCGATGCGCACGCTCGCGCAGTGAATCGCCAAATGGAAGCAGCTCTAGTTGGGACTGTCTTGAGCCACTGATTGAAGACAATGGCACACACGCATACACACACAGAACCAAAAAAAAATAAACATAAAAAATGTACGAAATGCTCGGGTAGCCAAATAAAAAAAGCTGGTTGGTGGTTGACCTACTCCTTCTGAAAAATCATGGAGTAAGTCAGTTGGGTTGATTATTCCATTCCCAATATGATTGGAAAGTCATTCAAAATTCCATGGTTCCAGTCACCACCAACCAGATAGGTTATAGATGATTTTCCCGATGCAAACCTCCAGCTATAAAGTGGGGCACCCGTTTACGATAGCTAAGTTGGTTTATAACTCCAATGTCACTATGGTTTAGGGTACCTATAACGAACTAGTATTCATGGGGTGTATCTAAACCATCGTTCCATCACGTTTGGGGGCCCCACATTGTATAAATGTTATGGATTTCCAGCTGGCCATGGGGATACTGCCTGATGAGGCGGACCTCGCAGGGGATGTGTAAACCTGTTGAACCACAACTGCCTGATGTGGTTTACCTGAGGATCATGGAATATTTGAGGCCCATAAATCCAACTCTTCAAAAAAACATGCTTGTAGAACTATGGAAATATACAACCTGAACTACTGAAATCAAAGGTCATTGGAGGTGATGTATCCATTTTTTCAGCATCCGGATGCTGTAAAACAAATATAGAAAACTTCATGGCTATGGTTCTAAGGCAACCATTAAAACAAACGTTTGTATATCTGGAAAATGTGACTGGGTTACAATCCGTGAACGGACTCCACCATTTTTTTCTGACTCCACCGGCCTGATTTTTTTTGTTGCATACCATTGGACCTTTGAACAACTTGGATGTGCAGAGTTGGGAAATGGTTTAGATTCCATATATGGCCTATAATACATATCCATATATTATATGACTTATATAACTATATTAATTATCTTGATATATGAACCATAACTGTGCCATGGTCAAGAACATGGTAGGACCGTCCTATGGTCATCCATACCATGATTGATGGCCATCCCTCAGTGGCTTGACCATGCCAGGCATGGCTAGGGATCAACATATACATTTTCCCCAAAAAATGTGGGACCCCCGTTTACGATAGCTAAGTTGGTTTATAACATTTTATAACTCCAATGTCACGAACTGGTTTATGGTACCTATAACGAACTACTCTATTCTAATGGGATGAATCTAAACCATCGTTCCATCACGTTTGGGGGCCCCACATTGCATCCATTTTCCTACTATAATATTGCCCTGAACCCACTGTATCTCCTTACCCCTAGGCCCTATCCTCATTTTGCTGGTTGTCATCTTCAGCCATATATGGGAACAACAAAAATCAATCCTTATGGGAATATTAACCTTTGGGGGGAAATTACAATCCTCTACAATGTGGGGCCCCCCAGTGATGGAACGATGGTTTATAAACCCCATGAATACTATAGTTATAGGTACCATAAGCCATAGTTATTGGAGTTATAAACCAACTTAGCTATCTAGGGGGCCCCACTTTGTATGGATATACCCTCTGGGAATCAAACATGGTGATGGGAAAACACCCATTTACTTCGATGATTTCCCCAACAAGATTCCCATCATATTCCCACCTAGGGTTAGAATCTATAAGTAATCACCGTGTATGAAATATATAATCCCATTTATGACCAGTTATAACTAATAAATGACCATAACATGCAATAACCTATGGCTAGATCCCCATTCCTATCCCCACCAAAATCCACAGCCCACACAGTACTCCCGAGCCACACAGTTCTTGAGCCGCAGGATGAAAGAACTTTGGACACCTCGCGTCTCGTCGCCGAACGTTTGGCAAGCTGTGGATCTAACCGCCTGCACTGGGGATTATCATGGGGATAGTGGGGATTATCATGGCGGGTATAAGCACAGTAGTGCGGATTTGAGATGATTTAAGTACAAACACAGTTTTTTGCAACCAGCTAGCCATGTTCGATCACCGAAGGGTAAAGCAACAACATAGCAAACAGGTGTCGTCCATTTTGCTCAACACAAGTGGTCTGCGAAACTTACAGCAACAAAATGAACCAAACACAGTTATCACAACATTGCATACACACCTAGAAGGTGGTGCCCCCTAGTTATAAATTGGTAAACCCCATTACCTATAGTTATAAGTACCATAAACCACAGTTATTGGAGTTATAAACCAACTTAACTATCTAGGGGGCACCACCTTGTAGAAGGTGGTGCCCAAACACAGTTATAAGTGGATGTCTCAATCGCCGGAATCATACTTGGTGGATCATCCCACTTAGGTTAGTTCACCCCGAGAAGCATCTGGTTATTTGTTACATAGCCATGGTATAGATGGCCCATAGAAATAGATGGTTTACCTTTAAAAAAATGGTGGAACTTTCCATGGCGAACTGTGAGTCATAACCAGAGGGTAACTAGGCGTGATGACGTAAACCACCATAAGTTGGGATATAACCCCTATATATAATGGCCCTATATCATTAAAAAAATATGTTGATGAACCCGACTTCTCCCATTAACAAAACCAGGGAAAAAATCCCTTGGATCAACCCTTCGGCAAATCCGCAGAGCATACATCGGTGACTTTTTGGGGCCCTCTGAATCTATTCTTTGCACATGTTGAGTGTGGAAATGGATCGAAATAGGCAGAACACACATGTTTGCAAGATTTTGCAAGTAGGCAATGTGCCACAATTCTATGATATTATATGTTCCAGGTGTTTCATAGTATAATTAGTTGGGTTACCAACCTGCCAAATACAGCGCTCTTTCCAGAGAGAGAAAATCAGAAATATCTTCTGCTAGGTGAAATCTGTTCTAAAAAAAAACAGGTGGATGTGGAGTTCCGAAATCACACTCAGAAATTTCCATACGTTAATTTCAGAAAAAAAACAACTCTGCAAAATGATGTTCGAACTGAATTAGGTGACCCATCGTCAAGTGGTCGGTGCAGCCCATCAGCATCAATCTGCTGGTTTTCATCGAACGAGATGGTGTTGTCAGCTCTGCCTGTTTGTTGTCGGCGTGGGCTTCAAACTTTGATTGTTGACTGTGTCCCAAGCTCACTTCAGACAGTGGGTGCCAGACCCCATGTCTGTACAGGATGGGGCCCCCCAGTTATAAGTTGGTTTATAAACCATTATAATCCCCATTAGCTATAGTTATATCTACCATAAACCATTGTTAAGCCACATATAAACCAACTTAGCTATCTTGGGGGCCCCACCCTGTAGCCACAGTTGATCAATGATTTTCCGGTGTTCAGGGTCTCGTCGGGAGCCAAAAAAAGCAGGCTGAAGAGACCACCAGGTTTTGATCGGCGACATAGCCTGCGTTTTGAAGTGATCCATTCAGCTGAATCAAAAACCAGTTGCCTGGCTGCCTGACTCATTTTTTCTTTATATTTGCATGATTTTCCAACTTCGTTCTGATCGAGTGTCCAAATAAAATATTGAAAAATGAAAATGCCTGCCAGCTAAACCAACACCTTGTCATACTCCCCATATCATGATTATCGTAGCTAAACTTCGATGTCATGCCAAGAAAGCCCATGCTCCCAGATATCCCAATTATATTCCCATTGTATTCCATTCCCATTAATTGGTGGTAAATATAGCCTATAGGGTTCATGACTACCCAACATGTTGGTGGTTAAACCACCAATATCGATATAATCCCATCCCCCTAATATTAACCACCACTAAATGGTACCAAAGATGTATCACCCCCTACTAAACTCCATGGTTTCTGGGCCGTGTTTCATATAAGGTGGAAAGGATGAAGAGTTATTCTTCATGATTATACAATTATATCAATATCCCGTTGGTCAATAGCTATTCTATATATATATATATTGCAATATTAATGGTTATATATCCCATTATTTAAAAAGTAATATCCCAGTACTAGGTATTCTATAATTGGATATATATATAGTACTATAGGTTAACAAATTAATGGATAATTGGTCATAGATCACCATCGTCAGCCATGAATATCCCGTGCTAAAAACCCAAACATCTTGTAGCTCCAGTGCCTGCGACTTTTCTCTTCCGAGACACCAAGGGCTGGACAATTCAATGTCAACGACAACAACGAGTCCGGGCATGGAGCCATCGCGGGTTGAGGTTGGTTGAGTCCTTGTTGGAAACTGGAGCTTGATATTATTTATTAATAACAATAGATTGACATAATTGACATAATTAATAACAATAGATCTTTATGATTGACATTATTTGTTAACAACAATAGATTGACATAATTGATTGACATAAAATGTTGACATAAAACTGCACTTTTTTCCGTAAAAAGGTTGACATTATTGTTAACAAACACCTGCAAAATGATGAACATATAATGAAGTACAAGTCCAAGTGCTGAATTTTTGTTTGGGTCTCTGTCAGTCAAAGCTTCTGAACTTGGAATCTTACAGTCTGAACGCGCAAAATACCAATTGTAAGTCAGTAAGTCACCCCATTTATGATTTATGGTTCATGTATAATCCCATAGGCTAATCACCAGTTAAACTATCATTACTCACATGTTTAGCCACTATTAACCATTATCAACCACTACCTCATTTACAACAATATATGAATTGTTTGGGTGCTGGGTCCGCGTGTTTCGTGTTTGAACTTCGTGGCCGCTCCTCTTGCAGGTCTGGCCAAGCTGGGCCCAAAGGGAACGGGCTGAGTCAACTTTGCTCGTTGATATTGGGGGATTGTTCAACAAAAATGATCACCCAAATAACTATTTGAATACTTGATTATATATTCCTATTCTATCTATTCTTAATTGATGAACCATATTGATTATCAAATGTTATCAGTTATCAGGCTTTCAAAAAAAACAAAAAACATTCAACAAATGATGAATACTATTGTTAGTTGTTTAATTAGTGATCAGTTATTTGCTAAATATCAAGTCTTCATCAACAAACAAACGTCACGTGGTGTTCAACGTCAAAGAAGGCATTGTTTTTAATGAGCGTATGGACCATTGTTGGGACTGTCAAAATGTATGTGGACCTTGCTGTTCCAATCATGGAGATGAATAGTGATTCATAGGGATTATTCATATGGATTATCCATTATATATACGGATTATCATTCATACGGATTATTCATACGGATTATCCATTATTATATATATGAATGGACCTTGTTATTCATACAGATTATCCACTTATTAATCTTTATTCATACAGATTATCCACGTAAAAACATATCATCGATTCATGTTGAGAATTGTTCACACTCTACACTCTCATCGTGCAAGATGGGGCAACCAAGTTATAAGTTGGTTTAGTTTCACAAACTATAGTGACTAATGGAGAAGAACTATAGTGACTAATGAAGTAATTACTATAGTTACTTGGTATCATATAGTTGTGATATGTTGTACTTAACTATAGCTGGTTGGTGGTTTCCACGGTTTCAACCCCTCTCAAAAACTGTTCCAAACCACCAAGCAGATAGTATCAATGGATTGGTTTAAGGGAAAATCTTAACCGGAAACCCATGGGTTTTTACCATCAAATTGGTTGGGTTTTCCGGTTAAAATTGTCCCATCATCCAATTCTATGATAGCAACCAGCTATCATTAGATTCCCATCAATACCATGAAAACCGCTGTTCATCACTATAGAAAATCACCATTTTCAATGGGAAAACTCACCAAACCACCAACCAGATAGTATCACTTCATGATACTTCATGCCTCTACAGTCAGTGGGGCCCCCGTTTTTCCGACATTGCGTTCAGTTGGTGGGTTTATAACTCCAATAATTAACTATGGGAATTATGGTACCTATAACGAACTCTTCTATTCTAATGGGGTGAATCTAAACCATCGTAAACCATCACGTTTTGGGGGGGCCCCACGAGTTAAACCCTGTCAAAGCCTGGCGAAACGGAACTGGCAAGGCCCAAAATCATCTTGGGATTTTCATGGACAGAGTATGAGATTCCCAAAGAATGAAATGATATTATGCTGGTTGGTAGTTTCAACCCATCTGAAAATATGCAAGTCAATGGGAAGGATTATCCCATATATTATGGAAAAAAACATGTTCGAAACCACCAACCAGTTATGGGTTATAAAATCCTGGGAATGTAATTTGAAATACATATAATCATGTTGGATTATGGATTATGGATACTGTAATCTACTTCCAAACATCTTCCTTATGATCAAGCAACCATGAAATTTCTGGATGAAATCCAATGCATTGATGCCTTTTTCTTTCTGCGGCTGCAGTTGGCAAAACATCGCTGGCTGGTGGTTTCAACCCTTCAGCAACCGATAACATGATAGCATGGACATATGGGCGTTTCTTCAGTCATGGCTGATCTCCTATGGATGTTCTTTGGCATAACCGATACTAAATCATGGTCATTTGATGAACTGTTGGGGTTATGGGAGATATAACTCTATGGTCAATAGGTTATTGGGGTTATGTTCACCAATAAGATCATGCAAAGTGGGGCCCCCTAGATAGCTAAGTTGGTTTATAACTCCAATAACTATATGGTTTATGGTACCTATAACTATAGTATTCATGGGGTTTATAAACCATCGTTCCATCACTGGGGGGCCCCACATTGTGGCATTCAATGCCATGACTAGATGATTGAGGCCTAACCCAATGACTTTGGACACCTCCGTATCTTCAATGGGAATTTCAGGATCCTGAAATGGAGGTACTGTACCATATAAGGCCATATTTTGTGGGGGTATTCCCTTACATAGGCCTTATATAGGCCTTATATATGGTAGGTACCTCCAATTTAGGTTCCTGAAATGGCCATTGTATGTCCCAGGATTGAAGAGATGGAGGGTGCCCAGGGTACCCCAAAGCCGTGGTGTTCACCACGAAACGGAACGTTTAGGAAACCAAAATAGAATCAGGGAACCCCATGGTTGTATAGTTGGCTAATTAAAACCCACATGACCAATATGTCTTATCAAACGCGATATTGAACAAACCATGGTAGTTAATATCTGGTGGCAATGGCTGGTGTGGCAAATCAGCACCCCCAAATAAGGGAATGAGCGACAAGAAATGACACACGGAGACACAACAAATATCAATAGAATTCAATGAATGAATAATATCATGGGATTGTAAATATGTTCATACCTGCAAACGGCTCCAGACATGGAATATATAGTGGTATGTAACGGTATGTATATATATATATATATATATATAGATAGATAGATAGATAGGGTACAGTTATGGCCCTTTACCAAATATAAGATGTTATAAGTACTTATAAACTCATTTATAAATATGTATAATCCCATTTAATACTTAGTTATAACTTATACTTATAACTAATAAATGACCATAATTATATGGTTGTCCCATGCCATGGGAATCCTGACATCATGGCAGATATTCTTGGATTTGATTTCTAGGGGTTCCCCTGGAAATGGACCAATGGATGGAATCCTTTATACGGGGCTCCAAAATGAAAAAAAAACACTAGAAATTGAGAATCATTTTTTTTTATAATTGTGATATTCCTTTGACAATGATTCCCCATTTCGAATGTGGATTCTAATTGGGAAAGTCAAAAAAATGACCATAAATGGCATGCCAGGGCACATGCTGATGGCATTTCAATCCCAACAAATTGGGAGATTCATCGGGTTGATACTTTTGGGATGGTTTCCCCGAAACCCAACCATCACATTATGTGGCGATTCTCCGTGTTCGACTGCGCAGTCTGCTGGTTTACAACTACATGAAGTATAGGTTTGTTATGGCGTTCTGGGGGCTACTCTGGGCCGTAAAAACGAACAAACATGGAATCCATGCCATCATCTGTAGAGTGAGGTCGGCCTATAGGTCACTGGAATTCACCGCTAGGCCATTGATTCAACATGATCCAACAAGCTCTCGGGAAATAATCCAAAGCATTTTGTCTTCAGGAGGTGTTTTACTCCCAAACTGTGAATTGACTCTTGAAGACGCAAGAAAAATGACAACTTTGGATTGTTCATTGACTCCAAATCATATACAGCAAATGTAGGCTGCTGATATATATATATATACATATATATATATATATACATAAATATATACATATATATACACATATATATACATATATATATACATATATATATACATATATATATATATATACATATATATGTGGTAGGCTACTGATCTCATAATCATAACATCAGAACAAGTGGATTGTGAAACCACCAACCAGCTATGGCCCAATGGGCAACGGCACAGTTTGATGCCATTCTTCGAGGATTTCACTGCAGGGATTGCTCATTAAAAGAATGTGGATCTTATCAGAGTTCTAAAATGTGGGGCCCCCGTTTACGATAGCGTTGAGTTGATTTATAACTCCAATAACAATGGTTTATGATACTTATAACAATAGTTAATGGGGTTTATAAACAATCTTATAACTGGAGGGCCAACATTGTATAACATTGATCTGAGTAATAGTGGTTAATCATTGTTAATAATGGATAACCATGTGAACATGTTGCCATCAATAATGGATGAACAATGCATAATTGGAGTGTACCCTCTAGTTATTTAACATAGCTGTGGAAGCTATGGCCCATAGGAATAGATGATTTATGATGTGTTACCTACTAAACATGGTGGTGTTCCCACTACGCGACGTGAAATGTTTGATTTCCCATGTTAAATCATTATTAAGCATAAATGTAATGCCATTTTGTTTAATTTAATCGTTCCGACCCTAAACATACAACCAGATACACCCATTTGGATCAATATTCGGAAACGGCTAGCGTGACCCAGTCACAAGCACCGGCTTGATTTCACATAATAATTCAAGAAAAACACATAGCAAAAGCCTTTTACAATAATAAATCAACCATCATCCACCAATTACATCTCCATCTGTTTGATGCTAAAAACATCTAGAAACCTCAAGCCTTAATTCATTAAATATCGCCCCATTTCATATGGTAAAACCCATCAACACCACATTTCTAGAATATAGGACAGCGAGTTAAGATGAGTTAAAACCCATGTCTAACAAACTTGGGTGCCCAGGAAAGTAAAAACACATAATTCGACTGCCAAAATGCGCCATTCCAACGCCGCGAAATCTTGAAATCCTCGGCCCATCGATCCACATCGAGTCTACGAGCGGTGCGCGGCTCATCGCTGCGTGTGGAGCAGCAAATGTGAATCCCATTGGCGATGGCAACAACTGATCCAATGTGATAGCACTGGACACACAATTTAAGCTCCATGGAGATAAATTATAAAAATTGGGTGATGATGAGTGATACTTGATATTTCAGGTTGCGCAACAACGTCAGGATATTACCCTCTGGTTATGTCAAAATAGCTATTGAAAATAGTGGATTTACCCATTGAAAATGGTGGATCTTTCCATAGTTATGTAAACGTTTACCAGAGCGTATAGTAAATTATCCATATCATGATTATCAATAATGATCCATTGAATATGATTATTGAATATACTACTATTGAATATAATTATTGAATATCAAATTATATGTATTTTTATAATACAATATAATCCATATAAGTATTTCATGTTATATTCAATTTCTGTCATTACGGAAAAATATGTAGTCTGACTGTCAGAAAGGAAATTCGCGAAAATTTCATCCGTTTCCCGTGGACTTGATCACAACGTTGGCGACTGTTACTTAAATGTAGCACTCCTTTAGGGCCTAAACTTTAGGGCCACGGGGCAAATGTTTGTAAAATGTTTGTAAATATCCAATTTGCCAGATTTTGGAGATTTTTTTGGGGGAGGTCAAAGTTGCTATTTTAGGTGGCTGGTTTCAGTGTCATTGGCTTGTTTTATTTTTAGACGGTATCTAAAAACCAATGTCAACATAAATAAACACCCCACAACCCACAGTAAATCGAACATGAATTCTGATCGTTCTCCATTTCATTCTCTAAAGGCCTGGACTTTGATAGCTTCCCCAACAAGGATCATGTTTAAACAATCTACCCTTCAGTAGATCAAATATGGCTGGACAAATATGTTGTTGCAAATCTTGAATAGCTAGGGTTTATTATAGATATGTCAAACATTGTCAAACTAATTACAGCAACATGGTTTAAAAACCAACTTAGCTAACGAGCTGGGGTACCAACTTCTAGATGATTTATCCCATGTAACCAAATACTTTTGCGATGCCGCATTGCCTATGACAAGATCTGTGCATTGTTGACTGAAGCCCTAGGCCTAGGACCTATTTGTTTCTCAACCATGGTTGGCCATAAGATCTACCAAATAGGTACGTAATGTTGTTCCCACTTTGTTGGAAAATTGTTCAAATCAATAAATGCCCATTATTTTTGGGTTACAGTCCCTTGTACATTGATATGATATGTATGATGTGAGTAAGCCCAAAAAAATATCCAATCCCCAAAATCACCATACATGGACGGCACACATCAACAAAGTATGGGTGGTTTATAATTGCTTTATCAACATTAAGTGGGATAAGTTTATGGTATACGCTACTTATATACATGTTCTTCGCATTTACCAACCTGGACTATGTACCAAAACCCTGGTACAATGTGTGTCCGAAAAATCAACACATTAGAGTAGAAACGCATCTAACTATAGATATATTTGCTATAAACCACAGTAAATTTACTTAGAATTACCAACTGAGTTATCATAAATCACATACACCCTCTGGTAATTTAACATAGCTATTGAACATGGCCCATTTATAGTCGTGTTACCTTTTTAAAACTGTGATTTCCCATAGTTTCTTGTATGTTTACTAGAGGGTAAATCCGATTTACAATT
>Ga0126342_10019000_pt1 | contig 11729 bp, 9 predicted proteins | sample Cyp1metagenome_FD_92528 | JGI IMG/M metagenome (GOLD analysis project Ga0126342, IMG submission 92528) | Coral microbial communities from Lord Howe Island, Old Settlement Bay, Australia - Cyphastrea 1 metagenome | ecosystem: Host-associated > Invertebrates > Cnidaria > Coral ... | reverse complement strand
GTGTGTGAGTAAGTTGTGTGTGAGAGTTGTGTGGGAGTTGTGTGTGAGAGTGTTGTGTGTGGGAGAGTTGTGTGTGAGTAAGTTGTGTGTAGGAGAGTTGTGTGTGAGTGAGTTGCGTGTGAGTAAGTTGTGTGTGTGTGTGGGGAGTGGTGTGTGAGCAAGTTGTGTGTGAGTGATTTGTGTGTGAGTAAGTTGCGTGTGACAGATTTGTGTGTGATTTGAGAATGGGGGCGGGAGATGGACGCGGAATGGAGTACGCAACCAAAAACTAGAACCCCACACAAAGATTTGAAGTGTGTGTTTCGGTGTGTGTTCCTGTATTTATATTCATGTTCATTCAATTTGGGGAAAAACTGAGTAAACGTGAACATAAAACACAGGAACACGCACGGGAACACACACGGGAACATGCACACACACACACCACACACACACACATAAATATATACAGTATATATATATATATAGATAGATAGATAGAAAGAAAGATAGATAGATAGATAAGTAGATTGATTGATTGATTGATTGATTGGATTGATTGATTGATTGATTGATTGATTTGATTGGTTGATTGATTGATTGATTGATACATAGATAGACAGATAGACAGATTCGTAGATACTGTAGATAGATAGAGACACACACATATGCATACATATCTGCACGCACAAATATTTTTTTACACAAATATATAGACATATATCCGCACATATATTTATACTACGCCTGCATACGCGCACACGTCAAAATTTGGTTTCGATGTTGGCATGCCTGGGGGCCTAGATGCCTTTCATCGGCGAGACTGGGGGGGGACCAAAATGATACACAGAGACAAATCAACTTGAAACGGATCAGTATCAGCTGACGTACCGTTTTACAGCATCAAAAAACCGACATGCCATGCTGCACCCTTTCACCTCCAATCCTCATAAAAAACAGACAACCGGTTACCGGGTCATCCCTATGTGTAAAATAGATCAACATAGATAGTGTGTACAAATACACGGGCACACACTGCACATTATATCCCTGCAAAACGCCTTGATGTCCTTGTGATTTTCTTGCTGCCAGGGCTCTGCGCCCATCAAATCTCTCTTTGAGAGGCACGGATCTAAGGAAAAAAAATTGGACCGGACATCAGAGCCGGAATTGGGTTGCCAATGGTTTGCAATATTTGACGGCTAGCTTGACCAGCAGATTATTGCGTGAGAAAAATCCAAAAGATTTGGCCGTACGCATGTTGTTTGCCCTCACTGTAGTCGTCGCCTTGTACCTGGGGGGAACAGCCATGGAACAGTCATGTCAAGGCTCATGGATGCAGCAGTGGAGTTCAAGAACCAAATGACCGAGCAACTTGACCCAAAGAGCAGGATACTATAGCATGTTGGAATTGTACCTGGAACATGGTTAGAACTGCGACATTATATGCTTCAACTCGAATGACGACATGAATATCACGGATGTTTGTGCTGGAGTTATTTGGAGCTTAGGAAAGCTATTGCCGCAAAGAAGTCAGTATTGACCATAGAGCTCAGAACGCACGCCACCTCTTACTTGAAAATCTTGAAACCATGGGAATGCCTCAGCTGGCTAACACACATGCTCAATCCAAGTGCAATCAGCCAGGTACACAAAAACAACGAAGATGCCATATGCGCAGTTGTTTCAGAAGCCCTTGTTCATTCACGACGCTTGGTCCTCAGAAGGACAACACTCACCAGACTCAGAACACGCAGTGCCGCTACAAATCTGTACCGCATTCGGTCCGGTCACTTCCTCTCACTTGCGGTCAAGGCAGATGACTTGGTGCCTTGGCAGATGCACGGAAGCGGCGTGAGTCTGATTTGAAAGGTGTTTCTGAAACATGGTGTCAAACATAGCAAACACCATGAAACAGGGTCCTGAGTCAGGAGCTTCCCATCCTTTGACCTAGCACAGCCTAGCAGGGCCTAGCCTCCAAGGAGAAGTGCCTGGAATTGCCAGATTGGACCAGGCCGCACAGCCTACGGCTGGAACCCTGCACGTGCTTAGATTGAGCGCACTCCCCCTTCTTTTTGTGTTTGAGAAGGTGATGCATGGCAATGTGCATCAGAGAATCATGCATCATCATACCACATCACATCATATCACCACACAGCAATTCACCTAGCTGAGATAGGCAAAAATTATTTGATTATACTGTGCGCATCTGTTTGCGACGTTTGGAGATGTTTAGAGTTGCTGGATGTTGCGTAGGTCTTCTTACACCTTCCCCAAGAAGTTGCAGTCTGAGCCGGAGCGTGGATCCTTAACAGCCGAGGCGTCGCCCATGTGAGGGTAGCATGGGTAGCAGTTACGCACGTGGATAATCCATGTTTCCAGTTTGACAATGGTTGTCTTGGGGGAGTGCATTTTTTGCATTTGCGGGAGTTCACTAACATCTCGCGCATGTGCCAGGACCACATATCATTTGTTTACGGAGTGGCTTGGACGAAATGCATTCAGCTCATGTCAGAATGGGACGAGCTGCAATGACCACACCGAGTTCAGTGTTTGGCAAGCAAAGACGATGGTGTCATGGCCCTTGGGGCCGGACAAGATTTGTTGGACTTACCAAGTCGGTTTCACTCTTTCGCACTACTTCACTGAGTGACTGACAGCTTCACTGAGACTGTAGTGGGTGCTAGCTTCCTGCCTTCTTCACATTCACAGCCACCAGAAGCATACTGCATGGAGCCCCAGTCTCTGGCTCACGTTTAGACCGTGCAGTTCACTTGCTTAGGACCTTAGGAGCATTCTTTCCATTTCTTTCCTGATTTGACTGAGAAAAAGGACTTGGCCCTTGGCCGTAAGTCAGCCAGCAAGCTTGCACATGGTATGATTGGCAGTCGTCAGGGAAAATGTGTGCGTTTACCTTCACTGAATTCATTTACCTGGAGCCTCCACTGACCTCCGGGTACCACGAAGTGCCTTAAGAGCGATGGCAGGCATGGTCCATGCCGTTAGCACGCATGGAGCACGTCATTTTGTCCATCGCACGCGGGCGCTGGCCTCAGAGTTTGCTGCGAGCAGCATGAACGTGTGAGCCGAAGGAGCAAATATGAAGAGATGACAATAACACATGAATAAACACATGAAGAAACACGCATGCGCGGATTAATAAACATGATCGTGGAGTATTGTGGGGAATAAAGAGACAAGTGCCACAGATGTCCACATGTCCACACTTCATGGGTGTGACACGGTGTGACTGGTTGCCCAACATGGCCCAACATGGCCCAACCTGGCCCAACATGGCAGAAAACCAAGAGAAACTTCTGGCGCATCTGCGCAATTCTGCGCAGACCATCAAGCTGATGATCTGCCCTCAGTGGTCTGAAGCTTTCTATGCGGCCATCCCGGAGGCGGTGAACAAACCGACCTGGATTGCTTTGGTCCACATACCCACCGCTTGCATCCGCTTGCAGCATAGACTTCAAATCATTGTTTGAATTGCACCTTTGAGACTCCTTATGATATCTTATCATATCTTATCTTATGATCCTTTAGGGCTTCATCAAACATGAATAAACATTGAATAAACATATTCCTTCAATTCTTTAGCGAATCCATACGAGTCCTTTCCGAATGAATCCCCTGCTTGACTGCTTGGTACATCTTGGCACCTCACCCATGGCCGTCCGCAGGACTTTGATTGTGCCAGGCTTCAGGTGAGCGTCTATGGAGCCACCGCAGGGGAGCCAAGTGGCGAGGGATGCGATAGGTCCGATAGGACATGCAACAAGCCATAGGACAGTTCAACTTGGCAGAGGCCATCAGAGGCTAATAGGGCTCCCATTCATGGAGATCATTGCGATCATACGCGATACTGCAATATGCATTCAAATCATTCAATATACTACATCATCCATTCTGATATGATGGGATTTGATGCTAGTTGGCGCTATTTGATGCTGTCTGATGCTATTTGATGATGTTTGCATGATGTTTGCATATACAGTAGTTTGCATGATTCGCTTGTCTGTGAGCAGTTCATTGTCCGTTACGGCATCATGCAAGCGACGGCTGCTTGCAACGGAGACTGTTGTTTGATTTTCAGCACAGGCAACAAATTTGATGACGAAGGCGCTCAGCACAGGAGCAGCTGCCATGCCGGCCATGCCCTTCCCTGAGCTCGGCACAACCCTGACTTTTGTCCACCATGAATTAGCCACACAATCCACATATTCGCAGATTCGCAAGAGCGAGACAGTCGAGACACGGACTCAAACCCTTGGATATCAGATACCGACTGATACCGACTGATACCGCAACACACGACCGAGTGCCCCAAGATGGCGACGGGACCCCTTTTTGAGCTGCAGGACCTGAGGGGCTCCTGTCAGAGGCGGCATGGCCTAGCGGCCTAGCGGCCTAGCGGCCTAGCCGATGCTCATGACACTTGTGTGAAATATTATTGTGATTTTCTCATATTTTGCCTCTGTTATATTTGTTTTATTTTAATTTTCATCATTTTTCATCTGTTTTCTGGTTTTATGTGCAACGATGTGCAACGGTTGTAGGAAATGAATGGAAATGATTTCACAGGACCTGGTGCAAGACGATCGTCGTTTTCAGCAAAAATGAGAGCCACGGAAGGCTGTTTCGCCCTTGCAACTGGCGTTGCGCACATCCACCTGTGAGGGCTCTAACCATGAGGATGACTGGTTCATTGGTCGGGCGCACATAGACCTCACCACTGTTGGGGACCCCCAGGGAAAAGGATGACAAAGGAAGATAGAGCTGATGCAAATGTGATGCAAATGTGATGCAAATGTGATGCAAATCCTTCAGTTGATGGCATGCTATTGGACATATTCAGACATATTGAGACATATTGAGACATATTGAGACCAAGGCTGTCAGTGGTTCCATCATAGCAGAAGAAGCACCCATCCAGGGCGGGACTGCGTCAAAGCAGGCGATCATACTATTGCTGGACTCTGGTTCCGAGTCAGGTCGTGGCATGTTGTAGTAGCAGTAACACAGTGTAATTGTAGCATGTTGTAAATGGTAAAGAGTTCCCAAAGTGATTTTCCATGCCTATGACTGGAAGATTGACGCCTGGCATACAGTCCGTAGATGTCCATAGAGTCTCTTGGTCTGACTTGCCGCCCTTCAAACCCGTGGCACAGATGCCCTACGTGATCCTACATGTCTTCAACTGGAGCTACTTCCTGCACACATGCATAGTGCTTTTAAGCCTGCAGGAGAGAGTTACTACAGGTTTCCGAATCCAGCCGTCTGTGGCTTTTGAGGCGTGATTTCCTTTACAAGCGTTGGGAGAATGAAGACGGATTAGGATCCTTCAAGCGCTAAGCCATGACATGCAAGAAAACCGAGTTCAGAGAAGCACACTAGCAGGCGCACATTTGACGCCGCTTGCAGGAGCTGAAGCTGACTACACCTGATCTGATATGTAATGGTGTACCCTTTGAAAGATTAGCCGTGCCAATTTCATCAATCAATTGGTCTCAGAACGCTTGTCCTGTGTAGTGGTGGCGTGTCACTTGGAATCTCAAGGAGAGATACGATGCAGCTCAGTGAAGGAGACTATGCAATGGAAGAATATATAAGCCATACAGTAAAAGGTTTTTAGGATCCATCGTCTATTAGTCAAGTCTATACTGGTTCATTCTCTCCGTTTTTCTCTTTTCGTTTTGAAATCTCCTTTAAGTGATACAGGTGATGGTCGAAAGGCGGCTCCGCCCACGTGTGGCTGCCAAGGGGGTTGAAGTCTGACAGGAGCATGTGGAAATTTGAGGCGCCCACCCGCCATCTGCTGCCACCATGGTGAGAACTGTAGAGATGGCAGTGCTGCCACCTGCTGTTGCTGCTCCTGGTCTTGGTGGTCATGGTCATTTGGGGTCATGCAGCAGTCATGCATACGGTCTTTAATGACCGGTCGGTACCTGTAGAGCCAGGGCGCTCCAATTCCGCAATCACTTTCTCGAAGTTTGCGCAGGATACTGGTTGTTTTCGTTTTGTTTCTCTCCCAAAGGGCACGGGTCTTGCGAAAGTTTTTGCTTGTCATCACAGCTGCTTGTCAGAACAAAGAAAGTGGACCGAACGGCGAGAAAATTGTGTGAGCAGCATGTTTTGTGGATGAACATGTCACTGTTGTCCTCAACATGGCATGTTTGCTGGGTCTAGTTTGGCACAGCTGGCTGGTATCGACTTGAATGGCGAGATCATCACCAGATATAACCAGGCACACACACACATATATATATAATATTCTGTTGTTTTTTGGAGGGGAGTTTCCAGATTGATTGTGCCAAATTCACAATTGAAGAGTGGTTTTGGCTGGATCACGTGTGGGTTGAACGACACCTTTGGATTGGAAAGGTTTGGTTACGGTTTTACCAGATAATCCCTGGCCTTGTCATTCCTTGGTCAGCGGTTGGTTCGGTTGATTCAGTGGATTCATTCTAAGATTCTTTGCTTTCGTTCCCAACTTGCTCTGAGGCTTTGATGTGCACTCGGGGGACGGTGTGAAGATGATCCCAAGGCACAGCACGGCACGGCATGGCTGTAGCTTCAGAATGCTTCAGAGTTTCTCTCCGATCTCTCCAAATTGCCAGCTGCCAGCTGCAGGCGGCATCATCAGCTGACACGGACCACAGATCCGATCCAGAGCAGCTTGCTTGGCACCCAGAGGACGCATTGCACAATGGGTCCTTCAGTTCCTTCAGTGGCCGGCTTGTGAAAGGTCTCTCGGGGATCTTGGGTGAGGCCTATCATCGACAACGGGCAGCAGTTGATGCTTTCAGTGGAGGCAATGCACATGGAGAAGGCAGCAAAGGACTGGGACCGCGGAGTGGGGATCAGGATGGATCAGGATGGATCAGGATGGATCAGGATGGATCATGTAGAGAGCATAGTGATAGTGGATTAGTGGCTGAACGGCATTGGAGATTGTTTAGAGACTTTAGAGAACTTTAGAGGCTTCGAGGATCAAGTAGGCCAGTGGATCCAGTGGCACGCAACCGGCAACTTGATTTGCAGGAGGCCTTGGAACTTTCAACGACTGGAGCGCTTGCATTTCGAAGGGTGCCCATGGCGTGCTATGAGTGATCAGATCTGATCAGAATCAGAATAATTAGCTAATTAGCAGGGTCGACACCAGGTGTGAAGTTTGGTGTTCTTCGTTAGCACAAAGCCTCGCATGACAAATCTGGCAAAGGTCGGCGGCGACTTTTCCTTTTCAATGCAACCGAAAAGGTGCTTCTGACATTCCTGCCACATAGCATTGCATCCATTTGTGCCAGGGTCCCAAGCATGACTGGAGCAAGTATCCCACAAAGGCACGGATTCAACGTGTCATTTGTGGCACATTCTTGCACCTGTACATCTGCGATTGAGGTTGAGATTGCGTTAGAGACAGTGAAGTGGGACAATCTAGGGAATAGTTTCATAGCTAAAAGATGCTGAAAGTATCTAAAAGTGATTTTAATAATTATTCATATAATACACATATACACATTATACACACTATATATACTTGTATGATTATATATATATAAATATGATTAAATATAATATATATATATATATAGGTATATGCACACACACATATATATATATATGAATACTTTTTTTTCCTCTTTCTCTCTCTCTCTATATTGAACAATTCTGAATCATCTTAGATCGTATTTAGATCGTGATGTCGACTCAACTCCATGCGATTCTCTCCACGTGGGGACCACCGTGAGGACCAGGAGGAGGACGAGGACATCTTCGCCGAGAAGCCCTTGGAGGAACTCCTCAAGGCCCGCAACGATTTCATCGTTGGATCTCGTCGGTGTGTGTCAAGATGGGGAGCTTTTTTGATGCATCAAACAATGGTTATATCAACACATCAGCATGTTTAGGCCATTTTATGTCATTCTATGCCATTCTATGCCATTTTATTCTGTAGATATACCGACATCAAATACGAATACCTATGCTCAATCATACTCATGTGATATGATATATCGTTGCCATAGTGACTCGTTTTCTAGTCGGCATGAAGATTGCGGAGTGTTGTTCCGGAGTTCCAGCCAAAGCATTTCACCCTATCACAGCCACAGCAAAACTGGTGGCGTAGACATCCACAGGAGGGTGGTGACCGGGTCGACCTGCTGGATGCTGAGATGCCAAAGGCATGCTGATCATCAGCTGCTAATCATTACCCAATTCCATCATCACCATTGAACACGGACTTACTTTACTGCCCTTCTCAGTGAACAGAAGACAATGACTCGGGATGACTCGGGATACTGCCATGGGCGTTCATTTTGTAGGAATTGTTTGGGTGGATGGTCGTCTTGCTGTCTCGGGGTCCTGTGCATGCGAAGGAAAGGTTTGCTCCGGTCAGGTCATGTAGAGGTCTCTGCGTTTTCTGTTATTTTGAAGTCTGAAGTATATAGTTGTGCGACTTTTCAATACTTTGGGGTTTTTATTTTGTAGTATTTTGCTCAATTACTTCATATTACTTCTGTATATTCCGCCGCGTCAGTCTCTATGTTGCAGCCTTCTGAGCTCTGTTTTGGGTTGGCAATTTTGGCCAAAGAGGACTCTCCAGACCAAGAAACCAGAGAATTCTTGAAGTTTCTCCTTGTTTTCCCGCAGCGGAATTTGCTTGTGTGATCTTGTGTGCATGTCTTTCTAGTCTAGCGATTGCAGTTGTACTTTTACACACTGAACAGATCTGACACTTTCCGAAACAAATTTGCTAGCAGTATGACAGCATGGCACTTTATTCCGAGGTCTTTGCTGGAGGTTTCAAAGAAGCCTGATGATGGACAGGCCGGACAGATGAGTCTGTGAAGCGAGGTGCTACGGTAATGACTGGTAGATACTGGTACCTGTAGTGTCAGTTGTGACACCACTTGTGACACCAGTTCATGACCTCAATCAGACAAGGGACTGAGGCGACTTTGATTGGTTTTGCATGTTGCCAGGGGTCAGATAGTGAGTGAGGGATCTCTTTGAGAGGAGAGGAGTCTTGAATTAAAACATACAACTGAGACTTTATATACATATTTTAAACATCTTTTTAAAGTATATCTTTCTCGTAGCTTTTTATCTTGTCACGTCCATGAGGTTGACGTCCCCAGGATGGCTGGTCCTTCGCAGGCCAGGGTGGTGGACTTCAGCAAGCGAGAGCTACGGCGACAGGCACGTAGTTTACCAGCCAGATGCCCAGTCTGCCGGCGACCTTTGATCGCTGAGGTCTCAGAGATGGTCTCCGGATGTCTCCGGTCTCATGTATTCGACGTATTCGAGTCCCCCTATTGGTGATACCCCCTCCCCCTATGGTGTGGTGTGTAGGTGGAATTACATATAGATATGCCAACCATCCTAACCAGAGCACATATCACGCGTTAGTCGAATACAGCAATGAAATGGTCAGCATGTAGAGGAAACATGTAGGCGGGGCTGCATATATATATAATTATATATATATACAATATATATATATATATATATTGTGTGTGTACTAACACCATGTAGGTACACACGTGCTAGGGAGGGACCATACCACGGGGGGAACCTTACCACTGGGGACCATACCACTGGGAGGGGGTTAGCAAACCGGGGACTGTGATCATATGTACAGTAGTACTAAATAATACTACATACGTACTATATATGTATATGGGCTATATATGCAGGTCATACTCGTGCCATGTACTTGACATGGAGCTCCTCATCAGTGGCGCAGTAAACTAGTCAGTGTCGAACATACTGCCACAGCATGTGCAGCATTTGATGCATGTCATGCAGCATGTCATGCTGTATGCTGAGTTGTTGAAGACAAAGTTCCACGACAGCCCAGAAGTCTATCAGCTGAGCGTTGCCGGCAAGGACGGACGCTTCAGACACATGAATTTGCTGGTGCTGAAGGTTGCCACGGGTAGAGGATCATGTAGGATCTGTAGGGGGCTCCAAGGAGACAAGATTAAGTAGGATCCATATACTTAGGACTTAGGGTGGAAGATTCGCACGGACTCACTAGACATGAAATCGGCTGATCATCCACTTGCATGTTTCAAACAACTTGAAAGGTTTTCCATGTTTCACTGCAGCCTGCATGTGCAACCTCCAAGCGAGGCAGCTCAGCCGCGCTTCAGCCGTCGCACTGAGCATGCAGCAGCGGATATCTCCAGGTGCCTGGCAGTTATTAATTTCGATGAATATTCGATGAATGTCGGTGACAGATACGGCGATACGGATGGTGATGGAAGGCATGCTCTTCAGATCTCTTCAGGCATCCGTAGGCATTTTCGAAGCACATGGGGATTTTGATGCCATTTGAGGCCATATAGATCCATTATTGGATTTATTGGGCTGGGCATCCAAGCACCAATGAAGGTGACGCTGCAAGTTGGTTATACAATGATTACAATACGTTACACACTTATAAGTCACTTATACATTCTTCTTTTATCTTCTTTTCTTTTCTTTTCTTTTCTTCTTCACGAGGCATTGCATCCAAGATACTTGATCCATCTTGACCCGGCAGAGTGTCAAGTCGATAGATTAACAGCAAGTTGGGAACTACCTTATGGCAGCTGAGTCAGCAGGTCGCTTCGAGAAAAACCCATGTTCAGCAAACTGCACTGATGCTTGGATCAAAGCCGAGGTAGACATACAGACTTACAAAAAGTAACTGTGAATCAAGTGAATGTCATTTTGTTGCAGCTACAGTAGTCTGCGCCATGCCTTCTGCATTATCGTTAAATGTGAACACATACTGACACCATCGCACACATGGAACACATTCGGACGTGTGCATAGCCAGCCTGTAGAATTACACACGCATACACACACTCACTCGCACACACACACTTTGATCAGAAGCACGATGCACAATGATGTTAATTACACACAATGATGTTAGTTACACATGATTCAATATAATTAGATTCACATTGTTTGGACATGCAGAGTTTTGCATTCAACCCAAGTAGCCTACTTTCTGTTCTGTTTGGGTTGAGGAAACAAATCCACACAAATCCCACTGAAGCCTGAGCCAAGGGCACGAGCCTGCCGCTTTACCTACTGTGGACCTCCACTGATCATTGAGAGTGAGCTGGGTTGAACGCAAGCATACATGATGTGACGTGATCTCAAGATGTTGCATTACAAGCTCATCATGTTAATCCGTGAGAGTCTCTTGAGTTTTCTTTGAACTTGGCTATGGTTTATGAATGATATGTATTGAAATGTTATGATCATCCTTTGATGTAGAGTGCTGTTTGCAGACGACCAAGTCGCTGCAACTGCATTTTGTAGGCCTAGGGATGCCTAGGGGATACCAAGATGGACTTGAAGCTTCCTGCGCACGTGGAGGGATCCTGGGGAGCAACTGCCAGAGGCATGTTGCGCACGAAGAGCAATGCGAGAAGAGAGAAAATCATAGGAAAAGCAATGAGAGAACACGATAGAAGACGATAGAACACGAAAGAATAACAAGAGCTCCTATGGCATGGGGTTTCACAAATATTTTAGGCATTAAAGAAAACTATTTAAGGCATCAATATCAAAAATAAGGGATCAAACAATATTCATTTTTCCCGTGCTGGTGCAGTGTTTTGGCCCTTTTATTTATGCCCTTTTGAAATCTTGTGGTGTTTGAATCTCCCGATCCTCCAGTCCTCTGGTCTTCTGGTCCCTTGGTCCCTCGGTCCGGTCCCTTGGTCCTCTGGTCCCTTGGTCCT
>Ga0126342_10018999_pt1 | contig 11729 bp, 9 predicted proteins | sample Cyp1metagenome_FD_92528 | JGI IMG/M metagenome (GOLD analysis project Ga0126342, IMG submission 92528) | Coral microbial communities from Lord Howe Island, Old Settlement Bay, Australia - Cyphastrea 1 metagenome | ecosystem: Host-associated > Invertebrates > Cnidaria > Coral ... | reverse complement strand
TATATATATATATATATATATATATATATATATATATATATATATATATATATATATATATATATATATATATATATATATATATATATATATATATATATATATATGTATATATATATGTATGTATGTATATATATATATAATACATGATTCCCGGCATATCCTCATCAATGGTTGGTTTAATCCCACCAAAAAATCAACATTTTTTGCAGGTGAAATCCCCACTCTTACCGAGACCACAACATACCGCAAGCCACGGGCAGTGCACGCACCTGCCTATTGGGAGCACATCTCCAGCCTCGGCGCGGATTTCTTTAAGTTGACCCGTAACGATCTGACAGCTGAAGGGGCGCGGAACTGTGGAAGTGTAGATATTAATGGCCATTTATAGTGGATTTACCCATTGAAAATTGTGATTTTCCATAGTTATGTTAGTTTACCAGAGGGTACTGGAATATGAGTACTGGTTGATGGTTTGGAACATGGCTTTTATGACTTTCCATTCAGTTGGGAATTTCATCATCCCAACTGACGAAGTCATATATTTTTCAGATGGAATGAAATCACCAACCAGACAATGTCAATATATACATATATGATCTGGGTAACTATTACTGACTATTAATGGCTATTAATGACCATGACTGTAATGGCTATCTCTGGGTCACTTTTTTTGACCTCACAACCTGACCTTGGCTTCGGGTCCCTTGGCTTCGGATCAATCCATCGGATCTATCTGCCATACAAAAACTGACACTCGACACTTGGCATTTTGGCATGCGATCTGTCATATATTCGGACATTCTATCTGGCATCCTATTTGGCATCTGTTCTGGCAGTTTGTTGGCATCTATTCTGACGTCCTATCTGATATTCTATCTGGCTTGTGGCCGGGTCCGTGCGTGCCCAGACTGCCGTGGAGCTTGCCATAGGTTTCGGGCCGTGTGTCCAGACTGCCGTGGAGCTCGCCATGCGCTTCTGGCACTTGCTGTCAGATCCGGGGCACAAGGAGGCAAGTATCTGAGTGAGGAAGTGAGGGAGTGAGTGAGTTGTACAGAAGGAGGACTAGCATTTAGCACTTTGATAAAATCTAGAGACCTTCACCTGGCAGGTGGAGAAAAACAGAACAAGAAGAAACAAAATCAAGAACAGACCAAAAATCAGAGCAGAAAACAACTGTTGCAGGATCTTATCGCTCATTGGAAATGCTGCAACTTCATTGTTTCGAGAAGTCTTAGTTACTGTAGTTTGTGGCGCCCTTTATCCAACGACGTAAAAATAGTTCTTATATTTCCGGCGACCTAACCCTTATTTCAATTTCGAAATAAATAAGTTGACTTAACGACCGACGACTTATTACAATTTACCCAGCAAAATGGACTTATTTATTTTCAGTGAAATATTAAAATTTACACATAATATAATACATATATATATAATACATATATATATATAAATATATATAATACATATATGTATATAATATATATATATATATATATATGTATATAGAGAGTCATCATTGAGTCGAACAATATGGAAGTTCCCAAAAACCAGTACTCAAATGGGAATATTGTTGAAAATCCGGTATTCTATCTCCTTCAGCATGATCACAGATATAGACGGATGGATGGATACATAGATTTGTTTATATATACACATGTATATAACCAGAAGCTGTTTTGTTAATAGATATATACATATATATATATATGTACATGCATGTATTATAGCCACCCTTGTGATCAGCAATAGATGGATAGCTAGATTTGTTCATGTTTTTTGTATAGATATACACAACGTATGTATTTATAGGTATGTAAAAAATATAGATCTACCCTCTGGTAATTTAACATAGCTATTGAAAATGGCCATTTATAGTGAGTTTTCCCATTAAAAATGGTGATTTTCCATAGCTATGTTAGTCATAACCAGAGGGTATCCTATTTTCAGACGACCTTTTGGGACTTTTAGGGGACTCAAAAACGAATTTAAAAATGGGTCTTTGTCCCCTATTGGATCCTATTGGATTTTTTGTTTTCCTAAATCATCCATTCAGGGGGTACCCCCATTTTTTCGGAAATCCCTACCCTCTTGTAAACTAACATAGACCCTGAAAATAATCATAACACCATTTGTAGTGGAAACTAATCTTCCAGCATTTGCCAGGGTCTATGTTATTTCATGGAGGCTAAATGATCCCTAAATGATGATGTTCAGGTGCATTACAAGTGCCACGCCAAGGCGTTACCACCTTCAGCCGGTTAGAGATAGGGTCGCCAGCGCGAACACCTCGGTCGCGCGCGTTGCGTTGCCGCGGTCGAAGTTGACGTCTCTCCTGCTGAGATCGTGGCAGAGACCGGAATCTCACAGAGAGGCTAAGACATCGATATTTTCCTGGCAGCGAAACAGGCAGGGTACCCATTGCAGATGTCATTTCTATAGAAAAACACGAGGGAAGAGATCGGAGAGATCTTCAAACAAAGGTCGGAATTCAACCGCAGAAAACATGAGGAACATCAGTGTGGAATTAGGGGAGCCTAGGATCATCTATCAGCACCATGGTCAAGCGGAATACTGAAACTGGAAAACCGGGAAAAGGTCAAATTTCTATAACTTGGGCAGAAGCCTTTCACATCCTTTCACTATGAATTATGATTCTGGCGGTAGCAAAACAGTGGCCTTGCTTTTTTAATCTTCTTAAAGATAAATCCACACTGCCACACTTTTACTTGTGAGAGTTCACTTTTCAGGATCTTGCACTTGCGGATCTCCCCATGATTTTCGCTCACATGGCATTGTTTTTTAAATCCTGGCCTGTTCTGCTCAAAAATTATAGAGGCCGTCGGCACCTTCCCTTTGAAGACGGACGTGTTCGACCAATGGTCGGGGTGATGGAGGGGGGACCAAAGAAGGCGCAGGGAGCAACTCGGAATCACTGGAAAGGAGGACTTGGAGATCTGGTTTCAGAATGTTCCAGGGCGGCTGGCAAAGACCGTCCTGCAAAAAGGGAAAATCATCTCCGGTTCACGAGTAAATATTGAAAGCACCAGTAGCTGATGGTATGCTGTTCCAATTTGCCCAACACATGGCCGCATATAGCGCAATGTCACCGGCTGTAATGTCATTGGTGGAATTGAGATCAACGTGGAAACTTTCAAAACAGATCCCCCACTTCTGTACTTCTGTCTTTGAAAGACCTGAATGATGCAGTTTTCCACAATGCATGATGTGATGCCCCATCTTGCCGTACTGGTTGGTTTGTCCATTCCTACATATATATATTTAAATTCATTTCTTAAGGACAGGGTCATCCATTTGTTGTAATATGATTTCACGTCATACGGATGTCCCACAATACACATCTCAAGAATCCTTACTTAGGACACGTTCTGACAATACTTCTTTCTACTCATCTCAAGTCTTTCTGAAACATCAGGAAACCCAACATGTGGAAAAAAGAACGGTTCTTTTGCCAACACACGCACGTCGCGTTTCGTGTGTGTGGCAGTGGCCTACCTGGCCTACCTCCACACCCCTAGCACCGCAGTGGCTCTGGCCGCTGTGGTGCTTGGTGCTGTTACCAGCAGTTTATCAATTCAAGCGCCGCGGATCACCAACGATTCGCCGCCATCGTTTGCCGAGTTCGGAGTTTTTTATCCGCCAACTTTCCTCGTGATACCATGCGTTCGGCTGATGGCAGGACTTAAAACCAGCATGGTAACACCAGGTTGCCTCGGGCAGGGTTGGACCCTGTTTATCAGATTTATATATATATATATGGAGGATTGAAGGTTGAGATTTGGGCAGCCCGATGCCCTTGAGCGCCCCCGGCGGCCGCACAGTTTGAGGTTCAGAAACGGTGCTCAGTTGAACCGCTGGGTGCCCGGAGCCAACATTCCCCGCTTCCAATTGCGGTGGGAGCGATGAACATTTGAAGTGAGCACAAGTTTCATTGCGTGCAAAGCTACCTGCCGTCTGCCGCCGACCGCGCCTTGCCTTTCGTGGGAAAGGCCATTTGTGCCCACCAACTCCCTTCCCCAGGTGACAGCAACAATCAGGGAAAGGTATGTACAGTGTTCGTGCAGGACACGTAACGTAGAAAGACATAGGAAGACCAGGCGTGTCCTTTTCTGTGACAGGGGGAGCTGTCAAAAATCATGGTTTACCATCGTTTTTCTCGGGTCGCTCAGGGTGAAGCCTGTCATGATGATCATGATTGATACCCATAGGATCCATGTATGCTATATATGGTAACATTTACCATCAATAACCTCAAATGTTAGCATATATACCATACATGGATCCTATGGGATATGATTGGGTCTAATTTTGAGGCCGGGTCATTGATCTGCGCGTTGCTTTCGTGATGTTTCGTGAAGGGGATTCCCGGAGAGTATGGACACTCTCGTTTTTGTGGAGCCAAGAAATTACCTGCTGGCCATGGCTTTTTTTTTCCACCGGCAGTGTGCGGTCGCACAAATCAAACGGTAGAAATTGAATTCGTTTGCCATGGGCTTCTGCGATATCAATACCAGATGAGAGCCCTCTTAGAGTCTTAAACTGCACATCGGTTGGCATGAGAAGACAGAAAGCTATGTGCCGCGCAGGGCATCTGCATGGTCCTTGAGAAAGGCCATAATAATATAGTACTTTCCTTTGGGATCCTTTGGGTATGTTTGAGAATGGAGTATGCTGTACCTCTAAATACCCATTGTAAATGGGAAACGATGAACAACCTTTTAGTGGGATTCTATTTTCAGACAAAGCCCATGTATTGAATGTATTGTTCATACTACATACCCTTCCCTATCTTCACTGATACAGGATGTTGCAGGACATACCCATTTTTTGCTTCTTGTTGGTTCAACAATTTCTGGCTGCCATCGAAATGAGGTGATGATCAAAATGGACAACAAAAGATTGACAGTCATTATAGCAACCTCCAAAAAGATAGAAACGCAATCTATCACAATTTTTCACTATTTTTCACTATTTGTGTCTTTGCTGAATTTTGCTGGGATAGAATGAAAATAACGAAAGCTCCGCAAAAATGATCTCTGACCAGGTGTTTTTTTCACAGTGTTCCTCCAGCCACGAGGTCGTGACGCGCAGTTTTCACCGGAGGAGAAGTGGAGGGGATCCTGTCGCCCAAAATGATACCCTGAGGCATTGGGATGGTGACCCAAGCCACAACATATGGCTGTGTCGAAAGATAGGGGCAGATGACAAAACAATGGTGTGTCATCATCTTTCACCTCAAAAATGACCATAAAACAGCCAGCTTGGAGGGTATACACGGTATACCTATATGTATACCTTGTTTTCAGACAGACCCAAATGGCAGTGTGTCAAAACCTTGTACCCCTGGTGAACCCCAAAATAGCTGGTAAATGGATGTTCATCCCACTAAAAATGTATCTATAGGTATTGACCCATACCCATACCCATACCCAAATAGCAACAAAGGTGATGTTCCAGCCAGTTACCAGCCACTTCAGCCATCACAGGACTTCCTACATCGTTGCGCCGGCTTGGGACGACCTGCCCTAGTGTACCTCGGGCGGGCTTCCATGTGAAAACTATGGGCTATAGATGATGTATGGTTTTATGGTTTCATAATCCATACATAATATATATATATATATATGTATATGTATATATATGTATATATATATATGTATATACGTATATGTATATATGTATATATATATGTATATATGTTTATATGTATATGTATACACACACATATATATGTATGTATTGTAATGTAATGTATTGTAATGTAATGTAATGTAATGTTATGTTATGTTATGTTTATGTTTATGTTATGTTATGTTATGTTATGTATGTATGTATACATTTTCAGGGCTGTAAGGCTAGAGAACTAAGGAAAACAGAATACAGGGCTGTGTTCGAGCATACTCTTTGAACCTTCTGGATAATGCTGGATGGTTTCTGACAAAATGGGGCAATCACCATAAATCCACCACCAAGAAAGATAGTTCACGATGACTTCCCCATGGATCACCATGTAAAACCATATAAAAAAATATTTAAACCATATAAATCACAATAAAACACAATAAATCACAAGAAATCAATTTAAATGTAGACACAAAAAGGGCTTTCGCAGACATCTCCGATTCTTTTTTGCGATTGTGACCCTCGTGGCGCTTTTTTAAGGTGAGGATTGTGACCAGTGGTGCCGTGGTCAAAAGTTGGATTGAAAATGGCCATTGAAATAGTGGATTTACCCATCGAAAATGGTGATTTTCCATAGTTATGTTGGTTTACCAGAGGGTAATCTACCATTAATCCCCATTAACTATCATTATTAACCACTATTAAACACTATGGTATATCTCAAATTCAGGTTTGGTGGTTTGGAACATGGCTGGATTGTGACTTTCCATACATTGGGAATGGAATAACATCCCAACTGACTTTCATATTTTTCAGAGGGGTTGAAACCACCAACCAGTTTTTCAACCTGGCGATATAATCATGAAGGGTTCAATCCAACTTTTCATATTCTGCCATGGTGATAAACCAACAAACATGGTGTTTGCTTGTTTTTCTTAAAGATATACCCTCTGGTAATTTACCATAGCCATTGAAAATGACCATTTATAGTGGATTTTCCCATTGAAAATGGTGATTTTCCATACTTATGTTAGTTTACCAGAGGGTATTATATGGTGAAGATGTTGCCATGTTGATATAATGGGATATGAATGGAAGATTCTGCCAGTCCTAAAGGTTGGATGGCCCGGTCCGACTGGGGGATGGTGATGTAGAAATTCTGGTTGGTGGTTTGGAACATGGCTGGATTATGATGTTCCATTCAGTTGGGAATGTCATCGTCTCAACTGACGAACTCATATTTTTCAGAGGGGTTGAAACCACGTATCTGTATTTGATCAAGACATATCAAGACCTATATCCGACCATTTCTGAATTGGGGCTTAGCCAGCCAGTGCCAGGCATGGTGTGCCACAGCAAGATGCATGGCCAGCCCTGGAGAAATGGAAAAGCCAGGCTGCAGGGGCCAAAATCCAGGGGACGTGTAGCACCTGTCATTAGAGCAGGTAGAAAATAGGGCAATAAGTCAAACGTTGCAGAGGCGGTGAAGGATGCAATATACCAAAGACGCAGCTGGACCTAAGATTGGGTGCTATTTTCCAATGATGATCGTCACTGAAAATACCTAGCATATTATCCAGCATATTTTCCAATCAAGACGAAACATATTGATTTAGTATCTATATTTTTTGGGAAGTGACTCATGGTAAAGTCATCCTTCCAGGGATTCAAACTACCGAAGCCCTGAGGTTTATTCCAAGGTAAAATTCCAAGAAATGACATGAAATGACCATGTTTCAACCGTGGAACCATCTTCCAATCCACCAATCTTTAGGTGTTCAAAACTCCCGTTGGTTGACGATTATATACATATACTATCTAATATAAAAGGCTTTTGACAGCTGCTCGCCTTTTTAGGTGGTTTTCATACGTGAAATAGAGATTGCCCTGCAGTAAATTGTTATAGATCGCATAGATATGGATACTGCCAGATACTGCTAGCACTTTTTTTGATCTTTCCCTGAAGAAACCATGGATCTTCTTCGCCGCGGGTTTGTCCGAAAATAGAGTACCCTCTGATTTGTGTATCATCTTTTTCTCAATATATATATAAACATGTACTTTTGGGGGGTATCCTAAATTTTCAGTCACAGCCATTCAGGTCATATTGCTGGTCATGTTTTCCATGAAGTGTCCAATTGACGATACCCGGTACCCTACCCGTCCGTATGTTGCTGCTCTGATTCCCATGGCATTCAGGTTTACACACCCTGTCCTCAGCATCATAAACAACTGTTGGTGGTTTCAAAGATGACTTTTATGGGAAAATCACAATTTTTAATGGGTAAATCAACTCTCAATGGATCATGTTCAACTATAAATGGATAGTTTTTTATTTTCCATTTCATATATGGGATGTCATCCTTGCCATTGTAAAAACACTCCATCATGTTTCAAGATTGTTGAAAGCACCAACCAGAATAGTACTTCTGGATAAATTATGACAACCTCACGTCGCGATGCGACTGGAATGATTCTGGTGAAGATTCCAGGCACAGTAGCTATCCCCATGATAAGTAACAGTTAATCTACTTTAATATAGCAACTTATCACATGAACTGGTTTTCAGGCCACTTTTTTGTCAAGCGGACACCTCCTTTTCTGAAATGTATAGTAAAAAACAATTCCGATTTTCAGATCATCTTTAACCACTCCATCGATTGTTGAATGGATGGTACATGCTTAAGATGGTACCCTGTGGTAAACTAACATAGCTATTGAAAATGGCCATTTATAGTGGATTTTCCCATTAAAAATGGTGATTTTCAATAGTTATGTTAAATTACCAGAGGGTAAATCCTCAAGACGGTTTTCAGATTTTGCGTCAACCACTCTATTGATTTTTTAAGCACCGCCTGGTGAGGACACATTTTTGGAGCATTACGGCCAGCAACACGTGCAAGTCACGGAGTGGTTTTTCCATAGGGAAAGCTGCTGGGTTTTCTGTTTTTTTTTCCCAATGGAAAACTGGAAACAGGGAGATGTCATGGGGCGTCATGGCTTTTCAAGGGAAAATCATGAAAATCATCTATAAATGGGGATTTTCCAGTGATTTGACCAAGAGTTTTATGGAGATTTGAATGGGGATCATCAGACATGGAGATGTGAATGGAGATTGGCCAACTGACATGTTTTTTTTTCCGCGGGAGGTGTCTTGACATGGGGACTTTAGAAAGAACACATGTGCATATCATGGGATACTTCATGGGAATTCATGGGATATATGAGCAAAAATATGACGAACATGGGTGTGTCTGAACATGGTATTTCAGTGGGAACATGATGATCAACTGTGGGTTGGAGGCACCTTATTGATCCTTATTTTCAGACAAAGCATCATGGAGAATAAGTGGGGGGATTACCGCTCAAAGGACTAAAGCAACACGGGAAATTCAAATGATTTCAATGGCGATGATTACCACTAAAATGGAGATGTAGAGGCGCAAGTAATATGACAATGCCACCAAAAAGGTGAAAATGATTCCCCCAAAATGGGATCCCAAGACAAGAGGCTCCACTAGAAGTACAAGGTTCCGTCTGGTGAATATTTATTTTTTTCAAGCAGGTTATGGACCGAGTTACGGCCAAATTTGCCAGACCGAATCTTCGGGTGCCAGGAGATGGCGGCCTACCACGGCTTGGGGAAACCCATGCGAGTTGCGACTGGAAATGAAGGGGGGTGGGACGGAGCAAAGTTTCGAGCTTAAAAAAAAAACAAAACCTGGGCAAATCGCATGTTCAAAATCTTTGCTCCATGTTGGATGGAACAAAAAAATGTCAGAATTGATTTTTTCCTGGCACCCATTTTTGAAGAAGTATTTTGTAGATGGGGATGTTGCCATCATCTTCAATGAATTTAATAATGACATCCCCATCCACTGGGATGATGTTTAAAGGGTGTCAAGATCCCATCCATGCCATCCATGGTTGGACCGGCCCGGTGGAACACGGTGTTGCGGCATGGCCCTGTGAGTGCCAAAATGTGCCAAAGTGCTGCATGGCCAGTGCCAAAATGTTGTTCATCATGAATCAATATGAGATTCTTCCTAGTCAACCAGGATTCCGCGGGTGTCTTTTACATAGAAAAAAGCGATTGTGAGGATCCAACGAGAACCGCGTTTCAGGTGGCTGAACCATCCAAATATGGAAATCATTCCCCAGAAGCTGGCGTTCAGTTCCGATTTTCCCTGAAAAATTGTTCACATTTCCTGGTGAACACCATGCATTCTCTTGGTGAACATGGTGAACTCCCCCATTTTCAATGAATTTTCGGGTGGTGATACCATGTGATGCACCACCTGGTTGGTGGTTTGGAACATGGCTTTTATTTTCCCATTCAGTTGGGAATGTCATCATCCCAACTGACTTTCACTCCATCATTTTTCAGAGGGGCCAGAGGGGTTGGTTGAAACCACCAACCAGATTATCATTAATAATATTAACCATATATGAATAGTATATTCCCAACCAATGGTAGGGCTCAACCACCAACCAGCCACTTACTGTATTTTTTCCTGGTTTTCATACGTTTTAATCCCCCCATTCTTTGGTGGTTGAATCAGCTGAATTCAGAACCTGCCGGGCCTGGACCAAGGAGTTAACCCTGGAGGAATACGTTGGCTATGCGCAGGAGAACCAGGCCAGACCAGCGGATCCTGGTCGGTCATCCATGACTTGGATGATTTGGGGATATCCACAGTTTTCTGAAAACACCTCTAAAATAAATGTCATAATTAATTTAAATTAACATGTCCTATTATGAAGTAATTTCACATCACCCAAGTGATTCTTTGGCAACATGTTACTTTTGTTGGGGTTCATATCATCTTGAAATCAGGCTGGAGCAAAAGAGGCATCGGAAAAATTGGGGTTTCCATAGTCATGGTGGTACCCCAATAGCTAGATGGTTTCATGGAAAATCCCAACAAAAAATGGATGAGAACTCGGGGTAGCCCTAATTTAGGACACCTCCTAATATTGGGACTGGCCTAGGGTAGCTATGGCAAGCTGCGGGTGTTCGTTCAGTTTTGTCTCTAACTCCTTGCAACTGGTGAATGGTGGTATATTGTTTGTCTGAAAAGTAGGATAACCGGATACGCCATTCCATTTGTGGATCATTATCTTAGCAGTTTTCAGACAAACCCAAACAGTGTTATGATATCAATTACTGCAGAATACTGCAGATATGTATCATATACCCTCTGGTTATTTAACAGTTTGCCATGGAAAATCACGATTTTTAATAGGTAAACCATCTATTTCAATGGGCCATCTATACCATGGCTATGTTAGTCATAACCAGAGGGTACATTTATTTGAGCCGCGGAACATATTCCTATCCCGTCAAGCACTGGGCTTGGTTTTCACAGGTGTTCCTATACAAAAGGGCTTGCTTCACATGTCCCAAGAATTGATTCCGAGAAAAGAAGGCTTCGTTGATGTTAGTTGATGTTAGTTCATCATCCCCAGCATCAGGTAGCTTCATCCTCCCTCAAACAGCAGCCCCAAAAGAGTTGTTGAAAAGTAGGACAAGTTGGGAAATTGCCCTCTGGTAAAGCAACATAGCTATTTTTCACATCACCATCTTAAATAGGTAAATGAACTATAGATAATGACCATTTTCAATAGCTATGTAACAAATTACCAGAGAGTATGCAAAAAAACATCATCTTCACATCCTGGTGTCGGCATCTTGTTGTGATGGGCGAAGCTCCAGCACTCCACCAGACACCCAGGGTGCCCAGCGTGCCCAGCGTGGAAGGTGGATTGGCCCTTCTACGTTTGGGAAAGAAACTTCACAGGCGAGGGCGACCTTGAAAAAGCGCTGGGGGGAGTGGCTTAAAATGATGCAAAATGTGGAGGTTGGGATCCTTGAGATAACTGAAGGAGTGATTGATTGCTTGATTTTGTATTCATAGAATATAGTTATTATATGAGTACACACACACATATATATATATGGTAACGACATTTAAATATGTGGAGGGCGGGCCAGACCGCGAGGCCCCGGAGGTAGTATGAAATACCAGTTCGTATATTTAAATGTAGTTGCCGTATGTTTAAATGACTTGGATTCCGTATGT
>Ga0126342_10018998_pt1 | contig 11729 bp, 7 predicted proteins | sample Cyp1metagenome_FD_92528 | JGI IMG/M metagenome (GOLD analysis project Ga0126342, IMG submission 92528) | Coral microbial communities from Lord Howe Island, Old Settlement Bay, Australia - Cyphastrea 1 metagenome | ecosystem: Host-associated > Invertebrates > Cnidaria > Coral ... | reverse complement strand
TATATATATATATATATATGTACATATTTATATATATACACATATTATAGATATATGTATCATATGTTATCATCAACATCATTTGATATCTTGGAAAGACAGCTTCACCGCTGGCGTCTTTCCGCACGGCACCGGCCGGGCGCCCCGGGCGCCTGCTCCGCTTCCAAAATCCCATCGATGATCTGCGCAGGATAGGGATTAAAGAGGCGAAGATGGGAATTTTTCACATGATTCAACCATCAAACATAGGAATTTCACCGAATTTCACCAATGAATTCCAATATCACTGTGTCTGAACTGCGGGGTGCCCATGTATTGTCATTGGGAATATGTGACATCTGAATCAGTTGGGATCTTGGAATGTCCAGTTTGGTGAACGCTTTCAATTGCGGGGATTGATCAAAACCAAGGTTTGTTGCCATGTTTTTTCATTTCCTTTCAATGTTTTGGGGATGAACAACCGTAAACTCCAGCTATTTTGATGTGAAGATCAGGGTACGAGGGTTTTGACTCTAGTGATTGTATGTGTATATATATAAATAATTATATATATATTGGCTTTGGGCATTGTACGCATCACACAATTCACATGTAAGGGCTTAGCATATCCTGTCAACCAGAGGCATGTGGGAGGCCAACAACTCCGAAATTCTCCCCATTTCTTGTTGTACTCCAGTTTGCTAGGTAGGTTGAAAGAACCCGGATACAAGGTGGTGCCCCCTAGATAGCTAAGTTGGTTTATAAGTCCAATAACTATGGTTTATAGGTGATGTATCTATAGTTAATGGGATTATAAACCAACTTATAACTTGGGGGGCACCACCTTGTAGGGTTTATGGCAGATATATCAATCGATACTTGGATGGTCCCGATCCAGGACGCCGCCTGATGGCTATCGAATAAGACATGGGCACCTTGGGAACCGGAGAGGGGGATGGAACCAATACCAGCATGACGGTGGTGTTCAAATATCTACAAAATGATGTACATATATATATATAAACGATATTATATATGATATATATATATATATATGATATATATATGGTGTATAAATATATATATGGTATATATATGATATATATATATATAAGATATATATATATATATATGTATCATATATATATATATAGATAATGTTATCTTCATCTGATAATATATATATATATATATATATTCATCATTATGGAACTTCAATGATTGGGTTTAAGAGAAAATCTACAAGAAAACAGTGGGAGACAATAGTTTTTTTTTTTTTAATGTGGAAATCCTGCTTCAAGGTTTGGGAATAGTATATATATATATATACATATCCACTTAGAATCGCAGTAGATCTATTATATTTTCATGGTTTTTTCATTTTTTCGTAACCCCCATATGAAACGAACGAACGAACGAACGAACGAACGAATCACAGGGCGCTGCCGGGCCACGGGTAGAGATGAAGATCCGCTCCAAGGCTCTGGCATCGAAATCCTTCAACTCCTGGCGTGGATGGAGAAAAGCCATAGGGAACACCGAAAAAAACGTGGGAAGACCATGGGAAGACCACGGGAAATATATGGGAAATATATGGGAAATATGGGAAATACGAGGGAAAATAAATGATTTAATGATTTATAATATGGTTTTACATGTGTTTTTAATGGACATCTTCATGGGATATTGACTGGAATAGTGAAAGTCAAAGAAAAACTCTCAGTGATGGTCCACAATGCTCCACATGTTTTTTATGTTTTTTTTTCATTTTTTGGGAGGAATTTATCCTCCGATGCCATGGGAAAGTTACATCGAACTGAATGGCTAGCTGGGAAATCCCCGAACTAAATAAACATTGAGTGATGTTCCCACAGTTTTTCGCATATTATAGGGGATCAGCTATTGATGAATGGGAAAGTTACATCGAACTAACTGGAGGCCTTATAATGGGTGAAAACGTATTAAATGGAGATTGAGTGATGTTTCTTCCGATATTTGTTTCCATTCTCTAGGGGAAACTATAGTAAAAAAAAACGATATAGAGATTCAAAGTCAGGCCCTCCCAGTTGTGTTTGTTGGTTATATAAACCCCAAGGTTCACCAAGTTACGTCAACTTCGCTAGGACGCCTCACCTTGCAGATACAATACCTCCGATGCCTGGTTGGGTAGAAAAATCGCGACTTGTGGCCATTGGCAGCGACAAAAACACAGCTACTCAAGTCAGGGTGAAGCTTGGATGCCCTACCCCCTACAAAAATATCAGCTGGGTAGTACCATTCTCCCTTTGGTGTCCCGAACCATGCATCCCGCAAAAAAAGAAGGTAAAGTGCGACTGGGATCATCACCATTAACCATGGTAGTCGATTTACACTCCGGCAATCAACCGTGGCAACGCAACATCCACTATATGTATAGATGGATTTTTCCATTTCCGCCTCCATGGTCCTCCATGTATCTATTAGTTTTCATGGCCACATTTGATTACTGGAGGCTAATCTTTTTGGGGAAGAAAAACAACACATCTTCTGCAAGTTCGGGATCACCCCTCGCTGCCTCGCTCCTGAATCTCCTTCATGAGAGTTGGAATGTGAACCACCACCCCGTTGCCAATGAGGTTCTTGCAAGCCTCCATGGCGTGGGATCCAGTGGGTGAACGCTGCGTCTGTCTTGACTTTGCGGCGACTCATGCAGGGGTATCGCTACAGGGTCGTCCCCGGTAGTGAAGGTTTTGCACACCCCTCAGGCTGAGGTGAAGCAAGACGAAGTATTTCAAACATTTTCTGAGATACATATACTGTATATATATATTATATATATATAATTATATATATATAATTATATATATATCTCTCTTCGGCTTCGAGCCACTAAGAATGGTAATGTTCGACAAGATTTCGCTAGCAACAGCTTGGCATCGGGACATGATTGAAGCAAGAAACATCAGGGGGACCCTCTTTCCCAAGAAACGATGGGGATTGAATCGGAGTGAAGCATCAAACTGAGGGATGGCAGCAAGCTGAAACTGCGCGCAGTTCTCATCGGGGACAATGAGATAGGAACATGGAAGCGTCTTGAAGACTACGAAGTGGCAAACATAATGGCGATTATTCATTCAACGAGGCAAACAATGGCAATCTGTTATAGTTAAATTCCCTTGAATGATGGCAATATATATAATATTATAGTATATTATTATAGTTATATATATATTATATATATATATATTATGGTGATATTCCCCCATAGGAATTTTGCTAACATATGGATGCCTTAGGGGAGATTCCCCTAATCCTAAAGACAAACAATTTTTGCCATGAACGCCCCAAGATCTGAAGCAAAGAACCAAATGAAGCAAACATCAAACAAATTATCCCATGGTGAAATTGCCTAATTATTGATGTTTTTTTGTCATCGAATGTCATCAAGTTTCAGGTTTCATAATGTTTCGGTGTTTTTCATATGCATTTGTTTGGGGTATATAATTATGTAATGTGTTCGTTTTGATTTTTGAAGCCGCTGGCGGTGTCAATGTTGAACACACCTGAGGGGCCCGTTGCGCGCTTTCCTGAATCCTCGGATGTCGTGGGGATGAGCATCCAGCCGTAAGCGTCCCTATACCCACTTGTTGCTGTTTTAATCCCTTTTTTAGTATAAGAAAGGGATGGAATGACATGAGGTGGTATGTGAAATCAGAATGCTAGGTTAATCCCTGCGAGAATTAAATATGTTTTTTTTTTTTCGGTTGAAGTCTCCATACCATCCATACCATCCTGTGAAAACTTGAGCAACATATGGAAAAATGGGCCAGCCTTGTTGATCATCCCGCACGGCAAGAGGTGAAATGCAAACCTTGGTGCTTCGTCGATCAAGTGGAAAACATGGAAGACCGAACTGCCAACAATCAATACCGATTCTGGTTGGTGGCATACCTACGCCTCCGAAAAATATTAGTCAGTTGGGATCACTATTTCCCAATATATGGAAAAATAAAAAATGTTCCAAACCACAAACCAGACAAATATCGATTTGTGTATGACGATCTAGTCCATCTAGAAAAATATGAAGCTGCGACTGTGGACTGAACATTCCCAATCTTGACATACATGGTCACCAAACACAGTATCTTGCCCGACGTTCAACTCCATTGGGAAGGCAAATATCGAAGGATCGAATATGATGCATTTGGCAATTCTTGGGTTCCATATTTCCTTTGAGCGTACCAATATAGCACAAGTCCTAGATATGCGATGACATTCCCAGACACGGATCCAAACCTTGCAAGCGTTCTACTGCCGCAAATCGGTTTAGAATGATTTAGACCTATTCAAGCAATTTCCAACGACCCTATCTATGAAGTTGTTTGGCTGGTTGATTCATGGGGTAAACATTCTGCAACTTATGAATACTTATGATACCCTACAAGTCGCAGTGAAAGTCTGTACCCTCCACAGTCGCACCATCTCTCCATCCATGCAAAGAGACAGCTGTTACGGTGAAACATGGTGAAACCACTGAAGCCCCAAGTTTCTTAAGGTCTCCATCCATCCCATGTATCTTTCAATGGTCATTCCAGGAACCGAGAACGATTGGAGGTACCGATTCCAGATATTTTGGGCCTATAGATTTTTCAGGCCTGAATTTCGGGGAATATCCCCAGAAAATATGGCCTAATTCCCTTTGATATCTTTGGCTAATGTCATACTTTTCATGGGAAGACCTGACGTGACCTGCCAAGTGACTTCTTGCCTTCGACCACCCTCAGCATGTGCAACTGGAGATGCCATGGAGCTATCCAACAAAATATGGACGACCAATCCACGGCAGCTGAGTCATCTCAAATCATGTCATTTAACATTTAACAATATTTAACATGTTGAATATGGTCACATCACATCACTTCTGGCTTTTTGATGTTTTTTTGTTTTTTTGTGCCGAAATATCAACTAGCTAATCACAAGCTGGATGATGCAATGTGGATGGCGAATCTTCGACACAGTTCTAGCACAAAATAAAACTGGATTATAAACAAAGTAAACCAATGGACGATAATTCAGTGCAGAATCGGCCTGCAAACCCAAAAATGGACCAAATACCAATGGAACTAGTCGTGACATCCATCACAAAAAGGACGAGAGAGAATGGCTAATAGTAAACCCATGAAACTGCTTGCAGCCAAATCCCTTGTTAGGAATGAATTCTCACGTTAGGAATGGCGAATGGTGACTGTGGTATGGCATGGTATAACTCTATGAGATATTCGAGAGATTTTGTAGCTACCCCTTTGATATTCAATACGGCATATGAACGCCGGGTCCCCGGGTGACATTGGTTTGAGCATCTCCTGTTCCCAAATCTCAGCATTCCCGGAGTGGGTCAAAAATGGTCAAAATGGGGGTACCATGGGGTATGGGGTACTCAAAAAAGAATGAGATGCTAGTGCTAAGCATCACCAGTCAATCTGTGGTTTTTGAAGTCCTTAAGCCTTAAGCAATGTTTGGCCGTTCCCATATCCATCTTGGACTCGACATTTTGTACCGTGCTTTTTGGAACCATACCGACCGTTTCGGGGAAACCCTCAACCCGTGCCCCTCTCCCCCATTTTGCATCAAGCGTCAAGGTATGCCCCGCATTGGCACCCCCGTTGAAGCGCGCACAGAGCTGAACGTTCTGTGCCAAAATGTCCACCAACTTCCCTTTACCTAAGAGTTTTTCAGCAACAGAGCTGGGGATATAAACCAACAAACATGGGATTATATGTGAGATTTGTATGGGATATATGATATATATATATATGGGAATTATACCTCAGTTTGAGCAAAATAGGGATTTGTTAACCAATAAACAATGGGATATACTGGTGATATAACTAACAATAATATCGGGTTGTTCCCATAGTTAGCAAAGTTAGTGAACATAACTGCAACAACTTGGCCTGTAGATAGATATATTGAACATTATCGAACCAATTTATTGCATCTTATAACTGGGGAGCCTCAAGCAACTTATAGGGGAGTGCACTAAACCAACCATGTTATGGCAATATTGTGTGGTTGATGGACATTGGGATGCTTCAAATCAATGAAACTGGACCCTGGCGTTCACCTGCTGTCACCCCCGCTGGCTAGGGGGGCTCCTATTTTTAAAGGACTCCAGAGTCCCCATTTATATGACATCATGTAACCACTTAGTGGAAACCCAACAAAAGCTACCATCAACTAAACACAATTATTATGGGTTAAACATGTTAAATATTGATAATTTGGCAGATTTAGTATCAACCCATCAACTGACCATCACGTATGGCTTCAAACTGGGATTTAACCGAATTTCCCATCAAACACATGGGTTGATGGGTTCTTCACCAAAAACTCCATGAAAACTAAGTAACTACAGTATCCTATCGGTGGTTGTGGATTTTTACTGGGTATCACATGCGAAGAACCCATATAAAACCCATCAGCAAACACCTGATGGTTGATGGTTACATTATTTTCATGCTGCAAAGGCTCCCTCATCTCCCCACCTGAGGCGTCAATTTTTCGAAACTTCGGGGGAAAAAGCAGCCATGGGGATAACATGGGGATATAACATGATAATATATGATATGATCAGTAATCTGATGGCGATATAATCCGCAATTTATGATGTTTGATAATCAGTTTCTAGGGATAGAATCAGTAATCTGATGTCTAATCTGAAGCTGAAGTTGCTGGTTTGGTGAGATGACATGCTGAGTTTAGATTTTTGTGGGTCTGATGTGCCAAATCTATCTCCAAGAATAAGATGAACATTGAGTTGTGTATAGCGATGTAATCCACTTGTAGGTAGGGATCAGAATTGAAAAACGTGGAGACCACAACTTTTGGATGATTAAGTAATGTGGTTTAAACAATGTCATAAACCATCCCCCAGTCATCGCCATAAATAGGTGTTTTTTTCACAATTTCCAAATGGGTGGTTTCTTCACCGACCCATAAATTGGGGCACAAGAGTTGTGATCAACCAACAATTTCGGTGTGACTTCATTGCTGTGGTTGTAATTGAGTGACTGGGAGTACACCCCCAGTTCAAAAACTTACCCAGTATTTATGTGTTCAAAAAAAATCCAAACATGTATTTTTGCATATGTTTGCTATACTTAAGTCTACAATTACAAGTTAAGCCCCGACAATTTAGGCCACAGAGCGTTTTCAGCACTTAAACTCTGATTCACTTTCCCGTTCGAAGTCCAGCTCTTCTTCTTCAGCCGCGTTATGACTTCGAACTAGCCCTGATGCCTGCTATACATTCATGTGGAAAGTTCATTCGGGTGCCCTGCATGAGTGTCACAACTTCTCGCAAGATGTGGCGTCACTTCCGATGGGTTTCGGGCCAGAAACTTGGACCCGAACTCCCCCAATGAACTCGGATTGGTCGACCCTCAGAAATATCGATACATGGGTTTTGGTAGAGCAAAATGACAAGAACACACCAAAATCTACCGGTGAACTCAAGCATTTGTCCTAGCAAAATGGCCATTTTGGAGGTATAACCCAAATTAGAGACACAGCCATATAGTTGCAACTCGATCAACATATTTAGTTTATTTAGTTTCATCATTGTACCATGCCCTACAGAAACTGAACTCCTCATCTTTTCAGTTGTATTCCCAGGGCAGATTGGATCCCCAGTTTGGCTGGTTAATCGCCCAGCTAAGGCTCACTTAAATTCTTGTTTATCTTACAATATTTGCATATATTTGCTATACCCTCTGGTAATGACTAACATAGCTATTGAACATGGCCCATTAAAGATGGTTATTTTCCATAGCAAACTGTTAGTTTACCAGGCCGGGTATCCCATCACTTTTGCATCCGACTCTTCATTAGTTATAGTCCCATAACTTTGATTAACTCCCATATATGTATAATATATAAACATGTTAAAATTTGTATATACATGTGTATATCATACACGAAATATACAATATATATATATATAATACATAAATATAATACATATATATAATACATATATATATATAATACATATATATATATATATATATTGTATTTACATATTATACATGTAAACATATTATAAACATATCATATTGTATATATTGTAAATACATATCATATTGTATATTTATACATATTACATACAATACGTATACAAAGCACCACATTGTTGTTGCTGAACGTTCCCACGTCATGAAACGCGACGCTTGACGCTTGACACGACGCGACTGAGGCACTGCGCGCCCAGGACCACGCAGAACTTGGAATCTTCGCCCGTGGGGCTGGAGTCTAACATAGCCTGGGATCCAGAAACATCCCCATGGGGAGGTACCATATATGCCATATCTATTATATATGATATTATATGATATTATATGATATTATATGATATTATATGATATTATATGATATTATATGATATTATATGATATTATATGATATTATATGATATTATATATATGATATTATATGATATCATATGTATCTTCATCCTGAAATAGATATATTATAATATGGAATTTTGAAAGATATTCCAATTTTTATGATGATTATTGGGAATATTCCCTATTCCATCTACTCCAGGATGATCAAAGATTTATATCTGCGTACACATGATACACATATGACCACGCATAAATCTAGAACACATATATAGATTTACCAGTATGTATAGAAGTCCATTTGGGATAGTTTACCATTACAAGTCCATCATTCCAGTGACATCCCAGTGATGGCTGGGCTCATCATATCAACGTTTAAAATCCCACCACAGACAATTACCAGTTTTAGTGACCTCCAAGAAGATAGATACGTCAAATCAAAGTGAAATAGTTGTAAATTACTTGTGTATCTTTTTGGAGAGACTATGAGAGACTCTGATTCAATATCATTAGAACTCAATTAGAACTCAATAGATCTTAGATTCACATTGTCCATCATCTTCCTTTCATCCGATCAAAAAGACCCAAATCTTGAGACGATTCACTGTGCTGTCCGCTGGTCCCTTTCACCAGGTTTCATTCCCGGAGATTCATTCCCATGAATGAATCATTAGAAACCACAAGTATCAATGGTAACCAGCATTAAATCCATCATTAATCAGCATTAACCATCATTAATATCCGTTAATCATCATTAATCATTCACTAATCATCATTAAATCCCATGAAATTTTCATGTTCCATCATTTCCCATTGAATTCATTGCCCAGTCACCATGGACTGGTGCCGCAGCCTGCGGAAAAGAAAGAGGAGGCTAACGTCGGAGGCTTCTCCGACCTAAGTTTTCCATAGTTTTCCATATATAACGACCCACAAAAGAAAGCTGAGAAGTTGGAAACCTACTGTAAGGTGAAAGAATGTGAAAGGTGAAAAGCTAAAGAAAATGCACCTAAATGACCAAAACAGCAGCTAGAAAACCACAGTCGCCCACAACTCAAAAAAACAACTGAGATATTAACGGTGAAATTTGTCCATACTTCTAGGATCTGAAATATTCCGCGTAAACCACTCCAAAAAAAAGTCTCAGCGCGTGTTTCGAACGCTAGTCAGAAGCATCTTTGCCTTTGAAATTGTGATACGACAGAGATGTGGAGATTCTGTCTGGTTGGTGGTTTCAACCCCTCTGAAAAATATTAGTCAGTTGGGATTATTCTTCCCAATGCATGGACAAATAAAAAACATGTTCCAAACCACCAACCAGCTGTTGATTTTGAAACAGCATCAGCTATTGCTTACGACCCGACCGCCAGTCCTTCTGAGTTGCCCAGGCGGCCAATGGTGAGATGATTTTTCGCAGGTCCACAAACGAACTTCAAAAAATGTGAACACGTAATACAAGAGTAACCTATGCAAAGAGATTGGAAATGATTGGAATATGATTTTAAAACCAATCATTACAGGAAATAGCTCACAATAATGAGGTTCTAACATGTTCTACTAACCATCTCAAAGCAACAAAGCAAAGAATAAACAGGTGCAAGTCTGACACGTCCTTGGAATGTATCTGACAGATCGTAGGAAGTGTTCCAGACCAGAATGTTCTTTTACAGTTCTTGTCAAACGAACCGTGCATGTATGACATGTAGGCAGAGTTCTGAATCACATTAGATGTCACAATCTCAATCAATCTTACATCTTGATCTGTAACATCTACTGATCAATAGATCTTAATCAATCTCAATCAATCTTACTGGATCTATTGATCTTCTTTGCTGTCACCATGTCTTGCTCTGAACTCTCCGGCAGTGCCCGAAAAACTCTCCGAGCCGCGCGAGCAAAGTCGACAGGTCTCTGGGGGGGTTAGGACTTGGCCCAGTGACGAGTTGTGATCGTCTGTTTGGTGGTTTTTACCAATCCCAAAACGATTGCTTTTTGTCATCTGGTTAATTGATGTTAATTGACCATAACTATCCATAACCTCATAACTTGTATATAATTGTTTCTGATTATATTGAGTCATCCAATCATCCCGTGTTTTCATGGTTTTTCAAACCGCGGACTCCATCACCTCTTGGACGGGTACGAGTAGCCTCTGGGAAGCTAACATGTCCATGGAACATGGCTATATGTCAAAGGTAAATCATCTACACATGGCTAATTCTTCATAGCAACCTGTGAGATCAACCAGAGGAAGGGGGATCAATTGGTTAGTCCATCAAGACCAACCGGGGAAACGTAGAAGTATGGACCGTCTGCAGTCTTCTGGAGGACGGTCCGACATGGGTCCCTTGGGTTGTTCATGGAACATTTTACAAAGCATGGTTGTTGCAAACAAAAACGGGATTTCCTGCAATTGTTACCAATTCTGGAAGACATGTGTAAACAATAGGCCAACATACGATGTAAACATTGCTAATTCATGGGACAAAATTGAGGTGTATCATCCACTCACAAGTCTAGTCATTGTTGGTATGAAAGCGCCCGCTTTGGGGATCTTGGTGAGGAATTAGATAATGCGGACCTATTCCTGTGTGCCAAATTTTGTGAACAACACGTCCTAGCTGGTACTGTATGAATCAAGATTTCGACCAGGCATGTTCATCATTTTCGAAAGAAATCACGCCCTTTTGCCCAACCTTGCACGGAAAAACGTTCGATCTTTCGCAAAACAAACATAATTCAAGGATAAAAACCATCCTAGGGTTTTCCTAGCGGTTTCCTGGGGTTTCCTCTGCATTTTCCCTCCAACCAAGCCATTGTTGAGCTCCCCGACTTGCCGCAGTCGAATACGCGTGGAACCAATGTATCCTGGTGGTTGGTCCAAGCGAGGCAAAGGAAGACTGAAAGAACAGTTGTTATTTCAACATGGAATGATTTAACTATCCATGGATTATGGTACATCAATATATATATATACCCTCTGGTTATTTAACAAACCCATGGAAAATGGCCCATTTATAGATGGTTTACCTATTAACAAGGGTGATTTTCCATGGCTATGTTAAATAACCAGATGGTATATATATATACACATAATATATATATATATGTATATACATATATATTGTTATATCGACGTATATCAATGCATATCAGTTGTATATCAATTGTATTTTCATGGATTGTGAAAACCCCCACATATCATATGTATATATATATATATACAATATAAAATACACACATACACGCATATATAACATATATATATGATTTCTGTTTGCTGCTTCCTGCTCTGCGTGCCCTCTTTTTCATGCGGGGCACTCCTGAGTATATCACAAGTGAATCGGCCATCGATATTCGATGGTTTGC
>Ga0126342_10018997_pt1 | contig 11730 bp, 8 predicted proteins | sample Cyp1metagenome_FD_92528 | JGI IMG/M metagenome (GOLD analysis project Ga0126342, IMG submission 92528) | Coral microbial communities from Lord Howe Island, Old Settlement Bay, Australia - Cyphastrea 1 metagenome | ecosystem: Host-associated > Invertebrates > Cnidaria > Coral ... | reverse complement strand
TTTAAACATACTGCAACTACATTTAAATATACGAACTGGTATTTCATACTACCTCCGGGGCCTGGCGGTCTGGCCCGCCCTCCACATATTTAAATGTCGTTACCGTATATATATATATATATATATAAATAAATGTAAAACATATCAATGGCCATTCCAGGATCCTAAATTGGAGGTACCTACCATATACAAGGCCTATATAAGGCATATGTAAGGGAATATCCCCACAAAATATTATGGCCGTATATGGTACAATACCTCCAATTTAGGATCCTGGAATTCCCATTAGTAACTAAGTTTCAGAATTTGTGGAGAAAGAAAATGCACCTTTTTTCAATACGAAGACTCTTGGTGAACGTCGTCCAGTTCTGGAATGTGTCACAGTTCCGATCCCACTATTAGTTTTGGATATCTCAGGTGTACATTTGGGTACCTAAATAATAAGGAAGTGCGTGTGCGTATATGTATATATCCAATATTTGCTGGATAATTTCCAATGCTTAATATATTCCAGCCCTACCCTAGCTAATGATATAGTTACATATCTGTGAAAATATGTATACACATCATTATCTATGTATGTATCTACCTACCTATCTGTATCCCAATGGTTGTGATTCTTTCGGCAAGCTGCCCCTTCCTTCGTGTCTTTTGCGGGGTTGCTGGCGTCCCTGGTGCGGCCTGGAGGTCTGGATGTCTGGACAGCACTATGTAATGTAGTGTATGTACATGTGTATGCATAGACTACTTATAAATGATTTATTATCTATTCACAATTGATTGATGAAATGGTCATTATCACGGCCAATCTCAGATTTACGTCTGTTTTTTTCTGTAGCTGGTTAATATATTCCTGTTTACTGATATTTTCCGTCTCTTTCAATGGATTAAAATCCCAGCGTATCCATCAAAGTCTGCCCAATGTACTGTATATTAAATATATATTTATTTATCATTGTATCACCATAAAATAACAACAAATCGGTTTATGTATATGTATATCTATATATATATATCTATTATATATACATGTGTTCTCGTTCAAATCCCAATGTTTCTTGGCAAATAGCTGTACACATAAACATGTTCATATGGACAAATTACCTAGAACAATTCACAACGTAGCAGTGAGGTCCTTATAATTTACCCAGATCATGATTCATGAAATATCCTCATTGTCCCCACTATACCACCGTGTTTGTTTATTGATGCTTAAATCACATTTAAATCACCATTAAAATAGTTATCACAATGAAAAATCTGGATAATCAATAAATCATAGCCATTAAACCATCCACGGTTGCTGTTTCGCCCACTTCCTCTGCTGGAATTCCCCAACCTGTGGTACCACCTTCTGAAACAAATCCACTCGCTTCAGTGCCTGAGTGGTGCAAGAACCATTGGATTTTTCCAGCGAGATAAAAGGGATAGAACCTATATCATACAGCATGTACCACTTTGAAAAAAACAATATTAATAGGTGGAACTGGCTCAAAATTTAGAACCTCAACATCTCAAAAAAAACAAAACACAGATGTGTTTTCCCAGTGAGAAAGCAGTAGGAATCAGGGTACCCCTTTTTTGCCAATAAAAAAAATGAAGATTGACCCGCACCGACCAACCAAATATGTAGTATCACACACAGGGTCTTGAGTGACTTATTGATTCTTTCTGAGGAAAAATGGTAAGAATTTTGACTACAGGCTATGACAAGCTATGCGGGGCTTGATATTAATGAAAGAATCCATTGCCAATAGGGGGTGACGTATGTAACAAGAATAGACAATGTTCACGTGATGCAAACCAAGTACATCAGGAAAATTCAGCTATATTAGGGATGAATCAACAATAGATAGACTGATAGAGTTCAATAGAGACAGTTTATGTTCAAGGGCTCCAAAACATGTCCATGAAAGGACCGCATTGGAGATGAAGAAAAAAGTGGATGATCATCACTAAACAAACAAACTGCAAAAATCCCCCACAAAAAAACATGACCTAATAACCGGTGAATCTGTTGCTACAGGTTTGGTCCCGCTGGTGATGTAGCCATTGAGATTGGTGATTGGCAAGTAGCTGTAGAGAACCCCATTTAGCACCTTCTACAATGTCATATAGAATGTAAGATTGAAATAGAATATGACATATAGGATGTAATAGCATATGACATATATGACATATAAGAGAAGTGCTATACATGTAAAATACACTACAATATCATAGAATGCAAGATTGTAATAGTGCATAATCCAATAATCCATAGCATCATGTAAACTAATACAATAGAATGAACAATAATATCTTACAATGTATTCATTTAATATAACATAGCACTCAGAAATGTAGCGCTCAAACATTTGGAAATTAGAAATATATTATAGTACAACCAATAAACTGTAAATCCTCTATATTGAATAGTTAATCATATAATATAGTAAAACTAAAAAATATATGTATATATATATATAATATTTAACACAATACCATCTTGGATTTGCTGCTCCCCAAAACAAATCCATCGTGGATTCCCGGAAAGTAGACACAGGGGATCCACCATCCCGAAATTGTTCCATCGGTGGTGAAAATGAACGATCAACATTAATGGGTTGTAAAAATGAAATTGGCTCTATAAATTGATTTACTTGCTAATTAACACCCAAAAAACTATAGGTTGTGTAATGGAGTTGCATGGTGATATAATTGGATTTATTACTCACATTAGCTCTCTCTATATATATATGTATCATACACCCTAGTGAAATTGGACTAATGTTCACCATTAAATCCCATGGAAAATCACCATTTATATAAGACACCTAACATTTGAAGTATATACCCATTAAATCATGTTTCAAACACCAAACATATATCGGCGGGTTATCCTACTCAACCCCCATGAAGATTTTGCGAAAAACTCACATTAATGGGGTTTGAATAGAAAAATAAAAACCCCTAATCATTCAGCTCATTAACAAAAGACTGGGGTTTGAATAAGTTCACCATTAAGAATATATTACCCCATTAAGAACCATTGTATGATAATAATTAAAAATAGATTGTCCTACTTGTTGATGGGGATATGATGATAATCCCACATAAACCAACATAAACCAACATGTTAACATAAACATAAACCAACATATATATATATATATACAGTATATATAGAGGTTTCCATAAATTGTGGTACCCCAACTATCATCCATTTTAGATTGGGATTTGTCCACTAAACCAACCAGCTATTGGGGGATCTCCCATTTCTGGAAGCCCCCATATATTATATTATTGCCAATCAGCCAGATACCCTGCAAAAAAATAAATTCTTTTCTGGTGAACGGTTAGATATTCCCATTGATACCAAAAGACTAGTTAGGATTAGTTTGTACCCATCTAAGATTGACCTATATATATATATTATCTATATACCATTAAGAAACCACCACATTAATGTAACATCAACCGATACATCTCTCGGACTCCACCACGACGACAAACTCCAAGGGGCGCTGGCAAGTAGTCGAACCTGGCCAGCAGCTACACCCAGAAAATGTTGGGCAAATAAAACAATAACAATACAGGATGGGGCCCCCAAGATAGCTAAGTTGGTTTATAAGTGGCTTAACAATGGTTTATGGTAGATATAACTATAGTTAATGGGGATGATAAAGGTTTATAAACCAACTTATAACTGGGGGGGGCCATCCTGTAGTAATGACAATATGAGAACTGATAATAGTGATAATTATAAGAATAGTATTAATAAACATATTTGGCATATTACCCAGAAAAAATAGAAATAGTGATGACAATGTGAATAACAATAACAATGATAACAATGATTATAATTATAATGAGAATAATGATCGTGACAACAACGAAAAAATGAATACTAATACTGATAATAATGATAATAATGATATATAATCATGATAATAATGATAATAATGATTAATGCACCAATAAGAATCATGATAAACAAATGATACTAATAGTGCTAATGATCACATAGACATAAGAGTCATGATGAAATTAGATCCTCGTAATAATGATACTGAGACATTGACTAGGTGATCTGGGTGACAATCAGAATCCAGAATGGTTACAAGTATAACCACATGTTGGAGCACCTGAACAATACCAAGAAAAAGGATCAACATTACATCTGGGTGACCCATTCCAGTATGTGTTATCACAGTTATACCTGGGTGATCCTTGCTATTTTCTTTTCAACACATTCTGAGAACATACCTAATAATAAATGGTTCCGTCTTAATGGGAAATTTGCAAGCAATCATTGGATTTGGGCCCATCCCAATTTGTTTCTGGTCAGCATCGGCAGCCCAAATGGATGCAGATTGGATCATGAAATTTTTCGCCCCCCCTTTTCACCAGCGAAAAAGACCCCTACAGTCACCCTGCACTAGGGCCATTTTGGATCATTTCGGGATATTTTGGGCTAGTTTCCCCAATACTATCCACTAGTACTGTGGCAACGTGAGGTCGTTTTTTTTTTCAGAAATTTGGATGGTTTGCTACTGAAGGTTGCCAACCCTCTAAGCCATTCCCCCTAATAAATCATTCTCCGCCAGTTACCGCTGACTTAGTTCTGGATCTATCTATTTTGGGGTCCCAAAATGAATGGCTGAGAGTAGTCTCTCCTCAGTTTTCAGGATGCTTCAACTATGCAAAAACCCCGTTTTTCATGGTCACCCTGTCTAGACGCGCTTGATGGGACAAAAATTGACCCCATTCCATCCATTCCGGCCTTGCTGGCATCACCCTTGCATTTGCTCTCGAGCTGACATCTGCTATAGATCTGCCCTGGCTTCAACGAAAGGCCCAAATGCGGATGGTTCAAGACCTGCAACGACGGCGCGTCGGGAGGCCAATCCACTATAGTCGTTGCAACAGTTGGACACATCCCCACTTTCAGATACGCAATGGTCAGCGGTAAATCAGTTATACTATATATATATGATTATATATGCTTATATATGATTAGATGTGATTATATATGACTCTATTTGATTATATATGATTATAAATGATTACAAATGATTAAATATGATTATATATGATGATTATTTATGATTATATATGATTATATATGATTATATATGATTATATATGATTATATATGATTATATATGATTATATATGATTATAAATGATTATAAATGATTATAAATGACTATATATGATTATATATGCTTATATATGATTATCAATATGATTATATATATATATATCTATCTATATCATTCTATATCTATATCTAAATTATATCCAGATATTTTATGCATGTCTTGTTTCATCTTGTTTCATTTCCCCCGACGTCTTGGTCAAATCCTAATTCCTACGAGTTTAACACACCATTTCCGCTGGTTCAATTAACATCACCGGTGAACCCCTCAGCTGACCATTCGAAAAATACCCGGCCTGGTCAACATACAAACAACAATGGAACATCACCATTTTGAATTGTTAAATCCACTAATTCTATGGGCCATTTTCAATAGCTTTTTGTAAATTTACCAGAGGGCAATGGTAATTCCCTGCCTTTAACTGTAGTTCGTAAGGCTAGCCTCATAGAAAGGTTGAATCCTGTCGGAAAAGTCTGTAGATACCAAAGATTTATGACCACCGTTACACCTAGGTTTCGGACCCTTTGTCATCACAATTCACTGTAAATACTAACGATTTGAAGCCAAAATCAGTCCCCCATGAGGTCCCGTTCTGGATTTTACTATCTTAATCTGAAGTTAAAAAGAACCTGGGTGTCTGAAAATAGGGTATAGTATACCAAGTGATAGCTAATTTTTCATAGAACAAATGGTGATTAGCCATTAGTTTATCATTGTTTACCAACTTAAGGGTCTGGGATTGTCCTTCCGCTCGAGTTTACCTTTGTATGGCATGGCCGATACATATTCCCATGTATGGCAAACAATTGTCAAAACTGGATACTTCCCAAGAATTGCAAAGTCTAAAAGCGCGATCTATAATAATAATCCGTTCATCCACAAATCCAGTTTTAAACGAACAAAATATAACACATGGAACATATCTTACTGTAAACATGAAACTCCCAACTAGGCAATGATTCCATTTAGAATGTCCATTAAAAGAATGTGAATCTATCACATTCCAATTTAGAACAAGGGCATTTCAATCATTCCCTTCTTAACACACAAATTTCAATCCATCAAAATTGGCATTTCAGCCCATTATGCCAACTAAAGACATAATATGATTCATTACATCCCCATGATATCCGATTATTTATACCACCATATTTCTTGAATTTTGATGCTTCAATCACCATTAAAACATGACTGTTTGGTGGCTTTCGCCCGTCTAAAATAAAAAATCATCTCAACCAATCATCCCAAGGTTGAAAATCAATAACTATGTGAACCCCCCAACCAGTTGATATTCCGAGATGAAATCCCATTCACCATTCCATCACCATTAAATCAGAATTCAATCACCATTCAATCACCATTTAATCACCATTAACCATCATGAACTATGGTTATCACTAGTTATCACCATGAAATCCTTGGGCTTGGACTAGTCCTTTGACCCCGGCGCCTGAAATCTGTCGCAGCAGTCAGGGCCGCACACCACTTGCGGCGTCATCGGGGCCGCCGTGCCACCGTGCCGGCGCGCCATGGTGACGTCCGGCGGAAAATCCGTTTGGAAATCTGGAAAAGCCATGGAACTCTCATGGAAAAGCTATGTTAAAACCTATGAAAATCCTGATGTTTTGGGTTGCTGATTTTGTTTTCCAGTGCCATTTTCCCGGGTCTGTACCATTTTGCCCACTGGAGTTGATGATTTTTTTCGGCATCCTGTTGAATATTCATCTTGAGGGTTCTACCAGTAGCTGCGTTTTTGCCAGAAAAAAGAGCGATTGATACCATAAACTGAGTAACTTCTAGCAGTCCAAAAATCACGCATCATACCATGATCTTCCTGAGGTCAGATAGCCAACATCAACCTCGTTTGAGTAGAGTACCCAACCTGGTTGTGACTAACAGTTCGCCATGGTATAGATGGCCCATAGAAATAATTAGATGGTTTACCGAACTTAAAAATGGTGATTTTCCATGGCGAACTGGCAATGTCATAACCAGATGGTAGTAGCCTTGAAATCCAATGGGTGGATGGTAGAAGTAGCCTCAATTTTTGCGACTCCGGCAGCCGGAAAATTCGGACCCAAATTCCCCACCGAATCCACCCCTGCGACAACCAGAGGCAACTGAACTGACTCGCGGTTTTTTAATCTCGCCGTGAATGGATGCTAGATTACAGTTGACTGGGCGATATAGGTTACAGTCCATCTACTATTTGACTTAAGTCGCTCAAGTGATCCCTTTCAGGAAAAAACAACCTGAACATGGATGGGACAAACTGCAAACCATCTTTTTGAGTGACCTTGTTTGCCTTCTTTCCCTCAAATATCTGATCAATTTCGCAGATCGATCCCTGCAACTCATTCTCATCCTCTCCACGGTTGCTCCCACAACTCTCCAGATACATTTTGGGGAAAGAAATGGCCAGATACAATGGTGAGTTTATCACTGTTCCACTAATGGCTTGGAGCATACCTGAGTCTGTGTATCCTATGTATTCCATGGTATACACATTGATAACTACACAATAGATATATTATATCCTATGCTGACTATACCATCTACCATCTGGCTATTCAACATAGCCATGGATAATCACCACGTTTAATAAGTAAACCATCTATAAATGGGCCATTTCCCATGGCTATGTTAAATTACCAGAGGGTAATCTATATACCCACTGACATCCTATGTGAAACACCCATTGTTGATGAAATCCCATGGTCCCACCCCTCACCACAGCGGCCTTTCGAAAGCATTCTTCGAAGTCATCACCGCAGCCCAAGGCCGTGCTGCATGGAACGTGCAGTGGTTTATTTAAGGATTTTGAAGGAAAACAAATGGACGATTTATATACATGAGTGCATCATGTGTATATCTAATGTGTATATATATATACATATGTATACATATATACATACATATATATATACATCTATTTATACATAGATATATACATATGTATATATATATATATATATATGTGCAATGCAATGCAATGCAATGGAATGGAATCTATGTAATGATATGTATATAGACCTATAGAAATTGTATCGTATTATAGCTAATGACAATGTATTTTATCATGTTAAATTACAGGACATCCTATCACAATAGTTTCTTATATGGTGTACTAGTATGTCAAAGCGTATTGTACAATATAATCACGTAGTCTAATGAATATATTAAAATTCAACATCAGGTACTACACTATCATTAAATATTGTTTAAAAACATAATGCAAAATAGTATATTGAAACAATATCAGACCATGTGTATTTATATACAAACATAGATATATGATTAAAGTGTGTATATATATACATACATATACATATCATGCATTTATAGTACATATATAAATGTATAGCACATATATATATAGTACGCATTTATACATATATACATATTATTTGATTAGATACAATACTTGGTCATTTCAAACAAAAACATATTTGTACATTCTTGACATGGAACTTCTACATGTTATTTTCAAGCAGGTCATAAAACTGAGTTCCCGCAAATCACCTGCAGATGGTATTCCCTTACTTCACATGCTCCCATTAAACAGCATTATGGCATTTATATCTATGATTATCTATGACTTGTACCTTGTCATATATATATACATATTATATCATATATATAATATAGATTATATATAAACTATCATATATATATATATACATATTATGAACACATCCAGGAAGTCGTATCATCTTCCAACCCAAGTGTTTCTGCTTTATTGCTGCCTTCCCCCCGTCGAAGTCGAGCAACCCCAAAAGCCACAGGTCTCTTCGGAGGCCCAGTCTGATCCATCGATGCCTCAGTGACGACATTCCCAAGCCTACTGATTGATTTATATAACCTATATAGGGGGTTTCTTAACATGGGGGATCCTAAAGAACTTTTTTTTTTTAAATATTAAAAAAGTGTCTAATTACTTGGATGAGTTGGGAGTACCTCAATTTTAGGAAAACTCCATACACTACTAGTCCACCTTTCATAGTAGTCATCACTTCACGGTCAATCTTTCATCGTATTCACCAGTTCATGGTTAAATCTCATCGTTTGCTGGTTGGCTGGTTATTCTCTCTATAATAGCAAACAAACTAGCTAACAACCAAAGGATGAGTTACTACCCAAGGTTGGGGATGAAACAACACAAAAACCTACTGGTTTTTCAATCCTGGGTGAAGGCTTAACGCTACTTGGGGGGTGTTAAGGGGCATAGCTATAGGAATCTAACCCCTATACGTTGTGATATGGGCCCCCCATAACACGACTTAGTTCACCGGAACTGCACCCCCAATTTCACACTGCTTGAATGCTGTCCTCTGGAAGAAACGAGCTGCATTCGGTTCCCACAGCACACCAAACTGACAACTACTAAATTATGTGGCAATAACTAGGCCTGGTGGACCAACCAAAAACATATCCACCATCACCATCACCATAAGTACTACCATGGTACCTTGATCAATTTATGGCAAAAATGAGAAACATATGAACCAATAATTCACCAAAGATGACTGGTTGGTGGTTTCAACAGCACTGAAACAGATGCTCGCATTGGGCATCATCGTCTCAGATAGGGTTCTTCCACATGATACACATTTCCTGATCCTATACTTGGGGGTGCAGGCCAGGAGTAACCTCAATAATTTGGGAAGCCGGCCCCTGCAAGGGTGAAATCTAAGGCACAAGAATTAGTGGAACTGCATCCCCGAAGAAAGGTACTGTGAGATTTCAGAGAGACTCAGGCACTCACCACTTTCCCTTCGAAACTCGCCATTAGGTGGTGAATCCCCCATTTTCAAACACGCAGAAATCATGTATATACATACTATTGTTTTCAATGTATCTATATATATATATGGTCAGCGCCCTTCAATCCTCAATATGGGGGTTCTGAGGGTGGTGGTGACCATATGTATATGTATGTATATATATATATATTGGTTGTATATCCTCAAAATATCACCATTCAATACCAAGTAAGCCCCATTAAACCCCCAATCCCCCCAAAACACCCTATAAATGGTCCCAAATGTCCCAGATATGCGCAAGCCCCCTATTAAACCATTGTTTTTGTAAGTTGCTCAAATTTAGGGGGATGAGATGGTATTCATTATCATTAACGCATAGTCAAAACTGTAAATAGCCACAACTGCACCCCTTAAAAAAATCACATAATATATATATATATATACATATACATATGGTCATATATACATATATATAATCATATATGTACAATCATATATATATATATATAATTATACATATATATATATATATACATATGTGTGTGTGTCCCATCATCTCGCCATTATATACCATTAAATCTGAGTAAATCACCAATTGTTATGAGCTTGTGATTCTGATTTATCCATAACCACCACAATATCAATATTAAATGATCATGAAATCCCCTTAAACATATTTATACATATTCCGCACATATATATATATATATATATATGTATATTATTATATAAATATAAATATACATAGTCCCTTTGAAATCATCAAAGTCCCATTAAATCACACTTACCATATCTTTCCGGTATCCCTATGTATCTCACATAGTCCCATTGAAATCACATTTTTCACTGTTAAATCAGCCAGTTGCATGGATAGATCAACGCTTGCGCATCCAGCACTTGAACGCCATGCTTTGCCACGGTGGACGCCACTAGATGCCCCCCAGCAGAGAAACCCATGGCACACACAGGACCTCACGGTCATCGGTGGCAATTGCGTAACGGGAAAGTGGTAAAGCTGGTCAACATAACGAGGTGAACTCTGGAATCCCCAAGAAAAATATTGAAAAACTGGGATTTATGTAAAAAATGATCATTCAGTCTATGAGAGGTAACTTGGTTTATAACTAACTAGCTTAACTGTGGTCTTAACTCCAACTGTTGGATTTATGGCGTGAAGATTTCGGTGTTTCCAATGGGGGGAGTTCTTCACCAAGAAAATAGATTGGGAATTGAAAACTAACATTGGTACCCACTATATACACCCTGATAAGGTTTATTTTGGGCTTTAGGACGGTTTCGTTCGAGTCTCTAAGAGGGGTTTCTTTCGGGTTCATTTGCTGGCCGTAAAATTTAGAGAGTCGGATAGTCAATAGTTCATCAAACTCTGGGCTCTCCATACCTACAACTTAAAAACACTTATATATTTGATCGTAATATACACACACATATATATGAGTTGGTCAGACAATGGAATTGGTTCTGAAGAACAGCCAGGATGATGCAAGCTTCAGGCATGGGGTTTGAACCAGCACTGGAGTCTAGAAGCGACAAAATTGAAGGTACCCTCTGGTAAACATACAAAAAGCTATTGAAAATGGGTCCTTTATAGTAGATTTGCCCATTGAAAATGGTGATTTTCCATAGTTATGTTAGTTTGCCCGAGGGTAGTGATATGACTTGATATGACATGATATGACATGATCGAAGGAAGTTTAGAAGTCAAACTTCCGACAATATGGACAGATGAAAAGCAGAGGTGGAGCAGAAGAATAGAGAAGAGAAGAGCAAAAGAGAGAAGATCAGAGAAGAGAAAGAGTCAGAAG
>Ga0126342_10018996_pt1 | contig 11730 bp, 10 predicted proteins | sample Cyp1metagenome_FD_92528 | JGI IMG/M metagenome (GOLD analysis project Ga0126342, IMG submission 92528) | Coral microbial communities from Lord Howe Island, Old Settlement Bay, Australia - Cyphastrea 1 metagenome | ecosystem: Host-associated > Invertebrates > Cnidaria > Coral ... | reverse complement strand
TAGCAGTAGCAGCAGCAGCAGTAGTAGTAGCAGTAGCAGTAGCAGTAGCAGTAGCAGTAGCAGTAGCAGTAGCAGTAGCAGTAGCAGTAGCAGTAGCAGTAGTAGTAGTAGTAGTAGTACTAGTACTAGTAGTACTAGTAGTACTAGTAGTACTAGTAGTACTAGTAGTACTAGTAGTACTAGTAGTACTAGTACTAGTAGTAGTACTAGTACTAGTAGTAATACTAGTACTAGTGTTGTTGTTGTTGTTGTTGTTGTGGTTGTGGTTGTGGTTGTTGTCGTTGTTGTGTAGTGTGGCGCGGTTGAACGTCCCAAAGTGGTCCGAACGTGCTGTGTTTTGCACATTTTGACTTTGAAATGTGCTTCGCGCCACAACGGCGTGCACTTTTTGAACATCTCAACTTCAAAAAGTGCTCCGAACCCCTAGTTTATTTTTCAACTTTTGACTTCGAAATGTGCTTCGCGCCAAAACGACGTGCACTTTTTCAACATCGCAACTTCCAAAAGTGCTCCGACACTGAGGTGTTTTGTATATTTTGACTTGCAACGTGCTTCGTGCCACAACGGTGTACACTTTTTGAACATCTGAACTTCCAAAAGTAGTCCGGACCTGGTGTGTTTTGTACATTTTGACTTTGAAATGTGCTTCGCGCATCTTCGCGCCACATCGGCGTGCACTTTTTCAACATCTCAACTTCCAAAAGTGCTCCGAACCCGTCAGTTTTTACACTTTTGACTTCGAAATGTGCTTCGCGCCGCCACGGCGTGCACTTTTCCGACAGCTCAACATCCAAAAATGTTCCGAACGTGAGTTTTTTTTTAAAACTTGTTCACTTGCAAATGTGCTTCGCGCCACAACGACGTGCAACTTTTTATTTCTTATCTGGCCAGATAGCTCCGCACCCGCCGCTTTAGGGAGCCTACTTTTTGACCCTCCGGCGCCACAAATCATTGGAAAAACGCAAGTGTTTCGCGACTTTCGGTCTTCTTTCTTATCTTCTTTCTTCTGACTCCTTCTCTTCGCTGATCTTCTCTTCTTCTCTTCTGTTCTCTTCTCTTCTCTGACTCTTCCCACCTCTGCTTGTCCATATTGTCGGAAGTTTGACTTCTAAACTTCCTTCGAGACTTTATATCCCCAATATGTTCGCCAATAACTTTCTATAATTTTAAAGGGCACATAATTTTCGGAAACCAGATGGCCTGCAAACAAAATTTTTAACATGTTTCGAACATATTACAAAAAATCATCCTAAGTATAATATCAGTATTTATTTTTACAATATTTTACATGAGGGTGACCACCAGAATAAGATCATCTAAAATCCTTTCAACTCCAATATAATATATAATATTATGGGTTTCCAGCTGTATCTGGGTAATTTCCAATATCTGTAACTGGATCTCTCGAATTTTGGTTTCGCTGTGTCAAAATGTGTCGAATCCAATGCGCGGCACACCTTTTCTTTGCGCCAAACCCTGTTGTGCCATCCGCATCCACTGAATTTTGCCCCCTTTCATCCTCGCCCCCTAAGCATGTTCACCCCCCAAACATACAAAGATGGAAAGTGTTCTCAATTCGACAAAATAAAGTCGTCTAACATCAAATAAAAGTTTTAACCATGTTGCAACAATCACATCAGGTCATCAAAAAAACAATGGAAAAATCATCATGACACATAAAATCATCCAAATGTCAATTCAAAAAACCTAAGATGTTCATCCCCAACTTGCCCCCTGGATCTGCAGGCAGACTGCGAGTCCCTGCGCAGCCTGGTGGATCTGGCGCAAGGCGCACGCCTGGCGAAGCTCTTGGCAGAGCCATGGCTGAGGGATTTGGTGCCCTCTTTCGCACGAGCTAAGGTGGGGATCCAGGGAAATCTATAGTGATTCATGGGAATTTAACGGGATTTAATGATGATCAATGGGATTTAATGGGAATTTAATGGGATTTAATGGTGATCAATGGGATTTAATGGGAATTTAATGGCACCTATTGGGATTTTAATGGGAACTTAAATGAGATGTCCTGGGGATTTATTGGATTTAATGGAAGTTAATTGCACTTTTAATGGCGGTCTAATGGGAATTTAACTGTTGAGACGGGTTCATCTTGGTGAAGGCCAGCTCAGTAGATCTGATGCGCAATCTTTTGCCAGATTGGAATGGGAATATGATGTTAAATATCACCGCTACCAGCTTTCAAAAACAACTGTAAGGTATCTCAGATTGGCCACGGCGCATGATCCAACCTGAAGTTGGGATCTGGTGTTGTTCTTGTGGTGGCGCGATCTCATGAAAACCGACTGAGTATTGGGAGTGTAAGTTGATACAAGGAACTAAAATGGCAATATCAACCATCAGTGATTTCCACAGGTAAATGGTTGGCGGTTGGATTATGAACTCTCAACAGCTTGAAGGTACCAGTAGCTGGATTTATTTAGAATTTAAAGTTGGTTCCCGCTGAGTGCTATGGAGGGTGGCAATCTCATGTGCACATGCTCACAGACTCATAGATCTATAAGGCATTATAAGGCCACTCAAGGTTCTCGCAGACGTTTTGAATATTTAATATTTTTTCCATGCGTTGGCCTGGTGTGACCTGGTGTTGCTCAGGATCTTGGATACTCCCTCTGCACCCCCTCAGGGAATTCCCGACCATTCTGTCTCCACTATGGCCCGGCATCCCTGTCAGGTGGCTGATGGAATGGGTGCTGGCATCGAAACGCTGCAGGCCGCAGGGTTTCTGGGAAGCCACCATGTTGCAGAATCAGTCACCACTGTGATGTCTTGAAGCCTTGTTTTCTTGCGGACTCTGAGATACAAAAACAACAGTTTCATGATGTCATTCCATTAGTTCCTGGGGCCTTTTGCTTGAGGCTGACATTCTGGCTGCCTGTGAGCGCTTCCGTTCTGCAGCTGAGAATGACGAAGCTCTTTTGGTCCGGCATAGTGCCCTGCTGGCTTTGGCTGTGGCGTTCTTGCAGCACTTTGTCCGGGCCAATTGGACTGGACCACCAGAGCAGGCCGACCAGTTGTTTTTTGATCATTGGTTTGCCAGGCCTTGCCGGCCTTAGGTGCTAGCTGTGTTGAACTTGTTTGTGGCAAGAATGATGTTGGCCACCTCCAAATGCTCTACGCGTGGGTTTTGGATGGTTTTGGCTACATGTTGAGGCTTCTAGCATCCCCTCTACAGGTGCTAGGACTCCATCCCTACAGGTTGGCACTGCCTTGTTTTCATGAGGTGAGTTGCACTGATGTTGTCTTGTTTGCCCTTTGGGGATGGGTGAAAAGTGAAAACCATATGGTTTTTATATGTTTTTATCATATGAATGTGGTGGCGAACATCCAATCGCTATCATTCCCCAGCTGTTCTATTTCCAGTCCAGGGTGCCGGTGTTTTGATTCATCCCCAATTCAACTTGTGCAGGAAGATGATGCGAGCCTGCCATTCCACCCTTCAGCGCTGGCAGAGGCCACTCTTTTGGCCCTGATGGGATTGAATACAGTTGTGCCACTCAAAAAGGGTACGGCTGAACCAAAAAAGACATTGTGACCCGTTGATTGTATGGAGGAAGAGAGATAGAGAGAGAGAGAGAGAGAACTTTAAGTATGAACAAAGTGATCTGAATACGGATGTAGCCCACCCAAACTCAGACGGTCTGTGATTTCGGAACATCATCTACATCTGTGTTCCGAAGGTCCCCAGGCCAAAATTGTTACCCACAGTTTCAATGTGGTACACCACTCGGTCAGAGAAGTCGAGACATTGTCATACGTTCTGTTGGACAACTGCTGCAGGATGACGCAACAAGCCCACCAATCCTGGCTGCTTTGGAATCTGATGGTGAGCCAGCCTATGAGCTTCTTGCATGTCCTGGCTACTTGTGGCTTTCAGCATTGCTACTTGGCCTTTTGCCATCCGACAGCCTTCAACCAGACGTTGCATCCTTGCCATTTTGGCGAGCACGCTGTGCTTTCGTATGGCAACTGAGCATTGCAGATGCTTCGGAACGAGGATGTGGCCAGTGCCCAAGCCTCTTCAAGGCGTCCATCGCAGATCTGATTGGTGAAGCTGGAGATACCACCAGCCCACTGTCCACTGCTGGTTTGTTGGACCCCCGTGCTCGGGTGGAGTTGCAGCAAGCTACCGCACCCTTGCTACGAAGCTACAAGCGTGGTACCATGCCGGTGGGGACTCCACAGGCGGGACACGCGAGTTGGGTGATTTTTGCCTCCAATTCAGGATCAGACCGTTGAATCTGGGATGATTATGACTGACAAGAATGCATGAATTAGAAATTGTGAATGCTCGCTGTAGAAAGTAGCTGCCATACCATGTGCAATCGCAATTTTCTTTTTTTTGGGGTACGTTTCTCATAAATAAAGAGCCCACTTTGCTTCAAAATCATGGCCCGGTAGTTATCAGATGCATTCATTCAAGGCATGCAAATTAATGCATGAAAAAGAGTGGCAATGGAGGCGCCGTTCTCCAAAAACCTCCTCTCGCAACTTTGTCTCAAATGCCAGTATGCACACGCCCAGGTGTTTGTTCCCATGTTATCCATTGTTATCCCATGTTCTCATTTTATAGGCAAGACATGTCCAATTTGTTTTGTTTGTTGTTGCTTGCCAATTTTTCTGCAGTTTTCCCAATTTTCGCCAATCTTCTCATCTGCAGGTCATCCAACCTGAGGAGGAAGCCGCCGGCGACGCCTTGGCGCTGCTGGAATGCTTCGACGACGAAGCGCTCAGTGCTCTTCCAGCGCGGCCGACGCTGCGGGAGGCGCCGGAGGCGGTGCGGGCGGCGCTGCTGGTGGAGCTGGCGAATCGGCTCTGTTGGTATAGCCGGTTGAAGGTTGGAAGGGCACCTCAGTTGGAGGTTTACAAAGCCATTCATGGATATCCACTATAAGTATCTACCAGTTATAAGTTCGAGTTAAGCTAAGCTTTTAATTTTCAACCAACCCAAGTAATTGTCTAGGGGCGCCTTGCTGTATATTTTGATGACATACATGGAAATTTGATGTAGACTGTAGTCAAGTGGAGTTTACCTACACATACTTTGGTTTACCACACATCTAGAAATTTCTAGGAATCAGTTTGCCGCAACATGACACGTCGGTCTCTTCAACTATGGTTTCTTTGTTTTTTCTCTACATCTTTAGCCTTTGGAACCAAACTGGAACATGTTGACACCCTGAAGGTGTGGCAGCAAACCTCAGATGCGGCCTGCAAAGTGGTGGATTTCAACTATGAACTCACAGGAGTTCTAGGCATCAAACGAGAACATCAGACCACGGAGTATGCTCAGCTAGTCGTGAAGGCCAAGGGAAAGGAAAACGTCAAAGGCGTGGAAGTCGATGAGATGGCCAAGGCTCCTGGCACTCTCAGCCTGAAGACGGTGGATGACATGACTGATGTGCTGGAGACGCCTAAGCTGTCGCAGTCATTGTCAGAGTTTCTCAGTTGGCGCGTCTCGAAGCTTTTCTTTTTTTCTCATTTGTCAACGTAGAGTTAGAGGGGGCCATGGTGATTAAACCTATAGGGCCCCTCTACGGTTGGCAAGTGGTAACCCAGCACCAAGCTTGCCACTGGCTTGACCCCAGGACCGAGCGTCATGAAATTGAGCGACCACTGAAGGCTGCAGAGCAGTTGATTCTTTTGTCGCGATGTCACTACATTTGGGCGTCCAGTAACCCCAATGATGAGATGGTCTTGGAAGAAGCGCCTTGAATTTGCTAAGTCCAGATGGTCCAGCTTCTGCCTTTATTCAAGTTGTGTTTTGCTTTTGTGGACGTTTGTGACAGGTTTCCCACCACGATGGGGTCATGCCACCTCGTGAAAATCTGAGGTCAATGCACTGGCACAGCGTGTGCTGAAGAAGAATCTCAGCTGCATTGTTCAAGCACAGAACTGGCTTGACTCCAGGAGCTCTTTGTTTCCAAATGCTCTTCTCTGAACCCCTGGGATGCCCCAACCAGCCACTTATGACCGTTGCCTTTTCCACTGGGGTGAAGCTATGTGAAGCTTCATTAGCTTCAGCTCTCTTCAGCTTCAGCTCCTTAGGCAAGATCAAGTGCTTGAGGAGGAAGCCGGAGAGGGACCCTTATTCACTGTGAATTGGCTCACTTTCAGTTGCGGCCTATGGTTCCGCTGCCGGGCAGAGCATCACCGCGCCACGACAGCAAGAAACTGAAATCTTTGAGTGTGAAAGGCTGATTTGTTGGCAGAACATTTGTGTTTATAATGGACCAATTCTTGACCAGTGGTGGCTACATTGACAGCTTCGTCATTCATTAATGTTTCTAACTTGGAAGTTCAAGAACAAAGGATTGTTACTCGTCACCTTTCCACGCTTTTCACTCAGGTCCAACTGTAAGGTTTGGGAGTGGTTAAGCCATGGCCATGGGGGAGGCATAGGAGCATGGGAGAGCCAGGCAACAAGACCCGTGAGCGCGCCGCCTTCCAGCTCCAGTCGTTGGTTGATCAGTTCACGGACGAGAAACCTTCGGCCGGACATCGCCTGAGAATGGCCCACAGCTGTCCCTTAGCCGCAGCCGAATGGATGAACAACAAATGTGCATGATACTCGTGTCTTCTGTCGCCAATCAGAGATTAACTTCATATTCATGTTTTATCATCTTTATGCATGTTTTGTATAATAATATATATTTTATAATATATTTATAATCTATATATATCTCTCTCTCTCTCTATTCCCATATTTTTTCTGTTTTGGCTTCCTACGCCGAACCTTTTGGCTGTTGCTCCCCTGCGCACAGGACAGGTGGAGGGTGCGGATTGACTCGCCCAGTCTTTCCTTTGGCTGCTCCGGCCCATAGTCACATAGTCCTTTGAAGAAAGCGCTATGGCCTAGTTACATTTTTGTTTTGTGGCATTTTTTCCTTGGCCCACTTCCGGTGCCAGAGTCCGCCATACCCATGGGATCCCATGGGAAGGTTTTCCCGATTGCTCTCTCTTTATTTCTTTGTATTCCTACTTTGTACATCAATATAGATGTGCTGCATATGTGTGGATGGATATATATATATATATATATAATAATATACATGTGTCGATCAAATTGTTCGATTTGAACACAAATGATGCCATGTTCCGCCTGACATGGGAAAACACATGGAAATCATGGAAACATAGATTATAAGCTTCTTATACATATATATATAGATAATTATATATATATATATATATATTATCTGTACAGTATATTATATGTTTACATATATATATACCGATCTAAATATCATGTTTGCATACATTGTATGCTATACACATCATTGCAACGGCCGTGTTGAAGGTCCACTTTGACCCTCACCAAGGTGGCTACCCTGCACGATTCCACCTGCAGCATGAAGTGGCCTCCAGGATGATGAAAATGGGATCTTTGGACTGCAGTGTGCATGAGGCAGACTCGATTGACCTCACAAGGAGATGTAAATGTAAAGCCAGACACTTCTTAGATTTCTTAGGGTATTTAGGGTCTTTAGTCGTATTAGCTTGGCATATTTTTTTGGAAATAGGTTCTATATAGATGCGAGATGTGGATGAATCATATGACTTCCAGGTTCCTGTCCAGCATGGGAGCCTTTCCATTCCGCCCAGGAATGGTGAGCACGGCTCATGAGCAGTTCAAGAAGTTGCGCATGTGGCCTGAAGCGGTGGAATGTTTGATCATCGCTGAGCAGAATGTCGAGGCTGAGGACATGCTGAAGGACGGGGGATGTTGAATCACCTATCTAAACTGCGCACACAAACCGAGATATTGATAACATAACATAATGTTTGTTTGTTTGTTCACATTTGGAATCATTAAAATCATCACAACAAATGCATGATTTCAGAAGCAATCAACACTTTAAACAAAAAAAACATCATTAAAAAGAACACACAAAACACAAGTTGGACGGGTCTTTTCGCCCCAGAGATCACCTAAAACGGAGGCTTGGCCATTTGGCCAAGGAGGCCAGTTGGTTCTCCACACGCTTTGACCCATCTTGTCGGCAGGGCCTCATCGAAAAGCATCCGTCTCCACGGTTGTGGTGTTGCTTGGGTGCTGCTCAGCTGACCTGGCTTTATTTGATGTTATTTGTTGGTTGACATCGTCCTTTTTATGTGTGTGATTTTTGGGAATACCCTAGGCATTGGAGTTTTTAATGGGAATACCATCTAGCGGTATATTTCATGATCAGTTTCTATATTATTAAAGTACCAGAGGGTAAGCAGTATGACTTGAGCCACTTGAGGTAGGACGACTGCAATTTATCAGGATGTATTTGTTTAAAGATATTTGATAGCTGTTTCATGTCCAAAGAGTGAGGTCAACATTCTGAATGCAATAGTAGGTCATGAGCCTCATGAGCCCTGCTCGAAACTGCCTTCAAGCATAAGGATGTCATGAGGGACCCAGCGCACTATGAGACTGCTTGGCAGCTCTCCAACAAGCGCTTCGCCAGAGCCCAGCGTTCGCTTGGCAGGCAGGTCATGCTTGGATGATTCCTAACTCTTGGAATTACATGTTTAGTGTGTGTGTGTGTGTACTGCAGATGTGTGGCATGGATATGATGGATATATACCAACCAACCTACAATTTAACTAGTCCTGATTCATGATGGATTAGGTCCCGGCTTCAAACCAGGTGGCGAATTTAGGGTCGTTCCTATAGGAGGAGGTGGTGCATTGCTGGGGTCGGATTGTCGCAGGTACTACTACGACAAGAAGCAGATTGCCAAGAGCGTGGAAGCCTTCAAGTTGGCCTTGGACATCAACCCAATGTACGAAGGCATTTGGTTCACTCTAGGCTGGGCAGCCGACCTAAACGACCAAGGAAGCAGCAAACATATGGACCTCAGGAACTTGCTGTACAGAGATATATATATATATATATGAGAGGCCACACTGCCACACCTCCCTGGAAGTCATCAATTCTGACTTACAAAAACATTTGGTTGGAAATGAATCTTCACTTCCATGTGTAGATCCATGTCATATTTCTTTTGACAAGTGTTCACATCTTTTGTTGCTCCACAACTTGTTGATCTGTTGAAGCTGAAGTGTCCATTGGCATCCCTGCAGGTGTGGGTTTGATGCAGCTGGAGCGCATGGATGAAGCCATGGTCGCTTTTTCTCGGGTCCTGTCCATCAATGACGAGGCCACACGGGTGGCGGTTTTTAGGGCTGGAATTCAGCAGTGACATGGGGCGAGCGGGATCATAGTGATGTTGGTTGATGGTTGGTGAGACCACACTGAGATGAGCAGACGTTGCAGATGTTCAGCTAGTTGGTGATAGGTCAACTGGTCCTTTTAGTGAATTTAGTGCATAGTTGCCCCCTTAGAACATTCGTTCTAGATTTTTATTGCCATCCTAAAAGGTGGTTGATGACTAAACGTGACCAGAAGTCAGATGGCACAGGGTCAACACGCCACGCTGCTGGCAGGATGGTCAAGCTTGGGCAAACCTGGCGGCCGTGCATCTGCACCAAAGCAGGGTCGGACACTCAAAAGGTTGTGGCTTCACAACTGGGGCTGTTGGTTTTGATGTCTTGGGCTTTGACTCTGCCTACCATGGAATCCGGAGTGCCCCCAAAATTTTGTTGTATGAACATGGCCATTTGAGGTATCTCCGGCCATACCCTGGAATCCATTTTGGTTTCGGACATCCTGGCGCACCCAAGTCTTCTGAGAGTACATCCCAGCTTGGTTGTTGTGAAGCTCCGAGGTTAGAGAAGCACGGACCTGCATGGTGGAAGCCACCAAGAGGCCGCGGCTTCTTGAAATGTGCACTTAATTTGCTTGGTGCCCTGGGGCCTTCAGGGCATTGCAGTGTGGTGAATTTGGGTAGTCCTATTTTATATACATATATAAATATATATAGATCCTATGGGAAATATCTAGTCTAATGTTTAATATTTGTTCATATGACACAATACTACACACACATATTCATATAATCATGTTTATATACATATGTATATATATATATATATACATATGTGTGTGTGTATGTCATATCCAGTCCAATCAATCGATTTTGAGAGTCTCATTTTTGAGGTTTTGTTTGTTTTCTTTTCAATTGGATGCATGAACTCCTGCTGGCTGTGGCCTGCAGGTGTCGACAGAACTGGCGCATGTGGGCCGTTTGGCTTAGAAATCAGGTGGCCAAAGGCTGGGCTGGTTTGTACTCGTGAACTGATTCTGTTTAGAGTCTAGAGTGCTTGAGCTGCTTAATTAAGTTAGCTTGGAGGATTTCATGGGTACCCTCAAGTGATCCATCATTGCCATGGAAACTCAGTAGATCTATCATCCATAGAGGGGTGATGTCCAGTGGTTTCCTGCCAAGGAAAGCTTCCAAGGCATTTGCATCAAGCATGGGGCCTAAGGGGTGCATCCCTGGACTTGGCAGACTGGTTGCTCCATGAATCACCATGTGTGTATCACACTCACACATTTGTTTTTTAATATATATATATATACATAGATATAATGTATTATGTACAATGCCATATCTAATGAATATCTACCCACATGCATAAAAAATACAGGTTACAACAATATTACAGAACAGATCCTCTTTTAACGTTGTCATACTATATATATATACAGATAGATGTAGATGATGATGATGATGATGATTGATATTTCATATTACGTATAGCATATAGCATATGGCATCAACATAGCCTTGGTAAATTCATGCAAAATGGGAAAAGCTGGTGAGCGAAGAGCCCCTTGCCATTGGTGGCTCAAGTTGGATCACCGTCCTCTCGCGCGCAGCTCGCTACTGGGATCCACTTTTTTCCCGATGCTTGGACGCATGGAGTGCATGGCTTTGTGTGGTAGGAAACTGATGGGAGACTGCAGGGATCTAGAAAATGTGGAACGAATATGGTTTCACCTAGAAAGATGGACAATTGGACAATTGTCCATTACATTCCATTACATAGGAAATGGATGAACATGTGGGGGATTTAACATGATTTAACCGACACGCGGTTGACCACGAAAAATGTGGATGAATAGAGTAAAGACTACCATATATAAACATCCAACGATGGGTGGAGCCATCTGGGAGGTGCACTGGGGATATATCATACCTGTGGTGTATACATTTTGTTTTACATATTATATATATATCATAAATCCCACCAAGTTTGGGGTTCAGGGGTACAGGCTCTTGACCCACCTTGCCAGCTCGGCAGGAAATGAAGTTGGCACTTCTGGTGGCTCCTGCCTTGAAGTTCCTCTCTGTGGAGGCAGTGCTTGCAGTGCACAATGTGAAGGAGGCTCCCCCAAACCCGGATGAGGTTCCGCTCCCTGCCGTGCCAAATGTCCCTTGGAAAGAGAAAACTACATCGAAAAAGAAAACTGTGCTGCGAAATCCGCCAACCAAATGGAGGTCTCGACGGGACAATCATCTATACATGGGTCATTTTCCACTGTGATCTTTGATTGGCCGAGGGTACTGCAGTTGTTGGACATTCCCCACCTGCCAGGTGAGGGTTGTTGGATTTTATCAGAGTTGATGCCCTCCTCCTCCTCCTCCTCGCCATCCTCTTCCTCCTCCTCGCCTCTCCTCCTCCTCGCCTCTCCTCCTCCTCCTCGCCTCCTCCTCCAGTTTCTCCTCGACCATGTCTGCATCAACTTCCACCTCAACTTCCGCCTTGCCAACTCTTCGCCAAGCTCTTCGCCAACTTCCCAGCTCAGTGCGCACC
>Ga0126342_10018995_pt1 | contig 11730 bp, 12 predicted proteins | sample Cyp1metagenome_FD_92528 | JGI IMG/M metagenome (GOLD analysis project Ga0126342, IMG submission 92528) | Coral microbial communities from Lord Howe Island, Old Settlement Bay, Australia - Cyphastrea 1 metagenome | ecosystem: Host-associated > Invertebrates > Cnidaria > Coral ... | reverse complement strand
AGAGTTGTTTGCGTAGCATAAATCATAGTAACTTTGGAATTGGAGATCCCCCCATTAAGGAACACATATAAATCATATAAACAATAGTTATTTAAGTGTATCATAGTAACCATACGTAAACATTGTGTTGTCACAACAAGGAGCCGTAAAAATCCCACAACATTTTTCCCCCTCCAACCAACAAGGCATCGCCATCGAAGGATCGAGGGGCTCATCCCATCGACCTCCTCCAAAATGCCCATCTCGTGCAAGGCTCGGTACACCCCCATGGTGTGCGTCATGGCACGCGCACCACCACCGGAGGTACAAAGGCAGAACTTGGCGTTGTACGCGTTATGAGCGCCTAGGGAATTCATGAAAAAAAACCTAAGGAGATCCATAATGATGGGATTTCATGAGATTTAACTAGCCATGATGATATAGGATTTTAATGTGATTTTAATGGATTTTCATGAGTTGAATGGGATTTCCAATCGGATGAAACCATCAATAATGGGGATATCATGGGAATATGTTGAATTTGTGCAATGGTCAATTTGAAACATGAGATGAATGGGATGTTTGTCAATTTGATGGGAATATCATGAGATACAGTAAATGCGATATATTTGAACAGTATATACCAACAATATGATCCACCATGAATCAGTGAGGAGATTGTATTTTTTGAACCGGAAATGATGATTTAAACCATGATGTACCAACATTTGACTGATGGAAATAATGGTCAACCATGAAGTTTGTGAGCGCCAAATTTGAATGACAACTATAATTGGAACAAAGTCGAAAAGAAACTCAAAAAAAACGTTCTGGGAATAGGCATTTCATCATCAAAACTGCGTGTTTTTTTAACCCCGAACGAGTGATTCTACCCACTGGTGTTGGTGGTAGAATGTTTGGTGGTTGAATGTGCAGCACCCAGAATAGTTTTTTTATTAATCAGCCACGTCCAACAGGATTTCATTTGCAGTTTTCCACGGGAAATGTCTAAGGGTTGACCCACATTAAAAATGGTTGGTAAAGCCATGGCCCATCCGCAGATGTATTCCATGTGCTGAAAACCGGCGAACTTCAGCAAGGATGTTCTCTATTGGGCTGCCCCCCGTGTCCAGACAAAAACAATGCGTGTACAATCGAACAAAACCAAACCCATTCCAGGAAGACAAAGCGCTCTCTCACTCTCTCAGTTCATTGACCAGCCAAAAAGGTGTTGTAATATCAAAAATCCAAATAAAAACAAAACCCAATCTCGCCTGGGAAGAAGGTCGTCTCCGAGTTCACGGGAACCACATCTGCCACTAATTTGGACGGCACTGAGTTTCCCATGGTTCTTTCAAGGAAGGGGTAACCGTCAGTGACCGTTCTTGAGCCCAAAAACAAATCTACAGCGGCCAAAATAATCATCTGAGTTGATCTGAAAATGGGGGATACCCCAAGTTATGGCCATGAACAAACAGAAAACAAATATAAAGCATAAGATTTAGGTGGTATATGTTTGAGACAAGTCACCCCACCTCTCATACCTCTCCTCAACTGCAAATGAGTCTCCACGACCTCAAAGCAGCAGGCACTGTTTTTCCCCCATTTTTTGGCCTTCCATGGCACCTTCGCTCTTCACCTTCCATATTCCGTATGTTTCGCAGGTGGCAAGGCTGATGCACGATCCAACCGTGCATCTCTTCGCAGCGAGACACATCAGTGTACTGAGCACCATTCACTCCAGCTTCATGCATGTTTTTCCTCGGGTATGCCATCCTCGAACTTGGGAAATACAACGCTCACACATATCAGTGTGGCGTGCAATCTGAAAATTTCTCAAAATATAGCATTTTTTTCAAAAAATGTATTTGTTTATTCTCTTTGAAACCGTGGGCACGAATCGGCACGAACGACGTGCAACAAGCTTGCAATCATCACATGATATCCACAGACAAAGGCTCACACACTTTTAACGTCTCCTGGTGGCCTGTCTAAAGGACGGCAGGCTACCCGTCACCGGACAAAACTACTGCGAAGACCCTTGAGGTTACGAGCACTCAACCAAGAAGACTATGTACCTCCTGTCAGGCTTTGGGAAGTTGCTCGCCGCCTTTTCCCAGAAGATAACCTGACTGAACCCAATTCGCTCCATAGCGTCTTTGAGCGGGCAAGCTACGAACATCGTTGGGATTTACAGGCTGAGTGCTGTCAACCTCAAGAGTGGACATGTCGTTGCTGCCCTCACAACCCTGGTGATGGCAGTGCTGCCGGAAGAGTTCCCTGCTTTGGAGGCAACTGACACAGTCCAAGTCTTTGTTGATGTACAAAGCGTTGGTCAGTGTCCGGTATCCGGAGTTAGTTGCACTAACAGAGGGAGGTTACCAAATTGGACATTTCGTGCCGCACCCTCATACTGACCAGCATGGTGGTTTCCTTACTGTTTTTTGGGATGTTCCGTTGGACCTCACCACTTGCCAGCTCTTGGTTTTGCGTAACCGTGACCTTCTTCTGCAGCATGGTTTCACTTCGGAATGGGAGGGCGGCATACGGGTGTCGTCAGTGTCCTCTGCGGCGGGAGCCACAGCTATAGGGTGGCTGTGGTTGTTCGAAACCGGAGGGAATTCCTCAGTGGCAACAGGCATGATGCTACACCCGAAGACAGAGAGGACTGTTATGGCAGAGGCACATTCGCACTCTCAAGGTCTATTCTGATCACATACATGGTCTCCTCATACTGCCAGGGATGACGCAAGTCCTGTCGTGCTACCACTCAACGTTTCTTTATTCTCCGCAATCGAAAACTGCGGAGTTATCTCGATCATTCTGAAGGATGATTCAGCTGTGTTCGAATGGAGTCTTAACAATCCTTTCCTGCCCCAGGACCGACCACCCTTGGCTATTGCCATGCTGGCGGATCGAACCAGAACAAAAGTACATTTGGTGCCATCTGGTTGTGGTCAAAGTGGAAAAGCTTAAAGTCTGTGTGGATGTCAGGACTGCCTGGCAACGCAACCACCGTCCGTCCGCCATGTTTCAGTCCAGCGTTGACAACCAGGAGTTCGTATACGGATATGCGGCGGATGGCTTTCGCTGGCCTTTGTGACTGTTGGTCTCTGCAGAGTCAGGGGTGCTGCCCGTCCACAAGCGTAGGAGTAGCAAAAATTTTTTCTCCTCACTCGCCGGCATCCATTTCTTTGACAGCTGGCGCCTACACCCACAACTAGGGCAACCCCAGGACCTAGAGCCATTGATCAGTCGTGTTTCCACGGCTACGGTTGCAGGAGACAATGAAGACGCTCAATCTGATGATAAAGCTGACGGCATTTCTTGGTACGCATTCCACTGTCAGTGGTAGAGGGACGTCACCGCACTGGAGCAGTGAGTGCCGATGTAGCACATCAGCAAACACGTCTCTTTCCTGAGCCGTTCTAGGTACGTGGTAACCCCTGCTTTCGGTGCAAAGGCATGCCACTTGACTTGGGGTGCAAAAGATCCGTGTCTTCCGGGGTGTTTTCTCTTCCCAATGCCCAAAGTGCCTGGGCAGTTGCATGGGAGAATCTCTCAATTTGTGATTAATTTGTTCAGCCGCAGGCAACAAGTCCTTCACATGGAACATCTCCTGCGGCGTGAGGTGCGATGTCTGAAGAACCTGTGTTTCAGCTGTTCGAATTGTTTCCTCATCGGTGACCCTTGGTTTCCACAGTGCATCATGTAGCCAAATCTGATTTGCAGACTCGCAGCCTCGCAAGTGTCTTCAAGAATTCAGAGGTAACAATTTCCTCATACCATTCCAAAACTCTGTGGACTGCGTCTCTCGAGGCAAGTCGGTAGTCAGACCTAAAGGATGGTAGGACGTGCCGAAGAAACCTGCCTGTGGTTGCTTCCAGCTGGACACTGAAGCTTATAATAGGTTGAGAGTGGCGGTGGGCTGCGAAGGTCGTCAAAGCCACAGTTCTCAAAATGGGGTTATTGTCCGCCCGGTCATCATATCTGCCATGGTTGCAAGAGACCACTTCATGTCCGGAGGCATCGCTAGCACAGATGATGACGTAAAACTTTGACACACAAAGTTACATCGCGAAAACCGCTTTCAAACCTCTCGTGCTCAAAGTAAACCCAAACCAAACCAAAACAAACAACGTCGCGTTTCTGCAGTCTTCGACTCTCCCAGGCCGTCTCACTGTGACACACTCACACACTTTTCGCTCTCGCAGGCTTGAGCCAACGTTCACGTTGACCAACACAGTTCAGAACACAGAAACCAAGTGAATTTCTGTGGGATGAGCAAACTGGATTCCAGTCCAGTTAAGGAAATTCCAAAAATTCAACAAATCTAGTCGTGCAAAAACGATTCTACCAATCTAGAAACGTGTCAAGCAGGTCTCTTGGTTCTTAAAAACTTTTCGATTGGTTTCGTGCAAAACATTCACGTGCAGAAACCTGAAAACAGTTAACTACAAACGGAAAATGGCAACTACGTCACAACTCTTAATGACAAAAGGAGATGAAATCAACTAACTACATCAGATGTGCCTGCTAACTACAAACAAAGTCCAAACTACCAAAGTCCACAAACTACAACTACGAAATACCTAACAACTACCTAAGTTCAAGCACAGGCTCGCTACACTAGCTATACATAGGATGATTTTTCACACCCCCTTTCGAACTTGTGCAACCAAACTCAAAAGCAAATTCGGTCATTCAGCTTTGACGTCGAAACATATTGGGCACCGAATCAGCTCCAAAGGTGTAGATTTCCCGACCGTACGGCAACCACTGCAGTGATACTTCGGTCAAGTAGAGGTCACAGTAAAGGGCGCTCCAATCTCAGGATGACAAACCTTACAGACATCGCAGCTCCTTGCAGTTCGTCCCTTCAAAACAGCTATATGAGACATTTCTCACATCTGCCGAGTATTCCAGTTGATAACATCTCCAGTCTTCTCATCGACAGTCAGTTCGGAAGAATTCGAATTTCTTGCAGTTGCATAGTTGCATTGCGGCCTTTGCAGTATGTCACACACAATGCCAAAAAGATCCCAGATAGAATACCCACTATATATGCAATCAATAAGAGCCAGTAGAGCTCTTCCATCTCTCTCAGGCGGCCATGGCCTGCGCGACCTGCCCACACACATAAGTGGCTGCGGAAATCCAATCAAGCTCACGCTGAAATCCATTCCAAGCAGTCCACAAACATTCCAAAGACAGTCCATCAAGGAAAGTCCAAAAAAAATCCACAGAAAATCCAAAAGTCCAAAGATCATCCTCTTGATTGATGTCTCTTGGATACTTTTGCACTCTTGCACTTGAAACTTGAATTGATTCTTGCAATCGTCAGACCTCAGAGTCTCGATGATTAGATCCGACTACCCAAGCAACGCACAGGGCAACGATCAAAGAGACCTTTTGCCTTATGTTTTGAACATATACAGCTGTCTCTATCCAGACGACTTCACAAGTTGATCCAAGTATCTAGCTGACTTCACAAGTCCACTACAAACGCAGCAGACTCCCCTTTTTCACGGGGGCGATAAAATCAGCATAGCTTCGACGCTTTCGATCACCTGAGGGCAAGTACTGCGAGCATTCGCACAAAAAACCTTACAAACTTCCTGGAATATTTCTCTGACAACTGAAAGTCAGAAAAATTGAATGATGCATGAAAGTCACAAGCACAATGAAAACGTTTCTCAAGACGTTGACTAAGTTCTTCTGAACTCGACATGATCCTGAAAGCTTTCTTAATGGGTAAACCTGGAATCCTTCGATTCCCTGAGGGCTCCCCAGCTTTCAGTTGCGGCAGTCAAAGCATTGGAGATCATTTGCATCAGCAACACCAGCCTTTTTGTCCGGAGCTTTGCTATTCTGCTTTTTTGCTGCAGTCCGATGGTCAGACTTTGCACGGATGGAGAACATTTGGACTGACAGATGTGGGGACCTGGTTTTGGTAGAAGCAGAGACATCCAAGCACAAGACGTCGAAAAGCAAACAGGCCAAGACAAGCTTGGCCGTTTCTGCTGTGAGGAAGTCTGGAGTGAATGTTTTGTACAGCATAGAACACGATTAAGAAGAACACAGGGCAATCTTTTCTGCCATGTTGGAATGACAGGAATGGTACCTGGGCTGTCTTACCATGACAACTGCGGAAGCATCTTTGTTTTTGAAGAGTTTCTGGAGACGGTTCTGGGCGACACGGAAGCTGCAGTACAGTTCACATTCCTGTAAGCCCACGGTCTCCACTTGTGCAGCATGAACAAACCTTGGACATCACATTGAACCCTTAACCAATTGGCCACCACCTACAACAGGGATTCCAATTACTCCTGCAAGCCAAGGTTTCAAAGGTCCTGGACATGGTTGTCAAGAATGAGTTGGACCCAGATGCCAGCAAGGCAACAAGGCTGGGTTAACTGGCCGTTGAGCCAGAGGGTCATGTCGAAGAATCGGCTGAGTTCGACTTTGAGGGCACAGAAGTGACGTTAATCCACTCCAAAGGCCATCTGCTAGACAGACCAGGTGCCAGTGGGTAAACCTGATGAATATGACTTTGTTGCTCATTAGCCCTGGTCTGAACAAACGCTTGCAATCTCGGATGTGTCCGGTCAAAGCTTCAGCAGCCGGTTCAGTTGGTCAAAGATTGATGGCATACCATGTGAAAGAACAAGATTTGAAAGGATCTCGAACGTGGTTTCCTCGCGTTCCAACACAGTGCAACCTGAGTGATTTTCCTTCGGGTAGTGTTGCGCATGCCCTGCTAGTCGATGACGCTGGCTCTTTGAAAAAGATGATAGCCTTATTGGTAAGGATTAGTTGCTCAAGCTGTTGTAGATGTACTTTACAACTGCGTACGCCGCGGTCCCTTTAACATCTAGACCTGTCTGTTTCTATCTTGCACAGCATTTACTTGACCAAACTGCAAACGTGTCAACAACAAACTGTGAAACAAATTTGTTTCTCATATTTGTCATGTCGCGTTTTTATGTTAAAGTTTCTAAGCCTTTTCCGTCATTAGCACGTCATGATATGTTTTGTAATAAGTGTCATTTGCTTGATTGCACTCCAATCTTTATTTTTTGAGAGCACCTCACCCAATCTATGTTGCGTTCTGCAACATATTCTTTCAAGGTGTGGGTGGGCGGGTTCTTAATTTGACAAAACCGAAAAAGCAGTGGGGTAGCCGGCTTTCCTGTCCTGTTGAATGTACTGGGGAGGACCGCCTTTGGGAGTCCAAATTCTGTATACCTTTCCAACCCCAAAAACAGGCATCAAACAAATCGAACAATTTAATGACATCATCTTGCGCATCTTACGGAGTCGTCTGGAGTCACAAAGCTAGACCTCTTTCAACTCTTTCCCCATTGTAAATGAAGTTTCAGCAGGTGTACCGGTACCGACTCCACCCGACTCCGGCAAGACTCCGCAACTAAGGACATCAAAACTGGCACAAAACTGTGGTAAAACCGAAATTTTGCATCTCCAGCCTTCTTACAGAATCTGCTGGAGTCATGAAATCGAAACTCTTCCCCCAATGTGAACAAAGGATTCATCCGATTTTAAATATATACTATTATTTTTTAACCGGATGATACTGCACTCCGGGCGACATACACAATCCGACCCGCAAAGCTGCCCAGGGGGGCAAAGGGGGGAGCCCAAAAAACAAACAACGCATCAAGAGACCAAAACAAAACTGAGCAGTGCGATGCCCAATCGTGACCAAACGATCCACTGCCTCAGGGGGGTAGGTCCGAGGAGGAAGGTGACAAAATGGAGGGGACACCTTTGACAGCCTTTTCAAAGTTTGGAATTTACCATACACCAAAACAGTTTCTTTACATGGCTCAAAGAGTTCGGCATCCAATTGGACTCAGCCGACCACCTGGAGACTGTTACTAAGCATGCTTTGGATTTTATTTTTCGATACCCGGCTCATGTGGCGAAGCTGGAGCGGAAGAAGAATCTTTTGCAGGCCAAGCTCTTGGCCGTCAAACTTGCAGATGAAGAAAAGGCCCTGCATGGAAACCTCCCCAGACCTTTACAGAAGGTGTTGCAGGATAAAAATCTCTTGGTCTGGAAAGCCCTCCTGGAGAAGTATGAATATGATGACATGGCAGTGGTTCCTTTCATGTGCGAGGGTGTCAAACTAGTTGGCAAACATGATGCCCCTGCCTGCTACCCTCACTTGCTGAAGCCGGCCACGCTTGTCCAGGAAGACCTGGAGTCATCGTCTGTTTGGAGGCGGAAGGCTGTTGTGAGCCGGGTTCATCAGTCTGATCCGACCCATGTGGATCATCTTGAAACCACAGCACTGGAGGAACTTCAGTTGGGTTTTCTTGAGGGCCCTTTTTCCACCGAAGCGGAGGTGACCAGCCATTTGGGCCGCAGTGACTGGTGCGTGGTGCGCCGGTTTGTCTTGGTGCAAGGAGCTGAGATGAAACTCAGCCGATTGACGACTGCTTGGAAGCTCAATTGAATAATGCCTACACTGTCTCCTCATACCTGAAGTTACAAGACATCGATTATGTCACTGGTCTGGCTCTGCGTATAGCGGACTCACTTGCTTCACGCACTACTGGCTCTGGGATCGAGCAATGGCTGGGAAAGTGTTTGGACTTGAGCAAGGCCTACAAACAAATGGCTATACACCCATCTCACAGACACTTGGCCGTGATCTTCTACCACGATCACAGTGGTGCTCCTAAGTTCTATGTGGCCAATAGTTTGATGTTTGGAGCCAGTGCAGCTGTCTACAGTTTCAACAGGGTCTCGAGGAGCCTGTGGTTCCTCCTCAACAAGATGCTGGTGATTCCTTGCGGTGTCTTCTATGATGATTTCCCCATGTTTCAACCTGAGAGCCTTGCGGCTGATGGTGATGAGGCGGCTAGCCAGCTTTTAGACTTGTTGGGGTGGAAACATGCGAAAACTGGGTCAAAGGCGGCTCCTTTTCAGCAGCGGTTTAACGTGCTCGGCTGCACATTGGACTTGAGCGAGATAGTGGAGTGGGCGGCACTTTGACTCTTGAGAATAAACCTGGCAGGGTGGACCGGCTTGTAGTGCTTTTACAGCAGACACGGAAAGATTTTTTTCCGTCCAGCGCCTTCATGGCTTTCGCCAGGTCGTTCAACATGTCCTATTCCATGTTGCAAATTGGGATTAATTGATTAATTAAAGCATACAAAGACCATCTGCGGTTGAGTGGCCTCACAAGTAAACTGGTAAAGGACCGATACGTAGTCCTGTGTACTGTCACGATGACAACACCAAAGCACAAAAAGAAACAAAACAAAACCCAAAAGCAAACAAAAAACACAAACAAACAAAACACAAAAAGCAACAACCAAACAAACCAAAAAAAAACAACCGCACAAGCCAAACAGAGACATGACAGATTCCAGTTTATGGGTGAAATGGGTTAATTAATGCAAGAGGTGATAACTTTGTATCATCTCAGTTTGGTATGGCAAAGCAGCAAACAGACAAAAAACAACAGGATCACTAGGCCATACCAGCGAGTGAGTGAAGCAACAAAGTACCATGCGGAAACCAGGGATCCCCCCCGCCAGGATCCCCGAGATCACATGGCACAGGCCGTCAAGGCATAACGACTCACCAGAACGCAACTCGAAGCAAACACCGGCAACGCCGGGTCGCAGCGAGAGCGGTGAAACGGAAAACAGGGTGAGACGATGGGTGAAAAATGAACTAAGGTGAGAAGGTGAAGACACACTGCATCGACAGTGTTCAGGGCACACTCAGAGTCCGCTCAGTAGTGCTTTTCCAATCATCATACTCTCAGGGGTCATCCATGCACATTTCCAATAGTACTTGCTGGAAGACATTGGACTTGTTGCCACCAGAATGAGGGAGCGGTGAGAGACCTTCTACAAGAAAGTCTCTCATGGCTCCATCATTGCAGTTTTCGGCAAGATGCAGTACTTTCTAGTGCTCTTGCAGGTAGTCTTCATGGTATGGAAGATTATGCTCATCATCAGTACGTGGCGATATTTGCGCATTAAGCTCTTCCGATGATGTGCTTGCCCCTTTGGCTGTATGTGGCAGCAACAGTAAGTCTTTCTGCGCTTGGCTAACTTCGTAACTGGCAGAGATTGTGCAACTATCCAAGATACAGCTCAATTGGCGAAGTTGGCGGATGGAAGCTTCTAGGTCCAGGACCCTTTGGGATGGGACGTCTTGGATACCTTGCAGTTTCTGGCATGCCTTGCCGAGCAGTTTGGTGGCAGCATCAACCTCACTAGTAGTGACCTGACACAGGGTCAATTGGGTAATTGACTTGGCTAGGCGATTGACTGCTGCATCTTTCATTGGAGTCGGGTGGGCCATACTACACGGCTAAACTGTACGCTGGGTGTTCTGCAGGCAGAGAGCAGCTGTACGGTCCATCCATTAACAGTAGTGCGGTCTGCTCGTGGGAGCGAGGGTATACAGACGTCCATTGGAAGTCGTATACGGCCGGTGAGGATGTTGGTTTGAAGTTCAGTCAAACGGCAACGGGTTCCATGGCTCGATGTGCTTTGACATCATCCTAAGCTATCAACTACCAGTAAGAACTAGTGTCGATTAAGAAACCCGCGCCCCCCCTCCCCATCCCAAACTACATCTTCCACTTTAGTGTGTAGTAAACCAGTAAGGTACTTGACATACTTACCACCTTCTCTGGGTCAAAGGTGTACTGGCCAACCATGAGTACCCCATGGTGACCAGTGACTCCTCTGACGTGGGTCTAGGTAACTTCGGCTTCGGTATCGGTGGGTGGCAACCGTGAGAACCTCACGTTGTCCTCTGGTTCTTATTGGAATTGGATATGCGAATGTGCGGGGGGGCGTGCTTTTGCAGCTCGTTGGCTGTAGCTTCTGGAGGAACTCGTTGTAGCCTCTGCGGGTGCTACATCATCGCTTGTGTCCGGCTGGATCATCTGGGCGATGACCGGGTGATTTTTCTTGTCTTGTATGATTGTGGTGAGTTCTTGGATGAAGGCATCGGGAGTGTTCACTAACGCCTGGGCCTCTGCAAGTGGTCTATCGGGTACGATGGCAATGGACACGGAAAGATGGTATGTTGACTAAGCATCAGGGCCAAATCGTCCACGGTTTGATGAGATGTGCTTGCGGCTTCTTCAGTGGGAAATGCTTGCATCAAGTTTGTGCAGAAGTGATGGCCTTGAGCACCTCAACCTCTCGTCAGAGCGTCAAGGATGTGACGTCCTTCTGTGACTGTGCAATTCAAATGCTCCAGGCTGCCTGCCCCCGACGACTCCACAGTGCGTTTGAAAAACGACCTGTACTCATCTTCACAGATGGATGCTGGGAGCCTGAATTGGCAGGCATTGGTGCAATCCTCGTGGACATGGCCACAGGACAGAAGCTGGTATGCAGTGGCGTGGTCCCAGATGCGCTTGTACGTGGATTGAGCGCGTTCCTTCTTCATCGAATTTGTCGGACGGACCTTCAAGGCATGACTGCTCTGAGGCACTTCAGATATTAGGCGTAGCCCATGTGACACCCTTTGAACACCCGGATGAGTTAGTTGGCAAACTGCTTTGACTGGCCTGTTGTAGAATGGGGGTAAAAAGAGAACAGTCCAGCTGGAATAGCAATTCTCACTACAGAGGAGGCCCGCACATGCGAAGCCTGATTTCAATTGACTTTCCGGCCCCAGAAATGGAACCTGAAAGCGCACATGTGGTGGTATCAGCTGTCTCCGTTCCCTAGCTCCAATGTGGCGATT